>Ga0307488_10000063_pt1 | contig 78103 bp, 98 predicted proteins | sample SB02metaG_FD_202248 | JGI IMG/M metagenome (GOLD analysis project Ga0307488, IMG submission 202248) | Sea-ice brine microbial communities from Beaufort Sea near Barrow, Alaska, United States - SB 0.2 | ecosystem: Environmental > Aquatic > Marine > Coastal | place: USA: Alaska | collected...
GGCACATTTTGCCTATGCCTTGCTCCATTTATCATTGATACACCAGCGGGTAAAATGCTGGCAATGCTAGGGCTTACGCTACTATGTTTGCAGGCAGCGCATAAATCGTGCTATAATCTGCTAATCTTAAACACAATTGGAATAATAGGATATACATATGCTTTATATATTTGATCTTGATCACACTACCATTGACAGCTCCCACCGTTCGCATACGCTGGACGGCGGCGCTCTTAACCTTGACGCATGGCGCGAGAATTCAACGCCTGAGATGATAGCGCGTGATTCGCTGCTACCGCTCGGCGAACAATGGCGCGACATGGTAGCGCGAGGGCTGGAAGGAACTCACGTTAAGATTGCCATCATTACCGCTCGCGTAATGGGCGCTGCTGATTTGCAATATCTGGATGATAACGGGCTGGCTTACGATTATATCTATTCGCGTAACGAAGGCGATAGCACTCCAGATTATGAACTCAAGAGAATCGCCCTGTATAAGCTGGCGCGGGATATGGGGCGCTCTATGAGATGGCTTCAAAATTTCGCATGGTTTTACGATGACAATCTAGGCGTGATCGAAATGGGTTCCAATCTGGGAATCAACATGGTAAACTCTACTCTTTACAATCAAAAGGCACTATAAATGAACAAGCATTACTACTTAATCGTTGACACCGAAACAACGCAAAAAAATACGGTAGCTGATTTCGGCGCGGTTATAACTGACCGCTCTGGCGCGATCATCGAACAATTCGGCGTTTTGCTAGACGGGCATTTTGGAAGCATCGATTTATTCGCTGACTATCGCGCTCCTGCTGATTCGCTTTGGTCTACTCAAGCCGCACATCGCCGCGAAAAAGACTACCGCAAAATGGTAAAACGCGGATCACGCTCTATTGCGTCACCCGCTCACGTTCAGCTCTGGCTGGCTAGAATTCTCGGACAATACAACCCGATTGTCACCGCGTATAATCTAGCATTCGATTTCGGCAAATGCGCGAATACTGGGATTGATTTGGGCATTTTCTCACAGCGTTTTTGTCTAATGAAAGCCGCATTTAATACAATCTGCGAACTGCCAGAATATGACTATTTTTGCCGATTGCATCATCACATCACGCCAACAGGTAAACTGAGGCGCTCTGCTGACGCGGTTGCTAAATTTGTAGCGCGAGATTTCCACAACTCGCTACAAGACGAGCCGCATACTGCTCTGGAAGATGCGCGAGATTATGAGGCGCTTATTTTGCACGAGATTCTAAAAACGCATACGCGCAAGCAACTACTGGAGGCTGGCAAATGAAACAAAAAATTGCACTATATTTATTTCGGGCTTATATGGTATACTCCATTACAGCCGATATACTTTTACTTTCTGGCATAGGATACTTGATATTTAAATGAAAAAATTACTAGCAAAATTAAACGAATTCGCATCTTCTAATACTGGCAAAATTGCCATTGTATTAGAGGGGCGCGACACTGCCGGAAAATCTAGCACTATTCGGGAATTGACTCACTACCTAAACCCTGCGTGGTATTCGGTTGTCCCCTCAACGAAACCGTCCAAGCGCACCATGAAAAATTGGTTAGGTTTCTGGACTGGTAAAATGCCATCCGATAACCAAATCGTTTTCTATGATCGAAGCTGGTATTCTCGCGCTATGGTTCAATACGTCAATGGATGGTGCAGCGAAAAGCAATACCGGAATTTTCTAGCGAACCATCTCGAATGGGAAGCGGCGCAAAATGTCACCTTCCTAAAATTCTGGCTTTCCATTAGTGAAACCGAGCAACGGGCGCGCATTGTTTCACGTGAAACGTCGCCGCTAACCTATTGGAAATTTTCACAGAATGACAAAAATGCGCTTTCCTATTATGAGAAAATTTCAATCCTAAAAGAGCGGGTCGTGAATGATGAATGGCACACCATTGATTACAATGATAAGCCTTCTGGGATCGAAAAGTTATTGAGAACCATTCTCATTTAGAGAACCTGGAACTACTATGATTTCAAATGATTATACCCCCATGCCATCATCATTTCAAATGATGACCGGGGTTTTTGGCGCGGGGGCGCCAGTGCGAAAGCGAGAACTTTTTGCACCCCACCTGCAAATAAAGTTTTAGACAATTTGGACCGAATGTGGTAGTCTTTTCTGAGACAATCGGCGCGGGGGCGCCAGTGCGAAAGCAACCACTATTTGCGGCAGGGGTGCAAATAAAGTTTTACACTGTTTGGAGCAAAGGGGCAAGTCTTTCTTGTGAATTTAGGCGCGCCGGCGCCAGTATAAAGCCGATGAGTATAAATGTCAAGCCTTTTTGTGACCATTGGTGCAAATAATTTAAATTGGGGCAGTCTCTGCGCCAGTATAAAGCCGACGAGTATAAAAGTCAAGCCTTTTCTGCGCATTTGCGCAAATTAAAGAAAACAAAGGATAGTCTTGCGGCGGGGACGCAAATCTGGTATAATTTGGGCAAAGCGAAGAAAATTCTTGACATCGAGACCCCGTCCGGCCCCCCGGAATAACTTTGCGTTTTTTTCACGAAAGGAGCAGAAAGATGTTGACAACAAAGGTGAATGCTTGTATAATTATCCCATATTCAGAAACAAGACCAAGCAGGAATAAATATGATCGACCGATATGTACCCTCACAGAAGAGGCAGGAAGAGGTAGCAACGCAGACTGTAAAGCGCCCAACTTATATGGTTCTATTTGATATTGCTGACGGTGCGTTTGAACTCTATACCAGAGGCGAATGGGCTGTACAATACCTAACATGGGTTAGGGAGCTAGACTGGGACGAAGATGCTGACCATAGCGACGAAGAAGTAGTCGAAGCGATTGGTGGGGACGAATGGTTTATAACGCAGGTATAGCATGAGAGTAAAGGTAAAAAGATCACTAACGCCGTGGACTAAGAAGCGTAAAGCATTAGTACAAGATGCCCTAAAGTGGGGCATTGCGTACTTGGGCGATACTGAAGGTGTGCGGCTAAATGTAATCCTAACCGGCGAGTGTAGCGATACGCTTGGGGACGCTTACTATGACGACGTAAGTACCTGTACTATAAGGTTAAACGACCACTCTAAAGAAAGTAGAAATAGGGTTCTTAGAACCTTATTCCATGAGATGTGGCACATAAGGCAGTACCTACACGAAGGACTTAGTGTGGAAGCTGGAGGGGCAGAGTTTAAAGGTAAAACGTGGAAAAGCGATTACTGGGACGCACCTTGGGAAGTAGACGCACGAAGAATGGAAAAGAAATTAGTAGCAAAGTACAACAAATATCTTGACAATAATGGCTAAAGCCGATATAATATACACATACGCGAAACAACGAACTAACAACTTTTAAGGGAAATTTTATGACTACGACTATGACAGCAACACAAAGCAACAACTATCCACAAGCTATGATCGACACTATGGTAGCACGCTATACAGAAACTCCTGTGCGAGCTACAGTTGACACTCTCGCAGTAGAGTTCGACAAGACTCCACGCAGCGTTATAGCTAAGCTATCTGCACTCGGTGTATATGTAGCGGCAGCTAAGCCTACAAAGCGACCTGCTAAAGTGACCAAGGCAGACTTGGTAGCTACCATCGAGCAAGGGCTTGGTATCGAGTTCCAAAGCCTCGGCAAAGCTGGGTTTGGTGACCTGACAGCACTTGTGCTGGCAATCGAGACGCTCAAAGCGTCCTAGTAGGAATGATGATGGGAGCTTCGGCTCCCTAAGTCAGTGAAGAAGGTCAGTGATGTAAAGGTAGCATAACGATTTCCAAAGTCGTTTGTTGGGGTTCGAATCCCTACTGGCCTGCCAATTAATTAAAAGAGGAACATACTTATGATCTCGCAAGGTGCTAAAGCTGTACAATCAGGGCAAAAGCTCGAAGTATTAGTTGAATATATTATAGCAGAGGAGGGGTATACCTCTGAGCAGCAAGTTAAGTTTACAGACTGTTACAACAATTCTAGGTCGAAAATGGACTTCTATGTCCCAGAATTAGACTTAGCTATTGAGTGTAAAAGACAAATGGTTAGCGGTACAGCCGACCAGAAACTACCCTTTGTAGTAGCAAATCTTGCTATGTTTCCCTCGCAGAAAGGGCTACTGGTTCTCGATGGAGACCACTACCACAAGCGTGCTGGTATAGCTATGTACTTAAACAGTCAAATTTCGGAGACTTTCGACTGGTGTTTTGCAGAGGACTTTGCAGAGAAGATAGGAGGTGCAGATGTACTGGGAAAATAATAAAATTAGGGAAGTGTTCGGCACAGAAATAGCGGGCGTTGTGAGAGCATTAGAAGGCGCGTGTGCGGAACCTATCTACGGAAAAACCCGTGAAGGTATTGACAGTACCGCATCTACCATGTACCAAGTCGACACTGAAATGAACGTAGGCTTGGTTGACGTTCAAGCGATAGTACGGGAAGCATTTGGTAGGCCGGTAGGCTGTAACCATTCGTATGACTGTTGTGGATGCTGGTTTAGGCTGAGCATCGAAGTAGTAGAACGAGAAAAGGAGCGTAGTAGAGCTAGGTCGTTCTATATCATAGAAACGTGGGCTAGAAACGTATAGTACCTAACCGAAAATAATTCTTGACATTTTGGTAAAGTACTGATATAATATCTTTTCAAATTTAGTAAGAAACCGATCCCCGTCAAGGGGCGACCCTACCCTTTCAGGGGTCATAAAAGTGTATGGTGAAAGGGAGATTGAGTCCATCTGATTGAGACTTGGGGCCAGTTTAGTTCGCTAACGTGGAGTTCACCCCCTGACGGTATTTAAAGAGCTATCATGCACAAGCGAATTCTTTATACCCGATACAACGAACCACTAGAGGGACTGCCGGGTATCAGGCAGAGTTAAGGAGCGCAGGAGGGGCGAATTAACACCATCCAAAACCACTACTTGAGCAATTGAGTAGTGGTTTTTTTATGGGTGAGCCAAAATAATTCTTGACAAATGTGGTATTTCGTGAGATAATAATCAAGATAAAAAAATTAAGAGGAGAATTTTATGCTTAGAAAGACCAAGCACCCTTTTGTACCCACACCTTTTCGCAAGGTAGGTACGATATTTATCGAAACGGGAATAAGACCTGTACAGAAAAAAGGAGAAAAAGATGTCAAATGTAGTAGAGTTTCCAATTCAACCGAAAGTAGAAGTTTTAGCCGAACAGATAACCACTCTACAGGAGAGCCTGTTATCGAGGTTTGACCAGCTAACGGATCACTATGTAGCCTCACGACAGTTAGAAACCGAATGTAATGAGCTACAGGAGCGGTATGATACGCTGGTAATGAAGTATGCTGCGGCTGTGGGAGAAGAGAATCTACCTCTAGGAATTATGGAATATTGTACTAAAGTGATAGCAAGTTTTGATGCCGATACTAGTGAGATTTCGTTTGCTTTAGAAGACGAAACAGCAATGGCAGGTGAAGACCCCGTGGAGAGACCTAAGACGGGAGATAAGGCTGTGGACGACATAACTGAGTTCATGGATTCTATAACTAACTTTTTAAGGAAAAAGATGGATGAACTACACTGAGTTAAGCACTAAGTACATGGTGCAGGAGTATACAGCTGACCCTAGTAGGGAAACAGTTGAAAAACTAGCCGAAGAGCTAGATAAGAGTATAAAATCGGTGATAGGTAAACTCTCCAGAGAAGGAGTATATCGCCGTGAAATCTATAAAACTAAGTCAGGTGAGACTCCTGTAACCAAAGTAGAAATTGTATCAAGTATAGCAGAATCGCTGGGTCTCGACGGGGATACACTCCTTGGGCTAGACAAAGCACCTAAAAACACACTTAAATTATTGGAAAAGGGTATCAATGGAGTCGTTTAATTTGTACGTCAAACTCATGGAAGAGTGCGGTGAGGTAGTAAGAGCAGCTTCTAAAGTCTTAAAGCGGGGTCGCCACGGGGTTGAAAAGCAACAATTATCAGAAGAGATAGGAGATGTGGCAGCTTGTATAGAGTTATTACAGCAGCGAGATCTACTTGATGGGCCATCTATGAGAAGAAAACAGCTAAGGACGTTAAGTAAGTACTCAAACTACTTTGACGAAAATGGCTCAGTAAAGTAACTATGTGGCAAAAAATCCTAGACTGCTTCTTTGTAGTCGTAATCCTAATCTACTTTGGCTGTATAGCAGCAGTCTTAGTAGGTTCACTATTGAGTTTAATACTATGAACATTGATTATTGTATACTAGCACTTTTCTTCCTATTTCCAGTTGCAACCCTTATAATGGGAGTAGTATTATGAACGAATTTCTAGAAACTTTTCTAATGAGTTTAACTCTAATAATCCTGGGTTCTCTAATACTTGTCCCTATCCTAGTCCTGTTCACGCTCTAGTCCCAATCTTCGCAAATTAACCCAAAGGAATAAGGTCAAAGAGAGGCTTTTTCATCGCGGGTTTGGCATAATTAAAACGAATTCCCAGAAACATCGTTTGTTCTTTTGTATATAGCAAAGTATTTGATTTATCCGGTGCATAACGATTTGTCGAAAGTTCATTACCGGTTTTAGTACAATAGTTATTGGGATTATGCTGACTCAATAGAAACTTCAATAATCTTATGGAGTCGTAGATAGGAAGCTCCCTTAATTCCGCTTCCCCTACAATTGCATAAATATTTCAATCTATTCTCTTCAGCATTGGTTGTAATAATTGTCGTTTGACTTGATTGCTTATCAATTTAGTGTTTATTTTATCACACTTTTTGGCATCCGTAAAGTACTATTTTTGCTTACCTATATGACTTCTCTTGAGTGGTCGGCTTATAGCTAACGTAAATTAATTTCATATTTCTATGTAGGAGACGGAAAAAAGTGCTTGACAGAAATGTCAAAAGCCGATATAATAATTCCCATGAAAAAGAAATTTATACTAGACAATGTAGAAGTTAGTAGTGACACTATGGATGAGCTTATGGCCAATGCACAAGGTTTAGCTGCGGGATTAATGACTAAGTACGATGCAAATCCTCTCGTTATAGCCGGAACCTTTGCTGCCCTCGCCCTGCAGATCTATAGAAGTTCACTCACTCGCGAAGACTACGACAGTCTTGTAGATGCTATATCAGAACACAGAGACGAAGTAAAGACCTTTCCAGTTTTTCTGGAAGACGATGACGACCGAGTAGTACACTAACTAGGAGTATACAGTGAAAAAGCAACGACAAAAGACGCGAGCACACTTTATTCTTTTTGCTAAGGATACGCCTTACCGCTCACGTACAGAAATAGATCAAAAAAGGAAGTGCAAAAATGGGTATAGGAAACACAGGGGTAGATTTGAGTAGTATGAATCTGCAGCAAATAAAGGATTATCTGCACAGCACAGATGCAGAGTACAGACGTTCGTCTGCTTCCATTAAACGAAATGTCTACGGTAGGTGGCAAGCAGAAGCTGCTGCTGCCGAGGCAGAGATAGCTCGTAGAGAGCTAGAGGCAATGGTAGGTAGAAATAGATGACTGAGTATGAACCTTATCAAGGCTCACACGAAGACGAGTTCTTTGACTGGTACATTACAGCGACTGGCATGATGCAGGACGGATGTACAGACAAGGAAGCTATAGAACATTTAAGGGTTATGGAGGCTCCAATATGGGTAATAAACCGATTAGAAGCTGGAAACAGGAATTCAGTAGAGCCTGGAATATGAGCGAAATAGCCCCAGTATCACCAACCAGTACTAGCTATACCCAAACTGTCACACGAGTGCACAATGCGGGTGGCGAAGACAACCAGAGAAGAGTAGTGGAGACAACATACGAAGTTACTCTGTACACAAGCGATGGAGGTATACAAACCTCAACGAATTCACACCAAGTAAACTATCTAATATAGGAATATTATGAGTAAAAGAGCGATACGAGAAAACATGACAAGGGACGAAACCCAAGCTATGCGACGCGCTGGCCGAAAGACTGTATCCCACGGAAGCTATAGAGCTAAAAGGAAACCAAACTCACCAAAGGTACGCAATGCGCGATAGACTATATTTACTAGAGATGCAGGAAATGAAGGAAAGTGATGCTAGCGGTAGCTATCAGCACAGCGACTTCTCCTACGTTGTAGGAGTATACGAATCACAGGAGTTAGCCGCCTTCGCGGCTGGCATAGAAAAGGAACGACGTCGTGTAGAGCCTTATACAGGCTCATACACAGGCAGAGTAACAGAATTAGTAGTAAACGCAACCCCAAGTTGGGATATTGAAACATTATGGAGGTTTTTCAAATCGGAAAAGTAATGGAGTATTTAGATGAGGAATTGTATTGGTACTATAATAATTTTTATGTGCAGCTCCCTAGCGATAGCAGACGAAATGGATTGTCTAGCAAAGAACATCTACTGGGAAGCACGGAATCAACAATTGACTGGGATGTACGCGGTAGCAGAAGTCACCCTCAACAGAGTGAAGGATCGTAGGTGGCCGAACTCAGTTTGCGAAGTAGTAAAACAACGTAAACTAGTACGAAAACAATGGATCTGTCAATTCAGTTGGTTTTGTGATGGACTAAGTGACAAACCGAGGGATGAGTACAATTGGAATGTATGTGTTACTATAGCATACATTGCACTCTCAAAGAGAGTAGCTGATACTGTGCCCTCAGACACTTATTGGTATCATAGTTACAAAGTGAAACCGTACTGGGCTTCCGCCTACCACCGCACAGCGGTAATAGGCGATCACATATTCTATTCAGACGGCTAGTACACTTGCAATATCGGGAGGGAAGTATGTGTTGGGTTTAAGAACCTTACCATCTTCCCTTTTTATTACTCTCCCATCTTGCCCTAATTTACTCATATTGCTACAGTGTACTTCCTGGAAGCACTCATCCAAGTCTATTCCAAACGCTTGCCCTGCTCCGTAAATTACATAAAGTAAATCCGTCAGTGCGTCAGCTACTTCAACTATGTCCTGATTGTCTATTCCTAATTGCAGTTCATCAAGTTCTTCTTCAATCAGGTCAACTCTGAGCTTTTGGATATGTTCTTCTGGAAAGACTGGATAGATTTGTATTTCCTGATCCATTGCTTCCATAAAGTCTCCGACCAATTCGAAGTTAGTCCCTTGTAGTTGTGTCATTAGTATTTCCTTGTGGGTTGTGTTTCTTGAGCTTGGCGTCTTTTCTCTCTGGTCTTAGCAGCCTTCTTAGCTCTATGGCGTTCTGCAGCAGGCCCTTCGTAGTACTGACGTTCTCTGTACTCGAATATTGTCTCGCTACTCCTTTTCTTAAACACACGAAGTGCGCTCTCTATATTATTATTTCTAACTTTCACTTTCACGTTTAAACGGCCACCTCTTAGCCTTTAAGTATAATACTTGCTTTCTTATTGAGTTTGGAGTCCGGTCAGGAAGTAGTGCATACATTTCCTCTGTTGGTATGAGATAGTAGTTACTAACCAATGTGACCTTCTCTTTCTTGCTCCATGGTTTCTTTTTATATATTCTCATGGGATTATTATACTAAAGAATAACGTTGATGTCAAGAACTATTTTTTACTGCACATTGTAAAAATGTTTCTTGACACGGAAGTTGTTTTCCGATATAATATACACTTCTGAAAATAACAATCGTACGGAGACCCAACATGGAAACCACAATAGCAGGCTTTATAATATTTACTTTCTGTATGATAGGAAGTAGTCTTACCTGCTGGCATTTAGGAAAAAAAGTTGGAATAGAGGGCGCAGTCGACTATCTAATAGCAAAAGGAATGATAGAAGTTGACGACTAAGTGCCAAGCTAGAAACATAAAGGTTTCTACTAACTGGATTATAGTATGTTTGGAATGATTAAAATGTTGCCTGTTCTCATTATCGCTGGTGGTGTAGCTTATGGATATCACACTCTAGTAGTAAAAGAAAAAGATAACCGCATTAACCAACAGCAGATGGAAATAGCCTCAGCAACCCAACAGAATGTAGCCCTTCAAACGGCTGCAGCTACCAATGAGAGTACTATTGTTAGAATGGAGAAGCAGATGAAGGAGCAAGCACAAGCCTTCGCTGACCTTACCCAGAAGAATAGCTCATTGGAGAAGGATAAGACACAGTACCTTAGCATCTTTAAGAGGCACAACCTCACTAAGACTGCGAGAGCTAGGCCGGGGTATATGGAACCAAAGATTAACAGTGGGACGGCGAAAGTATTCCGTCAAGTGGAAGCAGATAGCAGGGAATTAGATGAAGCAGACGATACTAGCGACGAGTTGTCTTACGATACTACTAAGTAGTGGATGCAGTGTTCTACCTAAGATAGATTTTACACCTCCCCCTCCTGTTCAAGTAATAACAACAGAGGTAAAGTTGGATATCTACCAACCGCCCCTGCCCCAAGAGATATCCATGCAGGATGTAACTTGGTTCGTTATCACCAAAGAGAACTATGAGGAGGCAGTAGAGAAAGTAGAAGAGCTATTAGGTGGAGACTTCGTAGTTATAGCTCTCACTCCCACAGGATATGAGAGTATGGCCTATAACCTTCAAGAAATCCGTAGGTTTATAAGGCAGCAAAAAGAAATAATTCTGTATTACAGAGCTGCCACAGATGCAGCAGACGATGCAGAGGAGTGGCTTGAGAAGAATGATGAGCTACAGGCTGATCAGAGTACTGCCCCTAATCAAGAAGAGTTCAAGGAAGCAATAGAGAAGCCAAGCAGGTTTAAGATGCCTAAGTTTCTTGGAGGTGAGTAATGGGCGGAGGAGTACCTATACACGAAGACGAAATAGTAGTACCAAAAGAAAGTAGAATACTGAAGTGGTGGAAGACGTTAATATACGAAGAGTATCACTTAACTATCTGGTTTGTAGAAGGAAAAGTAGTAGATGGAAACGGAAATGCTAGTTATAAGAGAGTAGAGAAGTTTTATAAAGCTACAAAGATAAGTAAGATTACTCCTAAGTTTATAAAGTTTACCAACATGGATAAGCAACCCGTACAGATACGGTCAGAAGAACCCATGAACTGGGATTTAGTAAAGGTATATTAATGGTAACAGACACAGCAAAACAGAAGATCAAACATCATTTGTCCAAACGTGGCAAGGGTGTAGGTATTCGTATAGGTGTAGAAACTACTGGATGCAGCGGCTATGCTTATAAGCTGGAGTTTGCAGATACCGTTAATGACGAAGACACTGTAAATAAGTACGATGATTTTTCAGTACTAATGGATCCGAAGGCTAAAGCCTTACTGGAAGGAATCACACTAGACTATCAAAAGCAGGGACTTAATGAAGGTTTTGAGTTCATTAACCCGTTAGAGAAATCACGTTGTGGTTGTGGGAAAACTTTTTCAATATGATAACAGAAAACTTAAAAGCTCAAATCACCTCAGATGAAGGTGTAGTGTATGAAATCTACAAGGATCATCTGGGCTACCCCACTTTCGGGGTTGGACACCTTATACTAAGGACAGACCCAGAGTTCCATATGGACATAGGGGCTAGTGTATCTAAGGAAAGAGTCGAGGAATGTTTAGAGCAGGACTTACAGACAGCGTCTGATGAGTGCCTTATTCTCTATCCTTGGTTCGATAGCGCACCACAGGAAGTGCGAGAGATACTGATTAATATGATGTTCAACATGGGCAGGCCTCGCCTGTCGAAGTTCAAGAACTTCAGTCGGGCGTTGTATGAACAAGATTGGAAACAAGCAGCAGTAGAGGGGCGAGATTCACGTTGGCATAAGCAAGTCACGAATCGCGCTGAAAGATTAATGATTAGAATGGAGAATATAGCCTAAGTGAAAGTACAATTAGTTTCTTTAAGTACACCATCAGCAAGTACAGGAACACATGGAGCAGACGAGTTTGTAGCCTACTGTGCTAGAGTAAGTAACCCTGGAAATCAGAATAATTCTAAAACCGCAGCGGGGTTGCTCAAGTACCTAATCAAGAATGACCACTGGAGTCCCTTCGAAATGGTATCTATTACTATGGAGATCCAGACAACCAGAGACATCTCCCATCAGATAGTACGTCACCGTAGCTTTTCCTATCAGGAGTTCAGCCAACGGTATGCAGTGTCGGACACATTTCAGACAAGGGAGACAAGACTGCAAGACCCTAAGAACCGGCAGAACAGTATAGAAATTGACATCTCTAACATAGAGTCTAAGAAGCTGGCCGACCTTTGGTACTTGAAGCAGCAGGAAGTTCTGCGGAAGTCAAGAGAAGTGTACGAGTGGGCTTTGGGACGTGGCATTGCAAAGGAGCAAGCACGAGCAGCTCTTCCCGAAGGGCTAACAGGTACTACACTGTACATGGCCGGAACTCTACGTAGTTGGATACACTACTGCCAATTGCGTATGGCAAACGGCACACAGAAGGAGCACCAGGAGATAGCAGAACTGTGCTGGGACATAATAGGAACACACTTTCCAAGTGTAATAAAAGCGTTCGAGGCTTAGTTTGTTAGACAAAAGAATAAGGGAAATACTAGACAAAGAGATACATAGGCAAAACACTACAATAGAGCTTATAGCAAGTGAGAACTATGCAAGTGATGCAGTAATGTACCTATGTGGTAGTGTGTTTACGAATAAGTATGCAGAAGGTTATCCAGGCAAACGCTACTACAATGGTTGCGGGAACATGGATGACATCGAGCAGCTCGCAATAGATACAGTATGTAAACTATACGGAGCTGAGTATGCAAACGTACAGCCTCATAGCGGGGCTAATGCAAACACGGCAGTGTACCAAGCATTCCTAGAGCCGGGAGATACAATTCTCGGTATGGACTTAGCAAGTGGTGGACATTTGTCACACGGTAGCCCGCCCAACATCTCAGGAAAGCTATACAATGCATACTCTTATGGTGTAAACGATTCTGGCTACCTAGACTATAACGATATACTTTACAAAGCAATTGCAGTACAGCCTAAGATGATTATTGCTGGTGCAAGTGCGTATCCGAGAGTAATAGATTGGGAGAAGTTTAGAGATATTGCAGATGAAGTAGGAGCCTTGTTGCTGGTCGATATGGCACACTATAGTGGGCTTATTGCTGGGAAGGCTTACCCTAACCCGATGCCTTACGCGGATGTAGTGACAAGTACAACACATAAGACATTGCGTGGGCCTAGAGGCGGTATTATACTTTGGAACAATCCTGAGTACTCTAAACGTATTAACAGTGCAATCTTCCCAGGTACACAGGGTGGGCCTCTAATGAATACAATTGCCGCAAAAGCACAATGTTTTATAGAAGCAATTGATAGTTCATTTACTAAGTATGCAATTAACGTAGTTCTAAACGCTACAGCGTTCTCAGATCGGCTTACTGCAAATGGGTTTACTTGTTTAACCGGCGGAACCGATTCACATATAATACTACTTGATTTAACCAATAGAAATATAAGCGGCAAAGACGCAGCGAATGCACTAGAGGCTAAAGGTATTACTGTAAACAAGAACGGCATTCCAAACGACCCGAGAAGCTTTGTAGAGACAAGTGGTATTAGGTTAGGTACTGCTGCGGAAACAACCAAGGGACGGGATAGAAAATGGTTCAGAAACTTAGCCGATACCCTAGCAAATATTATATAACAGAAGGACTAAATAATTCTTGACATATTTACTGAATGTGAGTATAATACGCCCATGAATATTTTTATACTAGACAAAAACTTAGACAGATGTGCGGAGTATCATGTTGATAAGCATATTGTAAAAATGCCACTAGAAGCGGCACAGATGCTTTGCACAAATCATTGGATAGAGAAATACCTTGGGCATGTTCCACAAAAACTTACAAAAGAAGAGTGGGCAGTCATTAAAGAAGCCAAGAAAAATCCTGTCCGAGACTTTCCTTATTTACCTACTATGTACAATCACCCTTGTACCATTTGGGCTAGAGCTACTCTGGATAACTACGAGTGGTTATTCGGCTATGCACTTTCCCTTAATGAAGAGTACAGATATAGATACGGCAAATCGCACAAAAGCGTGCATGAAGTTATACTTAACTTACCTGAACCCGTATCCTTACCACGAGACGGACTCACTGATTTTGCACAAGCCATGCCCGATGAACTCAAAGGAGAAGACACAGTAGAAGCATATAGAAAGTTTTACCATAAAGATAAAGCGACCTTTGCTTCCTGGAAGTATAGGGATAAGCCACCTTGGTGGTCTGAAGAAGAGGCAGAGTATGAGCAAAGAATCACACGGTAAGAAGTACGATAGTGGTAAACCTAAACTGTATCTGCTTCCGCCTAAGTCTATAAATGAAGTAGGAAAAGTACTTACATTTGGAGCAGAAAAATACGACCCTCATAACTGGAGGAAAGTAGATGATTTACAGAACCGATACAGTAGTGCAGCGTTGCGTCACATATTCGCTCACATAGATGGGGAAGACGCAGATGAAGAGACAGGACTGTCTCACCTAGCACATGCTATATGTTGTTTAATGTTTAAATTGGAGGATGAATTAATTGGCGAGAGTGAAGAAGAAGGACTACGAGAACCTAACGAACACAAACATAGAGAAAGTAATAGAGCTGCTCTCACAAGAGAAAGCCATCACGAAAAAGGAAGCATGTGAAATGCTAAACATCTCGTACAATACTACGAGATTAAATAAGATCATAGCAGAGTACCAAGAACGTAAGCAGTATGTAGCAGAACGAAAGGCTACAAACAAAGGTAAGAAAGCTCAGACATACGAGATAACTGAAGCTATAACAAACTATTTGCAAGGAGACTCTATCTCCCAAATAGCAGCGGGGTTGTATCGGTCGTCTGGGTTTGTGCGTGCCATACTCGATAGAGTAGGAGTACCACAACGACCTGTGAGCGTAGAAGAGCGTACAGAGCCTTCTATCATCCCCGATAGTTGTGTTTCTACAGAGTTCTTTGCTGGAGAAAAAGTATGGTCAGCAGCCTACCACGCTCCCGCAATAGTAGATGAGGAAGTAGAAGTAAAGAACAAGTATGAAAGCAAAGGCTACAGAGTATATATCCTAGAGAAATCAGAGGAAACTGTAGGCGGCTTTTACGCATATGTACTAGCCTGTGAGCTAGGGAGGCTTTCTCACTTAGAGGAGCATGGAGTTAACTTAAGCAAGATATAAAGGGTAGAATGGAAGAGTTTAGAATCATAAAAACAATATTGATGCTCCTGTACTTAGAGGTGGGGCTTCATATAGCAGAAATTTTATTTGATATGCACCAGTCACATATGTTTGATTGGCTACTATAAAAGGAAAAGCAAATGCAAGGATCTAGTTACCCACAAGAAGTGAAAGATTTTTATTGGAAAAATGTTATAGACGCAGGAATACCAGGAACAGGAGCGCAAGCCAGAGCTATTATGGTAGCAGAGTATGGAAACTCTCCCGCTAAAGCAACTTTCTATTACTGGATGAAAGGCGATTATGCCCGTGAGCAAAATAAGGCCCGAGCTGCAAGGCTTAGAAAAGAAAGCCCGATTGTTATAGTAGGAAAACGTTTAGATAAATTTAAACTGAAACAGCCAAGAATAGAGCAAGGACGTTCGATCTGGGAGCAATACGAGCACCATAACCGAGGCACCAGAATCAGATTTGCCTCTATTGAACCAGCTATTTTATGGGTAATAAATGGTAGAATTTCTAAATTTCACGCAAAAGGAACAGGGAAAAAAAGTATGAAAATAGATGAGGGTACTTTTTACGCAAAAGACGTATTAAAATTATGGGAAGATACACAAGGATACAATCCGGATACTTATGACTTAGACTGTACTATTTGTGGAGAGCAGCTAAATGTTGTACATAGCATATGGCAGATGGATCATATAGATCCTTCAGCGGGAAACCATTTAGAAAATACTAGCTGTACCCATAAAGAGTGTAATCAGTCAAAGTCTTCAATGCAGATGGAGGACTATCTGGTACATTGTGAAAAAGTACTTAGGAATTATAACAGACTTCCTAAAAATAATTCTTGACATCGATCTTAGATCCGTGTATAATATATTTTACAAAGTGAGGAAAATATACTATATGAGCAGACAGAAAGCGGGACAGCGGCTAAATAAAACAGACTTTTACCCTACACCGCCTTGGTGCTACGAGAACTTAGACATCGATTGGTCTATGTTCTCGTCTGCCCATGAGCCGTGTAGAGGTGATGGTAGAATACAATTCTTCTTGGAAGAGGAGCAAGGAATCCCTTGTACTTATTCGGAGATTATGGAGGATAAAGACTTCTTTGACTACACAGACAAAGTAGACCTAATACTCACGAACCCACCTTTTAGTCTGGCTAAGGAGTTTATAGATCACTCTATTACTCTTTCAAACACTTGTATAATGCTACTAAGACTAAACTATTTAGGTAGTATAACTAGACATCCTTGGTGGAAAGAAAATACTCCTACAGCCTTACACATCCTTAGTAAAAGACCTAGTTTTACAGGTAAAGGCACAGATGCTACTGAGTATGCTTGGTTTGTATGGGATAAAAGTGATAGATTAGATAAAGGTGTGTTTTTCGCAACACTGCCAACAAAAGAACAGAATGCCTTAGCAAAAGAGCTAGCTGAAGAAGTAGTTCTTGAACTTACCTAAAAATAATTCTTGACAGAAATGTTATTTCGCGATATAATATCATTTCAAATTTAAGGAAACCGATGGGCGACCGATTTTACCAACAGCAACTAGACAAGCTGGGCACTTGCCCAGGAATGAAAACTAAAACAAGGAACCGCAGAATGGCGTGGGACGACGACAAGAAAGCACAAGCAGTAGAAATGTACGAAGCAGAGAACCCAACCTCCGAGAATTCAATGGAGATTGTAAAAGATATAGCTGATGAGTTAAATGAAAGCCCTAACGGGGTTCGCATGATTCTTAGCAAAGCTGGTGTCTATATCAAGAAAGCTCCAGCCGCAGCAGCCTCTGGTGGTAACGCTAAAGCCCCTAGTACAAGAGTATCTAAGCAAGACGCTCAGGACGCACTTGTAGAAGCTATTAGAGCCGCAGAGAAAGAAGTAGACATGGATATCGTATCCAAGTTGACTGGCAAAGCTGCACAGTACTTCACCACACTAATCACAGACTAGTACCACCCGCCCCTTCGGGGGCACTACCACCCTTTAGAGTATAGGAATGTAAAAGATTTTACCCACCTAAACCTAAGGAGTCTTAGTGAAAAAGGAAGAACTAGCCTCTCTTGTGACGGAGTATGGCGACGCTATCATTACTTATCGTAGTGAGAACTCAAAAAAACTAAAGTACAATGTTTGCACGTTGGACTTTAGTACGCCTTATATTCAGAGCAAGAAAAATAGAGCGAAAGAATCCAGCAGTACGTTACTACTGTTCTGTTGGGATACAGACTCATACCGTCTGTTGAAACCTTTTAATATCACAAGCGTAGTACCTTTATCATCCATCTTAAAGAACGACATATGATTGACTTAACAGAGCCTGTTGAGGTATATGAGCATGTAATTCATTATGATGAGGTGAAACAGGAGCAAGTTAGAGTCACTGTTAATACCTTTCGGGGGGTAGAATATCTACACGTTCGTAAGTACTACATGGACTTTACAGAGGAATGGAAGCCTACTCCGAAAGGAATAGCTTTCCCTCTTGACTTCAACAATTCTAAAGAGCTATTCCGCGCTTTAACAGAAATAATATCGTTAGCCGAGTCTCGCCAAATCATTGAAGAAAACTTCGGTGATCTCATTAGAGAGATTTATCCGGAAGATAGTTCGAAATAGTTCTTGACTTTTTCCCTATTCTTCTGTATAATATCTTTAAATAAATGAGAGAAAGAACAAATGAGCGACATCGGTGAAGACTACCGCAATAAGATAGCAAAACTCTACTACGAAGAAGGCACAAGCCCTCTCGATGACTATGAGTGGGATCTTCTTGATGACAATCAGACCGTAGGCTACACTCCTAAAGAGAGTGTTAGGCATCTCTATCAATTGTTCTCCCTTCAAAAATCTTTCTCAGAGCAAGAAGTCTGGGACTGGATGGAGGATAAAGAAGTTGTAGAGACACCTAAGCTAGACGGTGCTGCTATATCTCTTGTTTATAACAATGGAGTACTCGTTCGAGCTACTAGCCGTGGCGATGGAGTGCGAGGTGTGGACATAACAGCAAATGTATGTCATCTAGTACCTAAGCGAATCGACTTCGAGTCTCTCTGTCAGATTGATGGTGAAGTCGTAGCGCCCAGTAGTATTCCGAATGCAAGAAACTTTGCAGCAGGTGCGTTAAACCTCAAAAGTGTAGAAGAGTTCAAGCAACGAGTACCTAACTTATTCTTTGTAGTGCATGATATGCGACCAAACTATGACTTTAAGTACTGGAGTGATAAACTGAACTTTTGTTACACTCTTGGATTCCATACGGACATTACGTTCATTGATACCAATGCGGATGAGTTCCCCACGGATGGCCTAGTCTACAGACTTGATAGTCTAAAAGAATGGGAAGATGCAGGATTTACTGCACACCACCCACGGGGTTCGATAGCTCTCAAAGAGCAGAAAGCCGGAGTAACTACTACTCTATTGGATGTTGTATGGCAGACTGGTAAGTCTGGGGTAGTCACTCCAGTAGCTCACCTAGAGCCTATTATGATAGGTGAAGCAAAAGTTTCTAGAGCTACGTTGCATAATATGGAATATATCAACGAGCTAGGCTTAGAAATTGGTTGCGAAGTCGAGGTCATACGCAGTGGTGAAATTATCCCTCGTATAGTACGACGACTTAACTAAAAATAGTTCTTGACAATAACGTCAAAATTCTATATAATATACTTTCAATTCAAGAGGAGTCCCAATGCAAGCGATACTAGCCCCCACTATTTGTGGTTCATGCGGTACTGTCCTTGTGTGGAGAAATGATTTACTATTCTGTAATGAGCCATACTGCCCTGCTCAGATTAGTAAACAGATAGAGCATTTTGCTAAGACCTTGAAGATCAAAGGGCTAGGCCCGAAGACTATAGAAAAGCTGCATCTTTCGTCTATACATGAAATTTACTCGCTTGACTATGATCTTACTATGCTAGCCTTATCTTCTAAGCCTCTTACAGAGAAGCTACTCATTGAGATTGATAATAGTAAGAAAGCAACACTAAACCAATTACTACCCGCTTTCAGTATACCCTTAGTAGGAAAGACTGCAACAGAGAAATTGTCTGCAACTGTACTCAGTATCGCTGAGATTACACCAGACAAATGTCAAGAAGCAGGTCTGGGCGCTAAGACAACTGAAAGTTTGATGGATTGGTTAGAAGACGAGTGGCTCTTCGGTGATGTAGGAAAGCTACCGTTTTCTTTTGAGTTTGAGCAGAAAGCTCCACAACAGGAGGCACACGGTACAGTATGTATTAGTGGTAAGCTGAAAAGTTTTCCTACTAAGAACGCTGCAACAGCCGCTCTCTGCTTACACGGTTATGATGTCAAAAGCAGCGTAACCAAGGATGTAACCATTCTAGTGAATGAGAGTGGCATAGAGAGTGCAAAAACAAAGAAAGCCAGAGACTCTGGCATAACAATAGTAACCAATCTATTAAACTTTTTAGGAGAAGCAACCAATGGCAACACTGCCTAAGTGGACTGATGAGCGTACCGACACGCTTACTAATTTTGTCGGCGATGAGACACCTGTCTCTCAAGCCTCTGTAGCAGAAGCCGCAGAACAGCTTGAAACAACAACACGGTCAGTTTCTAGTAAACTGCGTAAAATGGGATTCGAAGTAGAGCTTGCCTCTGCGAAAGCCACACGCGCTTTCAGCGAGTCTCAAGAAGCTACTCTCTCGTCTTTTGTCGAAGACAACAGCGGCGAGTACACCTACGCAGAGATCGCATCTCACTTTGAAGACGGGGCTTTTAGTCCTAAGTCTATCCAAGGTAAGATTCTTTCTATGGAACTTACTGACCACGTTAAGCCAGCTCCCAAAGTGGAGACTGTAAGGACTTATTCCCCAGCGGAAGAGAAGACCTTCGTATCTATGGTTAATGATGGCGCATTTGTGGAAGCAATTGCAGAGTCCTTAGACCGTACTGTAAACAGTGTTCGAGGCAAGGCGCTCAGCCTTCTTCGTTCTGGCGAAATTGAGGCCATTCCCCGTCAGGAATTCACTAAAGGCTCAGCTAAGGATGATCCTTTGGCCGACCTCGGTGATGTATCTGACATGACAGTTGAGTCGATTGCAGAGCAAATCGGTAAGACTGCCAGAGGCGTCAAAACTATGTTGACTCGTCGTGGTCTGACAGCGTCAGATTATGATGGGGCTGCAAAGAAAGAGAAAGCTGCTTCCTAGTAAGTAGTTAAAAATCTGTGTAGTCAGGGCAAGGGGTTGTTCTGGCTGCATTTTTTCATTCGGGGGATTCATTGAATATAGCTAGTGCTTTTATAAAGCAAGTTTTGGATGCGCGAGACTTCGAGTCTTGGTCATCCGTGCGTAAGCACTACTTGCCTTCAGCCTATCACAGATTGTTTTCTGAGATAGACAAGCACTGTGAAAAATTCCATGAACTCCCTACGTTTGAAGACCTCAAGTTTGAACTAAGAGACGGTGCGACTAAGGAACTACTCTTTGCTGTTGACGCAGTGGAAGTAGATGCTGATGCGTACATGCTCTTACAGTACCTAAAGAATGAGTACACTCAGAAAGAGATACTGAATTCACTTGAGGACTATGTTGACCACTCTATATCCTTTGAGGATGCAGAGGAGTCAGTAGCACACCTACATCAGATCGTTCTTGATATCGAAGAAAAAGTAGAGCTTCAAGAACCTCAAGAGAGTATGCAACGTATTCCCTTGTTCGAACCTGATGAGGAGTTAGGAAAGTACCTACCTCTCGGCTTAAATACCGATAATGACTACGAAATCTCGTTCTCCCCCCGAGACTTGATTCTTGTAGGCGGTCGCCGAGGGGCAGGGAAATCTATTACTTGTTCAAACATTGCTAATAATGTCTATGAATCTGGTAAGTCTGCAATCTATTTCACTATTGAGATGGACAGTCGAGCAATCCTTCAGAGGTGTTGTTCTATTGCAACTGAGATACCTTTCTCACGCCTACGCGCTAAAAATCTTAACGTAACGGAATGGGAGAAGGTTGCTAGTTGGTGGGCCGGCCGATATCAAGACAGTCAAGAGCGACTGGCAGAGTATCAAGAACACCGAAACTTTGAGCAGTTCCACGATAAACTAAAGTCTACTTGCGAGTTACACCCCACTCAACAGTTGGACGTGGTTTATGACCCCTCTCTTACTGTCTCTAAGATAAGAGCCGAACTTGATAAGAAAGTCAAAAGTAAGATGGACGTTGGCGTAGTAATCGTTGACTACATCAATCAAGTTAAGCGGTCTAGTATGCCTTCTCGTGGAGGGCAGTATGACTGGACAGAACAAATAGAAGTTAGCAAGGCTTTGAAGAGTATGGCGCAGGAATTTGAAACCCCAATATTCTCGCCCTATCAGACAGACGCTAGCGGTGAAGCTCGATTCGCAAAAGGTATTCTTGATGCTGCTGATGCAGCGTACTCTATGGAACCTTGGAGCCAAGAAGATGGTTGTATGACGTTTACTTGCGTAAAGATGAGAGCAGCCGCTATGCGTTCTTTTACTTCTACAATGGACTGGGAGACTCTTAAGATTGGCCCTGAGTCAGCTTTGACTCCGACAGAGAAAGAGGATAACGACCAAAAAACTGGAGAAGACATAGACGATCTCTAAAATATATCTTGACAGTCACCTTAAAATCGAGTATAATATACTTTCAAATTCAACGGAGCTGGCATGGCTATAATCAGAGGGAGTATGAAACATACATTCAGTGGTAGAAAACGTAAACAAATTTCCAGAGCGAAACAAGTACAGAAAGTACAGTTCTATACCCTCAATAGAGAGGAACCGGTACGACGAGAAACTAAACAGTATCCGTCTGCTCCGATGACCCCCTATAAACCAGCTAAAGACGAGACGTACAAGCAAGAGATATCCGCTGAATATACTATAGCCCCCGCTTATAACAAGGGAGCTTATCAAGTCATAGCCAAGGACGATATCGTAAACATAGGAAAGTAAAGTGTTAATGGCTTTCCTGCTAGTAGTTATTGTGGAGGGGGTTGCCCAAGATACTGAAGATATGTACTTCAGAGATATAGACAGGTGCAACTACTTCTCCTATAAAATAGGCACTGGCGACAGTGATGAAGATGAGCATCGTTACTATAATTATCAACGCAACGTAACATCATACTGTCTACCTAAAATGGTAGAAGAAACTACTAAGTTTTGGGACTGATACAATGGAAGACGAGACCAAGGAGATTCTTCAATGGTTAGATAAGATACAAGGAGCTGACTACAGAAGGAAAGTAAGAGAGATGCTTGACCTTAACTTCGACGGTCAAGAAGAAGAATCAGATTATAAGCCACACGAAAGAGACTAATGGATATAGAAAGAATATTAAAAGAGCATGATGTATACTTTATGCAGAAGGGTGCAGACTTTCTAGTAAAGTGTCTAAGCCCTGAGCATGAGGATAGAAATCCTAGTATGCGGATTGATCAGATTACTGGTATCTTTCAGTGCTTTTCGTGTGGATTTAAGGGTAACTTATTTAATCATTTTGGGGAAAGGGCAAATCAGCTACAACAACAGAGAGACCTTTTTAAGAAGAAGCTTACACAAAAGCGCTCCGAAAGTGTTGGTTTGTCCTTTCCCCAAAATACTTTGCCGTATGTAGGAAACTGGAGAGGTATACGTCCAGAAACTTATAGGAAGTTTGAGGCCTTCCAGCACGCTGCGGCAGATTATGTAGGTAGAATAGTATTTCCCATACGGGATATATCAGGTAATATAGTTGCGTTTCAAGGTAGGCATACTGGTAATGGTATACCTAAGTACAAGTTTACTCCCCCTGGGGCTAGACTACCTTTCTTTCCTATAGTGGAGTTTATACAAAGCTCTGTTATACTTGTAGAAGGTATCTACGATATGATAAACTTGCACGATAAAGGTTTGACTAATGCTGTATGTTGTTTTGGAACGAACAATTATAATGAGAGTAAGCTCTCAATGCTGCGTGTACAAGGCGCAGAGTATGTAGAAATATTCTTTGACGGGGACGACGCAGGTCAGACAGCGGCAGAGAAATTAAAGAGTGAGTGTGAGAAATCTGGTCTCGTAGCTAGGAATATCCACTTCAAGGATACTGATCCTGGTGCACTTACTCAAACTTCAGTAGATAAATTAAAGAGGAAGTTATATGGCTAGAGTTGCCTTAGTAGAAACTAAAAAGGGTAGAACTGATTACAGACGAGAATTCGATGACGAGTTCGACTTTGATCAATATCAGCTATGCTCTGATCCAACTATCAAGAAAGTACTAAAACGAGACTGTGATATTGATATAAACACAGACCACTACGACTGGGTTATACTAGTAGGTAGTGACGCGCTTAAGTACTTTACCAAAATTAATTCAGTGACGGAGTACTCCGGCAAGAAAGTAGAAAAGAAATTTTTACCTGTAATTAACCCTGCGATGCTCACATTCAAACCTGAGGCTCGTAAGACGTGGGAGACTTCTAAAGAAAGTATCATTAACCATATTAAAGGCTTAGTCGAGGAGGTAATAATAGATGAAACAGTTGCTATCGGAATCGAAGATACTACCCAGTGTAATCGCTTTATACAAGCGGCTATTGACCATGAAACTACTTATGTGGCGCTCGATTCGGAGACGACTGGGTTATATCCTAGGGACGGTCATATACTCGGTATATCATTATGTTTTGATGGTGTCCAAGGTGCTTATATTAATACCGAGTGCTTTGATGAGACTACTGAAGCGTTACTGCAAGAACTATTTACGAAAAAGACAGTAATATTCCATAACGCAAAGTTTGACGTAGCGTTCTTTGAGTACCATTTTAACTTTAACTTTCCATCTATAGAAGACACAATGCTGCTCCATTACCTCATAGACGAGAACCCTGGAGGGCACGGCCTTAAGCCTCTGTCTATTAAGTATACAGTCTATGGCGACTACGAGAAGCCAATGTACGAGTGGATGGATAACTATAGAAAAGAGCATGGCATACTAAAGGCTGACTTCCAGTGGGCGTCTATTCCTTTTGATGTGATGAAAACATATGCGGCTATGGATGCTTTATGTACGTTCATTCTTTTTGAGAAGTTCGTAAAAATTAAGCAGAACCCAAAGCTCAAAAAAGTATATGACAACTTACTTATTCCAGGTACTAGGTTTCTTATAAGTGTACAAGATAATGGCGTACCCTTTGACAGGGAGAGGCTTCAGGTCTCTCAAGACCTTATGCAAACGCAGATTGATGAAGCTATTAGTACACTGTATAGTGACCCTGCAATTAACAAATTCGAGAAGATAAATGGAAAAGATTTTAATCCTAACAGCACTGTCCAGCTTCGTAGCCTCCTTTTTGATTTTCTCGGTCTACGTCCTACTGGTAAGAAAACAGGAACAGGAGCTAACTCAACGGATGCAGAAGTACTCGGAGAACTTGCATCCCAATCTGAAGTTCCTGGACTTATCCTTAACATACGTCAACGATCCAAAATTAAGAATACTTACTTGGACAAAATCATACCGCAGCTGGATAGAGATAGTCGGTTACGCACAGGCTTCAATCTCCACAGTACTACTAGTGGCCGTCTTAGCTCTAGTGGTAAACTTAATATGCAACAACTACCTAGGGATAACCCTATTGTAAAAGGTTGTATCAGAGCTGCGGAAGGTCACAAGATAGTAGCAATGGACTTAACAACTGCAGAAGTATATGTAGCTGCAGTTCTCGCAGAGGACAAGGCTCTTATAGAAGTATTTCGCTCAGGCGGTAACTTTCATAGTTCAATTGCGAAGACAGTATTCAAACTAAACTGTGAGGTAGAGGACGTTGCAAGTTTATTTTCAAAGGAACGACAGGCTGCTAAAGCTGTTACCTTTGGTATTATGTACGGCGCTGGCCCTAAGAAGATCAGTGAGCAAGTCACAAAAGACTCTGGCTCTTATTTTAGCCAGCAAGAGGCAAAAGAAGTTATTGATGATTACTTTCAGTCTTTCTTTCAACTAAAGAACTGGATACAGAATAATCATAAATTTATAGAGCAGAATGGCTTTGTATATAGTTTCTTTGGTCGAAAAAGGAGACTACCAAATGTCAAGTCCTCAGACGCGGGCATCAAAAGTCATAGCATTCGTTCTGGTCTTAACTTTCTGGTGCAGTCTACTGCTAGTGACATTAACCTTCTTGGGGCTATAGATATGCAAGCATACCTAAAAGCCACTAAGTCTAAGGCAAGAATCTTTGCTTTAGTGCACGACTCGATATTGGCAGAAGTACCAATCTCAGAGGTAGATGGATATTGTGAGCAATTAGAGCAATATATACAAATGGACAGAGGAATATCAATTCCTGGAGCACCTGTAGGTTGTGACTTCGATGTTGGAGACGACTACTCTATGGGTAAATTCGAGAAACAATATGGAGGAACTTTGGGCATTAGCTAGTACGTTCTGGCAATGGACTATATTAATTATACTGGTACTAACAGGCTTCTTAATCAATGTATTTGACAAAAGACCAAGAGAAAACAGAGTTAACTTCACATACGAGGATATGCCCAGTATGAGACCTTTGCCTATTAAAACAGGTGAGAAAGGCTTTTGGGGTGCTATTTGGATGTGGTTAACTGGAACAAGAAAGTGGGAGCTAGCAGAAGACTTCAACTATACGCTTAATGATGATGAGTTTGTAGTTCCTGAAGGTTTTGTTTTTGACGGAGCTTCTGTCCCTAAGTTTCTTGCAATCTGGCTGTCCCCCGTAGGAGTTCTATTGATGGGAGGTCTTGTGCATGACTATGGGTATAAGTACTCTAGGTTAAAGAAGCGTAATAGTCATTTTCGTGTAGAAGATGCTCAAGAGCAGAAGTACATGGATCAGTTGTTTAGAGATATATGTATAGAAGTGAATGGCTTTAGGTTGTTAAACTACTTAGCCTACTATGCGCTTCGTATCTGTGGCTTTCTTGCTTGGAATAAACATAAGAAAAGCGGTAGTCACGATGAGCTATAGTAAACAAGTACTCGACCATTATCAAAACCCACGTAATGTGGGTAAGATGGAGATTACTGATAAGGTTGGCACAGGTATGGTGGGAGCACCAGCCTGTGGTGACGTTATGAGATTACAGATAGAAGTGGAGGACGGTATCATTACAGATGCAGTGTTCAAAACCTATGGGTGTGGTAGTGCTATAGCGTCTTCTTCTCTTCTAACAGAGTGGGTTAAAGGGCGAACTTTAGAGTCTGCTAATAGTATAAAAAATGTAGAGATAGTAGAAGAGTTAGCCCTTCCTCCTGTAAAGATACATTGTAGCGTACTTGCGGAAGACGCAATTAAAGCTGCAATCAAAGACTACAGAGGTAAGCACTAAGATGAACCTTCATGGCTGGCTTGCACAGCTCGTGAAGTGCCTTATGGGGCTATCTTTTATATATCTTTTAACGGAAACCGCAGTACTAATGACCAATTAGGGGGTTCAATGACTTATAGCATAAAGTGGACAAGTAAGACAGGGGAAGACCTATCTTACTCATATAGTTTAAACAGCAGCGTATACGGAATGGCTCAAGCACTAGACAACAGCGGTTCCACAGATATAAAAATTTACAACAATGGAGTTTTAATTGATCATTACATACAGGGATGTACAACACGTAACCTTCCCGGTATATCAGATCCCGTCAAACAACTGGACTTATTCTGATGGGCTACTTTTTGTAGATGATCTGTTAGTAGACGATACTAATCAGCCAGGAGAAACTCTAGGCTTACGAAGACTGCAGACCCCCTTCAGGGATATAATGCGTCTTAGTCGAGCTCTTATTAACCATGTAGGGGTTATAAAACAAACTAACAAAACTTTTATAGATTCAAGAGGCATGCCTTTCATATATGAGAAAACCCAGTTCTGTAAGTTAAAATACTACAAGATTCGTAGGGTTGAACATAGAGAGGTAGCTTCTTTATTGTGGGTGCATAAAGTTACTATTCCCTTTACTATTCCACGGCCTCCTTATGAGGGAAGGTCATGGGCGGGAATACTACATCAAGGAGATGCACCTTGGATGTTGTACGAGTACGCCGAAGAAAAAATAAAGGACACTCGAAGAAAGGTATAGGAATTATATGGGTAACAAGCGTAAAACTTTAAACGGCTCAGGTCTTCAGCTAGAAGAGATAGAGCCTTTAACCAAGAATCAATTAATAGCATTTGAGTCCGAGAAGAACTTAGTTCTCCACGGGGTCGCAGGTACAGGAAAGACTTTTATCTCCTGTTACTTAGCTTTTGATGATATGATTAAAGGGTATTATAGTAACTTAGTCTTAATCCGTAGTGCAGTACCAACAAGGGACATTGGATTCCTTCCTGGTAATGAGAAGGAGAAAGCCTCTGTATATGAAGAACCGTATAAAGAAGTTGCAAACGAGCTATTTAACCGTGGAGACGCGTACCAAATACTTAAAACTAAGGGTCTAGTACACTTTATGACTACTTCTTACATAAGAGGTATAACTTTAAAGGACTCTGTTATACTTATAGATGAGTGTCAGAATATGACATTCCATGAGTTAGATTCTATAATCACCCGAGTGGGTAAGTACTGTAGAGTTATTTTCTGTGGAGACTTTGAACAGTCTGATCTGAAGAATAATGGATTAAAAGAATTCTTGAAGATACTGGAAACAATGGGCGCTTTTGATATGGTTAACTTCGAAGTGCAGGATATTGTGCGAAGTGACTTTGTGAAAGAATACTTAACTGCTAAAAATCGTTTAGGAATGTAGGTAGTGTATTTTATATCCGCCCCTTTTGGGAACTATATAAACACAAAGAGTACAACTAGCGTTACAGGCAGTTGGACGCTTGCTCCTCGGCCTGGGCTAGTAAAGCAAATAGTTAAAACACTACGCTATACTAGAACAGGTTGGAGGAATAAACTAGGTCTACGTAATAAAGGCGTAGACCACGGGTGTAGGAAGCATCGTGGCTATAATATAATGAGTCTTGCAGCAATCGAGAAGGATGATTGGCCGCAGCTACACAGTATTGTAGACGAGTATACTAGTGTTGAAATAAACATTAGTTGCCCTAACCTAGGTAAGCAAGTAGACCAGTTGTACCCTGGCTTTGATCTTTGGACACAAGCAAACCGTAAGTGGTGTATTGCTAAAATATCTCCTACAGCGGACGAGAAACTTGTTGACAAATTAGTAGAATCAGGGTATAATAGTATTCATGCAAGCAACACATTAGACTCAGAAAAAGGAGGACTTAGTGGTAAAGTACTTATACCTTACACTATGAAGTTAATATCTTACATAAAGAAAACACACCCCCATGTGCAAGTTATTGCAGGTGGCGGTGTAACGTGTAAGCAAGATGCTGAAGAGTATCTAAACGTAGGAGCAGACCATATTAGCTTAGGTAGTGTATGCTTCACACCATGGAAATTAAAAGGTATTTTACAATAATGAAAGCACTAATCAGCAATCGCATTTACCTTGAGGTAACGCAGGAATATAAGGAGTTTTTAAGTAAAGAGCTTACCTATACTATTCCTTCGTTCAATCCGAAAGACCCTCCCTTTGTCATAAAGAATATGGCAAGGGTACGTGATACGCTGGTTAGTATACCAATAGGAAGAACGGATCTGATACCCTCTGACTACGAAGTAGTTGATAAGCGTATCAATATACCAGTAGACTTTCCAGAGTTTAAGCTGCCCCTACGACCAAGCCAACAAGAGGTCTACGACGAACTCGAAGACAACTGTATAATAAACGCTTGGGTCAGTTGGGGAAAGACTTTTACAGGTCTTGCCATTGCTGGTAAGCTGGGACAGAAAACACTCATCATAGTACACACAGTACCTCTAAGAAACCAGTGGGCAAAGGAAGTACAAAAAGTGTATGGAATTACTCCTGGTATCATAGGCAGTGGAAAGTTTGAAATTGATGCTCCAATTGTAATTGGGAATACTCAAAGTTTATACAGAAACATTCTGAAAATAAACAAACAGTTCGGCACTATCATACTAGATGAGATGCATCACGTATCCTCTCCTACATTTTCCAAAGTGATAGACACAAACTATGCTAGGTATAAGATAGGCTTGTCTGGAACTATTGAGAGAAAGGACGGTAAGCATGTTGTATTCAGGGATTACTTTGGAAGTAAGGTTTTTAAGCCACCAAAGGAGAACTACATGGTTCCTTCTATAACTGTATACCCTTCGGAGATACGGTTCATGGATGGCCAGAGGACTCCTTGGGCTAACAAAGTAACTCACCTGTGTAACCAGGAAGAGTATAGACACAGTGTATCTCTCATAGCGGCAGCCTACGCTGCAAAGGGGCATAAGGTTCTGGTAGTATCTGACCGTGTGCATTTTCTAAAAGCATGTGCAGAACTGACAGGAGACAGAGCAATCTGTGTCACTGGAGATGTAGCACACGAAGATAGAGAGACCCTGATAGATGAGATGCGTAGTGGACGGAAGGACGTACTATACGGAACTCAAGCTATATTCTCAGAAGGTATCTCTGTAGATAACCTGAGCTGTTTGATACTAGCAACTCCTGTTAATAACGAGCCTCTGCTCACTCAGCTAATAGGGCGTATCATACGCAAAAAAGAGGGTAAAAAACCTCCTGTAGTAATAGATATACACTTAAAGGGGAATACTGCACGTCGGCAAGCTTCCAATAGGATGGGGTACTATATCAAAGAGGGATATAAAATAAACCAACTATAAAAAAATAGTTCTTGACATTAGTAACATTTTAAGGTATAATATGCTCTTATATAATTGGAATAAAGTATTTAAAACTTGCAAAGCGAATCCACCCGAAATCATCCGAGTGTTCAAAATGTTAGTTGACAAGGAGCTACCTTTAAATAAGTATGACCCTGTGTACAAGTACTCAAACATAGATTTTTCTGGGCAGAGCTTCTTAGTTCACCCTGACGTTCTACTGTACCAACTGTATAAATATTCTTACCGAGATGTTTGCATATACATCGCTTTTGCAGCTTTACGCTCATATGGCGAATATCAAGCGTCAGGTAAAATAACCTTGGATCTACTGCACTTGCAACTAGATCCTGAAATCTTTATAAACAATAATAGACTACTTTGGTTAGAAGGTGATGATATCCATTTCCTTCACGAAGAAGTCCCAATGGAGAAAAACTAGATATGGCTATATCATTTAACAAACAAAAAGGTTCTGCACAGAAAACTTCCATCAGTACTTTTCAGTACAAAGACGGTGACAACCGCATGCGTATTTGTGGCGATATTCTCGCTCGCTATGTGTACTGGGTGAAAGGTGAGAACGACAAGAACATTCCTCTGGAGTGTCTGTCTTTTGATCGAGATGCAGAAGCCTTTACAAATCAAGAAAAAGATTGGGTTCGTGAGTACTATCCCGACCTCAAGTGTGGCTGGAGCTACGCTACACAGTGTATTGACAACGGCGAAATCAAAGTTGTGAATCTCAAGAAGAAGCTCTGGGAATCAATCATCAGTGCCGCTGAAGACCTCGGCGACCCTACTGACCCAGTTACTGGTTGGGATATTATCTTCAAGCGAGTAAAGACTGGCCCTCTGCCCTATAATGTAGAGTACCAGCTTCAAGCTCTGAAGTGCAAGCCCAAAGCTCTCAGCGATGCTGACATGGCTCTAGTAGCTGAGATCAAGTCTATGGACGAAGTAATGTCTCGCCCGACTCCTGATGCTCAGAAAGAGTTGTTGGATCGTGTACGACAGGCTAGTACATCCGAAGTTGATGACACTCTTGAAGCAGAATTCAACGTAGGATGATTCTATTCACCGCAGACTGGCACTTGAAACTGGGACAGAAGAATGTCCCAGTTGACTGGGCAAGGAAAAGATATGAGTCTTTCTTTGCTCAAATTCACGAGATAGAGAACGAGTGTAGTATGCACATAATTGGGGGCGATCTCTTTGATCGTCTTCCAACTATGGAAGAGTTGGAGTTGTACTTCACATTCATAAGGCAAGTAGGAATACCTACTCTAATTTATGATGGGAACCACGAAGCCACGAAGAAGAACAAAACCTTTTTTAGTCAACTAAAGCAAGTGAGTAGGGATATTAATCCTTTCATTCACATTGTAGACTTGTCCTATGTGGACAAAGATAGAGGGTTCAATGTTCTACCTTACGCAGACTTACATAGAAATAATAGTATAGAAGCCTTCAATACTCAGTGGCCTCTGTTTACCCATGTACGTGGAGAGATACCACCGCATGTAAAGCCAGAAGTTGAACTAGAAAGATTTGAAGACTTCCCTGTAGTATTTGCAGGAGACTTACACGCTCATAGTAATACGCAGCAAAACATTGTGTACCCAGGAAGTCCCATGACTACTTCGTTTCATAGAAACATAGTAGAGACAGGGTATTTACTAATAAATGACTTAGACTGGTCTTGGATGTGGGAGAGGTTTGAGCTACCACAACTGTTAAGAAAGACAGTGCAAAACCCAGATGATATGATACCTAGTGACTATCATCACACAATATATGAATTGGAGGGCGACATACAAGACCTTTCAAAAGTTAAGAACTCGGAGTTGTTAGATAAGAAAGTAGTAAAACGTAGTACGGAAGCAACGCTTGTTCTCACTAAAGACATGACTGTCGGAGACGAGCTAGCAGAGTACTTAACCTACATTCTAGAACTCCCAGATGAAAAGATATCAAGTATTATAGGAACTTATAATGATTACTCTCAAACAGCTACAGTGGAATAATTGTTTTAGCTACGGCTCTAACAATGAGTTACTACTTGATGAGAATACTGTAACTCAGATTATAGGAACAAATGGCACTGGAAAGTCGTCAATACCTCTAATCATTGAGGAAGCTCTCTATAATAAGAACTCAAAGGGTATAAAGAAAGCTGACATTCCTAACAGGTATCAGGGTGACGGCTATAATATTAAACTTACGTTCACCAAGGATACAGACAGCTACACAGTAAGTATAGATAGAAAGACTACAGTTAAGGTAAAGCTAGAAAAGAATGGCGAGGATATATCCAGCCACACTGCTACTAATACCTATAAAACAATACAGGAGATAATTGGAGTAGACTTCAAGACTTTCTCTCAGTTGGTTTATCAAAGTACAAATGCAAGCCTACAGTTTCTAACTGCTACGGATACAAACCGTAAGAAGTTCTTGATTGATCTATTACACCTTGAAGGGTATGTAGAGCTGTTTGATGTATTTAAAGAAGAGTCTAGAAAGCTGACAGTAGAAATTAGTGGAGCACAAGCCGCCGTTGATACAGTACAAAAATGGCTCTCAGATAATAAATTGAGTGATAGTAACATACTTCCCATGTTGGATTTACGAATAAACACGGAAGAAGAAGAGAAAGAGTTCCGTCACTTGACGAAGGAAATTGAAAATATCTTAGAGCGGAACAAAAAAATCTCTAAGAATAATCAATTAATTGAGCTACTGGGGCAGATTGATTTACAGGATATACAAAATCCTTCAGTAACGGAACGAAAGTCTTATGATGCGCTACAAGAAGAAGTAGGAAACTTTACGCAAATCGCAGCGGGGTCAAAACGACTTCTAACAAAGTTAAACCAATTAGGGGATACTTGCCCTACTTGCGAGCAGTCGGTAGACGGTACGTTTGTAGAGGAACTAAAGAAGGAAGAAACTGATAAGATATCAGTATCGGAGAGAGAAATTGGGAACATTGAAGCAGAAATTAAAAGCATTAAAAGAGATAATAATGAGTTCACGCGTCTTCAAACTCTTGAAGCAGATTGGAAAGAGATTTATCGGAGTGTGGACAGGAATCTTCCTACGTCTCTCTTGGACAAGAACGAGCTTGAGTTACGGCTGGAGAGCGTTCGAGCTGAGTTACTTCAACGCAAGGAGCAGTTGGAAAGCACAGCAAAGGAAAACGAAAAAAGAACGAAGCATAACACCAGAATCCAAGTAATACAGGAGCAGACAGACTCCTTTCTAAAGCAGTCAGCAGAGCTACAGGAAGTACTTGAAAAACAACAAGGACTCGCCTCTAACTTGGATGTACTAAAGAAAGCATTTAGTACAAATGGACTACTTGCTTACAAGATTGAAAACCTTGTAAAAGAATTAGAAGAAATGGCGAATACTTATCTAGCAGAGCTATCTGATGGTAGGTTTACTTTAGAGTTTGTAGTATCAAATGATAAGCTAAACGTGCAAGTCACAGACGACGGCAAAATAGTAGATATTCTCGCACTTTCTTCAGGAGAGCTAGCTAGAGTAAACACAGCGACTCTTATAGCTATTCGTAAGCTAATGAGTAGTATATCTAAGTCTAAGTTAAACATACTTTTCTTAGATGAAGTTATTGCAGTATTAGACGACACGGGTCGCGAGAAGCTGGTAGAGGTTCTTATCGAGGAAGATTTGAACACATACATAGTATCTCACGGTTGGACTCACCCACTCCTCGATAAGATCGAAGTAGTGAAAGAAGAAAATATTAGTAGATTGGAGTAAAATGGTTGATAGTAGAGCAAAGGGAGCTAGAGGAGAGTATCTAGTACGCGACTTATTACGAGAGCATACTAATCTTCAGTTCGAGAGAGTACCGATGTCAGGTGCTTTGGAGTACTTAAAAGGAGATTTGTATGTTCCAAATGAGAAAAACTTCTTTTGTATAGAGGTAAAAAATTATGCTGAGTCGCCACTCACTGATAAAATACTTACACAAAAGAAGACAAACCATCTAACCCAGTGGTGGAAAAAGTTACTTATACAAGCAGAAGGAGGAGGCCAAAAGCCTCTTCTCTTCTTTAAGTATAACAGATCAAAGGTATATGTAGGTACGGCAGTATGTCCTCTACATATATCTTATCTGTATGTAAGTGACTTGGACTGCTACGTTTCTCTTGCAGAAGAGTGGTTAGATAAAGAAGAGGTAGAATTCATAAATGGCAATTAGTTTTAACGACCAGAGAAAGACGGGTACACTTGTAGTAGACGCTCTTAACTTAGCATTTCGTTGGAAGCATGCAGGAAGGTCAGACTTTAGATACGACTATATTAAGACAGTACAGTCGTTCGCTGACTCATACAAGTGTAAAGATATAATTATTACAGCAGACGGAGGTGCTTCTAGTTATAGAAAGGGCATACGATCTGACTATAAAGGGAACAGAAAAGAGAAGTACGCAACCCAAACGGAAGAAGAAAAAATTGCGTTTGAAGAGTTCTTTGAAGAGTACCAAGCTACTTTAGATATGATAGAGTGGCCTGTGTTACAATACGCTGGAGTAGAGGCTGATGATATAGCAGCACATCTAGTAAAGAACAAAGAGGAGTTTGGGTTCGAGAATATGTGGTTAATCTCTAGTGATAGAGACTGGGACTTGCTTATACAAGAGGGTGTAAATAGGTTCTCATATGTAAATAGAAAAGAAGTAACTATAAACAATTGGTACGATCATTATGAAGTTACTCCAGAGGAGTTCATCTCTCTCAAGTGCTTAACCGGAGATAAGGGCGATAACGTCCCTGGTATTCCTGGCATTGGCCCAAAGAGAGCTTATGTACTTATAAAAGAGTATGGAGATGCCTTCAGTATATACGACGCAGCACCTATTGCAGGCAAGTATAAATATATAGAGTCTCTCAATGAGAACTATGAACAAATATTACAGAACTATGAATTAATGGATTTGATTACTTACTGTGATGAAGCTATCGGTAAAAATAATGTTGCCGAGATAAAGGAGAGGTTTGCGTGTTAATAAATTATGATAGAGATAATTATCTATCGGAGTTCAGTCATAAAACTTTACAAGACAGGTACTTAATAGAGGGCGAAACTTCTCCTCAAGATGCGTTTGCAAGAGCTGCTAAAGCTTTTTCAGATGATGATGCTCATGCACAGAGGCTATACGATTATGCTAGTAAACTTTGGTTCATGTTTTCTACTCCTATACTTTCTAATGGTGGGACATCCCGTGGGCTGCCTATTAGTTGCTTTCTTAATTATGTTGAGGACAGCAGACAAGGACTTACCGGGCATTACACTGAGAATGCCTTCTTATCTAGTGTGGGTGGTGGCGTTGGGGGCTCTTGGAGCGCTGTACGCTCAGTAGGGTCTACAACCTCTAATGGATCAGAAAGTACTGGTGTTATACCATTCATGAAAGTCGTGGACGCTGAGATGTTAGCGTTCTCTCAAGGAGTCACAAGACGAGGTAGTTATGCAGCATATTTGGACATATCACATCCAGAAGTTGAAGAGTTTCTGGATGTTCGCAAGCCTACAGGCGGCGATGTTAACCGAAAATCAGTTAATTTACATCATGGTGTCCTTATTGATGATAGATTCATGGATATCATAGAGCAGGCTACGCGAGTAGAAGGCTTTGATGACTCTTGGGACTTGATTGACCCACATAGTAAGAAAGTTATTAAGACTGTGTCTGCTAAAACTCTATGGGTGAAGCTCATACAGAACCGAGTTGAGACAGGCGAACCGTACATTATGTTTAAAGACACTGTACAAGCTGCGTTACCTCAGTTCCAGAAAGACTTAGGGCTGCAGGTAAATCACTCTAACTTATGCTCTGAGATTACGCTTGCAACAAACGCGAATCGTACAGCAGTATGTTGTCTATCTAGTGTAAACTTGGAAGAGTATGATGAGTGGAAAGATAATCCACAGTTTATAAATGATCTAGTAAGAATGCTAGATAATGTGATAACTCATTTTTGCGAGGCTGCTCCTGCACAGCTATATAGAGCAGTAGCAAGTGCAAAAGCAGAAAGAAGTATAGGTCTGGGGGCTATGGGCTTTCATGCTTATTTACAACGCCACAACATTCCTTTTGAGAGTGCGATGGCAAAAAGCAGGAACAATAAAATGTTCGGCTTTATAAAAGGAGAGGCTGAAAATGCTACAAGAGAACTGGCTGTGGAACGTGGCCCGTGCCCTGATGGGGCTAGTGCTGGGGTTCGGAATGCTCATTTGTTGGCTGTGGCTCCTAATGCTAGCAGCAGTATTATCTGTGGTAATACTTCTCCCAGTATTGAGCCTTACAGGGCTAACGCATTTACTCAAAAAACTAAATCTGGATCTTCCTTACTGAAGAACGAGTACTTAGAACATGCTCTACAAGAGATAGGGCAGGACACGGATGACGTTTGGAAAAGTATTATTACGAACGGAGGCTCAGTACAACACTTAGAGTTTCTCGACGACTATACAAAGGACGTATTCAAGACTGCTGTAGAGATAGACCAACGTTGGGTTATCGAGATGGCAGCGGATAGACAGGAGAAGATATGCCAGAGCCAGTCTCTAAATATATTCTTTCCGTCTAATGTATCAAAACAAGAACTCCACGCTATACATATGATGGCATGGAAAAAGAAAGTAAAAACTTTATACTATCTAAGAAGTGAGGCATCAAAGCGCGCAGAGACGGTTTCCGATGAAGCGCTACGTCAGTACATATTTGACAGTATAGACGACGAAGGCTGTTTAGCTTGTGAAGGGTAAAGTCTGGTTAATTTGGAAGTATACTATTGGCAGTTTCAGTGATGATAAGACACTAGAGTATGACAATATTATTGCAGGTATTAGAAGTATAATAGTAATAATAAATGTTGTAACCTGTTTGTTTATCACATCAAACATAGTACATAATTGGTGAAAAATGAGTGATTTATTAGTAGAAAGAGAGTATTATAAGCCTTTCAATTACCCTTGGGCATTTGAGTATTATAAGCAACAGCAACACATGCACTGGTTACCTGATGAAGTTAACCTTGCAGACGATCTGCGTGACTATAGAGAAAAAATGACTGAAGGTAACAAAAGGTTACTAGGACAGATTTTTAGGTTTTTTACACAGGCTGATGTAGATGTATGCTGTGGATATGCAAAGCACTATCTACCTACATTTAAGCAGCCTGAAGTAAGAATGATGCTATCCGCTTTTGCAGCAATGGAAGCAGTGCATCAAGAAGCGTATTCGTTGTTGCTGGAGACCCTAGGTTTCCGCGATGATGAATACCAGAAGTTTTTCGAACATAAAGAAATGTTGGATAAACATGAGTACTTGGGAAATTTTGGTATGGAAACTCCGATGGATATCGCTAAGACACTGGCTATCTATTCAGGGTTTACCGAGGGAGTTCAGCTATTTAGTAGTTTTGCTATCTTGTTGAACTTTCCGAGACATAACCTTATGAAAGGTATGGGTCAAATCGTCACATGGTCTGTACGAGATGAAACTTTGCATGTTGAAGGAATGTCACATCTGTTCCGAGCATTTGTAAAGGAGAACCCTGACATATGGAATGATGATCTAAAGTATGAAATCTATTGTGCAGCAGAACGCACAGTGGAACTAGAAGATGCTTTTATTGATTTGTGTTTTGAAGGTGCGGAAGTACCCAATCTAACACCTGATGAGATAAAAGGCTATATTCGTTATATTGCAGATCGCAGACTATTAGGACTGGGACTAAAGAAAATATTTAAGAGTACAGAGAACCCGCTAGGCTGGTTGGATTACATGCTCAACGGGGTTGAACACACTAACTTCTTCGAGAATAGGTCTACAGAATATTCAAGAGCAAGTACAACTGGTAACTGGCAGGACATTTTTAAATGAATGAAAAAATAAATTTGCAACTAACTATAGAAGAGATAAATGCGGTCATATCAGGTTTAGCAGAACTTCCAGCTAAAGTAAGTATGAACCTTATAACTTCTATACAAAACCAAGCGGCTGCACAAATGCAGCCTACCGTAGGAGAAGCACCACTTGAAGATTAAGATAGTAACGTGTCTACTTGCCATTCTTATACTAGGAATGAGCGCACGATCGGCAGCAATGGAAGAAATAGTAGTACTAGGAGACCTAGGTAGCTTGCCAGGGGAGAGTGTAAAGTCAGTATTTGGCTTTAACAAATCCCTATTAGAGACTCCCCGTTCTGCTTCCACTATCTCGGAAGAGATGATGGAAAGGTTTAACATGCATGATATTGATGAGTTAATTGCCTTAGCACCGGGTAGTTTTACGCAGTCTTTTTTCGGAGTAGCAGGAGGTCTTGATGTTAGAGGGACTCCTGGAGAAACTTACTTTAGGGGTGTGAGACGTCTTGACAACCCAGGTAACTATCCAACTCCTATAGGTGCGTCCGATAGAGTTGACATAGTAAGAGGTCCAGCATCTCCTATCTATGGCCCCTCTAAGATCGGAGGTTATCTAAACTTTAACCCTAAGTCTGCACGAATTGAAGAAACTGGTCAGTTCATAACGGAGACAGAGGGTGCTATATCCTACACAACTGGAAGCTGGGGCAAGAGTACGCTAACAGCAGAAGTTGGAGGTCCGGCCACTGTTTTTGGTAAAGACCTAGGATACTATGTGTATACTGAGCTAGAAGACTCTGATAGTTATTATGATAACTCAGGAGTGGAGCAAAATCTTTTCCAGACTTCTTTCGATATGGATATCACGGATAATGTTAGAATACAGTTCGGGGGAATGTATCATGACTATTCGGGTAATCAGATAGCAGGTTGGAATAGAGTTACACAGGATTTGATTGATGATGGAACATACATCACGGGGTCTCCCGCCTCGCTAGATGTTAATGGGGATGGTAGAGTATCTCATCAAGAGTACGATACCGATGGAGATGGGTTCACTAACTACAATCCTTTTAGGTTTGATTTCTTAAGTGGTGCTTCAGGAGGTGCCCTTACAGCGGGGTCGAACGAGACCTTAGCAGACTTAGAAGTATTTGTAGGCGACCTATCATATATGGCACTCATAAATCCAGGGCTTACTAAGCTGGATGGAAGTAATGTTCTAGTAGACCCAGAAGATGTCCTAGAGAATCAAGTAACTACGTTGTACTTTGACGTAATTATTGCACTCGGGAGTGACTGGGAGCTGAAGAACCAACTGTTCTTTGAAGAATACGATAACATTAATGAAAATGCTTATGGTTTCTCACAATTTCATAAGAGTTGGGTAGTAGAGGATAAAATCATACTATCTAAGACATATGACTTTGAGAGCATGTCTGCATCTTTTCAAATATCTCCATCTATACGTCACACTGATTTCGAACACGGTGATGACTATACAAATGAGTATTTTGGAAGACGCGATCTAAGCCAGCCTCTTAACACTTCAGTTGCAAAACGATTGTTATCCACCAAAATTGATACTGATTACACAGAGTATTACATTGGTGAGTATACAAACTTAGGATTTGCCGTAATGACAGATTTGGTTTGGAACAATGGTTTAGGCATTCTCGCAGGTGTACGGTATGATACAATTGATATGGAAAGCAGCCAGCCAGAGGGACAGCTTCTCTTTGCTAGTTCTAATAACTTCTGCCCAGTTGCAGGTTGTGCGGACTTAGATGCCGAAGATACAGTTGATGGAATATCGTGGACTGCTAGTATTAGTTATGATTCTCCAATAGGGCTAATTCCTTACATTACGGCCTCTACACAGTCAACTATGATTGTTGGGCAGGGTGCAGAAGTCACCGTTAAAAATATTCTGAAAGGAAGAGCTTTTGACGAGTCAGAACTGCTGGAAGTAGGAATAAAAGGAAGCTTTCTCGATGATAGCCTCTACTTTGCTATTTCTAACTACAGGCAGGAACGTACTGATTTTTCCGCACAAGCAATTGTAACGAATCAAGCCACAGAGACTAAGGGTACAGAAGTAGAAGTACGCTGGGTTGCTACTGAGAAGCTACTGCTAACGCTAGGCTACTCAAATATCAAAGTAGTAAACATAAATACTTTGGATGATGGGTACCGTTACAGTTTCATTGGGTGTGAAGACTTACCGAATATTCCATGTAGTGCGCTATTAGGCGGACAACTTGGTGGTAATGTCTCTGTAGGAGATAGCGGAGCCAGAAGAGCTGGTATGCCAGAGAACATAATCTCAGCTACTGGTACTTATGACTTCGGTAATGGGTGGACTGTAAACGGTAGTATTATCGACGTAGAGAGTACTTTCTCTGGGTTCTCTAATAGTATCGAACTACCTGCTTACACCTTGGTAAATCTAGGCTTTTCCTATGCTAGGAATGACTGGATGCTTAGCGTAAGTGGAAAGAACCTGACGGACGAGAAATACTTCCGAGCAAACTTTCCAAACTTATTCGGAAGTACAATCGTACTGCCCGAGTTACCACGAAACTATACTGCTAGAGTACAGTATACTTTCTAAGCTACCATTTGACCTTGTCCGCCCAGTACGCGGCGGACATTTTACCTCTTGCAATATTCTTTGCATGCCGCGCTTTAAAACTATTTCTCTTAGCCTTCATAGCAGCAGACTCTCCCGCCTTGGGTTTACCTGCGGTTTTAGCACCTTGCTCTCCAAAACGAATAGTCTTGATCTTACTTCCAACTTTTGCTACAACTATATGTGACTTTTTCTTGTGACTAGGAGTACGCTTAGGTTTATTAAACCCTTTCACACCTGCACGTTTCAGCCTAGAACTCCCTTTCTTCTTAACAGCCATTGGATTCCTCACACTGACACGGGTCACATTTGCATATATAGCATGCACAGCTCTCTTCTTGATCTTCCATTATATTGCCTCCCCCGGCCAGTTCTGAGCGCCCATAACAACTGCTAGAGCATCAATATCTGCCGCACCTGTGATAGCTGCTTTAAGCCTATCATATTCTGTTATTACTGCCGCACGATAAGTTACAGTTGCAGCAGGTATCTCTACGCTTCTTTCTGCTTTGCGTATAACCATCCAATCTGTATTCGCAAGTGCGCTATTAGCCTGACTCTTGATTCGATTTTTAAAGGTATACTTGAGACCCCGAGTTATTAGCTTCTCGCTAGTGTCTGAACCTATGCCATCACTATCATATTCTTGCACATACAACTGGTTGCCATCTGAGTCTACAGCGTCTACGTCTTCAATAGCCCTAGCAGTGTTAGTATATTGCTGTGTAGGAACACCGTCTACTAAGACGACATCCCCTTGATTGACATAGTAGTAAAGTCGGTCTTTTCTCTCCGCTTCTACTACATCTTGTATATTATTTTCCGTCAGAAATTGTGAATTAGGCATTCCTGAAAAGGATACGTTTGGGAACATTTTCTGAACTGAAAAGCCGGTTCTTACTATTGCTCCATCTTGTACTTGTGCGAACATTTATTTCTCCTATTATCTTGCGTTTGCGTATTTGAAGGGTGACTCTGCGAAAGCCATGTAGACGTAGGCTCCAAAGCCAGTAGCATCAGTATTATTTAAATGGTTATATGAGCCTCTTATCTTAAACCCGTTTGACAAAAAATCGCAGCTAACAAGGGTATATTCAGCGTTAGTTCCCTGTGGCTGTAAAAATTCATCCACCACATTGTCAGGACTTATTTTGCTATCGTATAATGTCCAAGCATAACCCTGATGAGGTCTATATTGGGCAGCCACATCATTATACCTCTTGATCAGTACCCAAGCAGGCTTGAAACCTAAATTAACAAATGGCCCATTTGTAGATCCATTGCCTTGGTAAGTGCCAATTTTGCTGAAGCCGGGTTTTGAGGCGAAGCAGTAAGCAACTACAGGCTGAGAAGTAGTATGGGCATTATTGCTAATCATTGTTGATGTAGCTATTTCTCCGTTTAAAAGGTAATCGGTGTTAATGCTGCTTGCATGGAGAGTAGATTGAAGAAGCAACCGCATGTTACCACTAACGATGCTAGAATGAATCCAATTTTCCCAGCTACTGCCTACTCTTGACTTGTACCACACAAAATCTGGAACAACGCCTAAACCATGAGGAACTGTGGCATTGCGATTTGGTGCTCCTGTCCCTGTCCCTGTCCAAGTAACAATACTAAAACCAGCCGCTTGATTAGCAGATACCGTACTTTTTATATCACCATCAAAATAACTTGAGCCATGGGTACTATTTGTATTTATCTGCCCTCCCATCCCGGAGTGAACAGTACAGTAGTAATAAAGAGTTGCGGCAGAGGCTGCAACAGTAATTTTTGTATATGCTCCAGGGCTTCCAGGGCTTCCATAAGTTGTTACGCCTGTAGTATACTCCGAGCCTCCACCATGGCTTCCGTTGGAAGTAGTGGAAAATCTAAGAGGATGCCCGCTATTAGAAGAGTCGGATTGGTCAAAAGTATAAGTTCCTCCCTCTTGTAAATCAACAGTTTGTGCACTCGCGGCAAAATCATCAAATCTGTATTTGTTTCCGCTATCACTTACAACTTTAACAACATAAGTTTTTGCAGGTGTAGCACCTCCCGCTTTCCAGTTCCAAGCTGCATAAGTATGGCTGTTTCTATTTACAAAATAAGTATTATCGGAGTTATCGCCTAACGTAAACCCGTTGGACACAAAACTCGTTAGTTGTGTCGTTTCGCTTGCTGCTTCCGCAACGGCGGCGTTAGACGCTAGAACCTTAGCGGAGCCGTTTGTTGCTGTATTAAAACCTCTCACTGCATCAGCTAAGTAATGGTATCCAGTGGTATTTCTTGTTTTTATCCATGTAAAATCAGGCTGCATACCGACGTCAATTGTTTTAGCTGTTTGGTTACCCGCATACAACACCGTATTAAAATGCTCGCTCGGGGTAATAGCGGGGTCTGGGAGGTTGGCGGTTGATAAGGCTACATAACCTGATGGTGGTGTATAGGCAAACGCTTTTTGCCCAAAGTTAGCCTCTGCTGTTACACCTGCTGAATTACCAGAATCACCGGCAGCAAACGTAACATTTGTTAAATCCGCACTTGTTGCGGTGTACTGAAGACTATTATTCTTGTACCACTTAACTGTTGAATTGTCATAGTCTATTGCAACTGCAATAAGATCATTAGTTGTAAATGTTGCAGGAGCAGAACTAAGGACGTTAGAGCCGTTATAATAAACGTTACCGTTGCTACCTTGGTACGCCATGTTTTTAGTTGAACCGGAAGGTAGCCATGTGCTATTTGTTATTGCCGTTGCCGTTGAAACATCTCTAACGCCGTAGTTTCCATTATCTCCGCTTGTTGTTCCTTTAAACTCTGCGTAGTATTTACCGCTTGTAGGTAAAATTGTGGCAAGAGAAGTGCCGTATCCGCCAGTTGGCGTTACAATTTTTAAGTTCCCTTCGCTGAAGGTGTTACTTGCTGACCCTGTGTACAACGGATTCAACGTAGCAAAGTTATTCGTAGGCGAATCGGTTACAACGTCAGAGTTGGCGAGGTTACTTGCAGTGTAGTTGTTGCCTTGGCCAGAACTATCAGTGCCTAAAGCACCACTTGCAAACTTTAAGTAAAAGCCGTTAGTGCCATAGCTGCCGCTGTATTTTTTGGGTATCCACTGTCCTGTGTCTTCGTTGGTTTCTCCGAAGGAGCTAGGAGTAAGCGCAGTGCCGTCAATGAGATGATACTCAGCCATGTACCCGTCCCAATACTTGGCACTTGCATAGCTAACAGACCCTACTGTTTGAGGGTAAGAAACTCTGTTTACAGGGAAATCAAAATTTTGACTTGGGTTATTTCTTACCGCAAAAGAAGTTTCTTCTACGCCATTAATGTAAATCCTAACTCTGTTATTTGCTGTACCAGATGTAGTATCTACTGCTACAACTACATGATACCAAGCAGAGTGGTCACGAAATACCCGATTAGTCCTCAACCAATTCTGATTCCAACCGCTAACTCTTAAATCACCGTTATAAAAAATTACAGAAAAAAAGCTATTGTCATTATCTTGACCGTTAACATGCGCCCCAAAAAGATAATAACTGTAGTTTGAAACAGCCGCTTCTCCGATCTTAAACCATGCACTAATAGTAAAAGTCCTACGGTTTCCTCCGCTAGACGGAGTTCTTTCTAGCTTTGAAGAGCTTGCTTTGTTAAAAATTAGCGACTGCTCTATCTCGTAAGCGCCCGAAGCACCACTGCCCATCATTATTTTACTTGCATTACTCATTAGCTCAATACCTGCCCTGCTGTGAAGCCGTACCAAGTGGTACCAGCGTCTGAAGTGAAGAAAACAAATACATCGACATTACCTGCCGCTGCAGAAAGTGTAGGTGCAGTAGCTGCTGCCCAGTCTACTCCAGAAGGCCATGCAATAGTTCTACCTGCTGTGCCGTCTTGAGTTACTTTTAGTACAAAGGAAGAAACCGCACCTGAGGCGGCGGGGTTAGTCCAGTTGAAAGTACCTATATTATGTGCTAAAGTGATTGTAAAAGTTGTCGCTAAATTCAGATCAAGAGCTACTGTAGTACCTGAAGTAAGTGCTGCAGATTTCTCCTGTGTCGCTGCGTCAAACTTAACAACACCAGTCGAAGCCGCTGTCACAGCTTTCGACGCGGCAGTAGTACCTAATGTAGCTATATCTAAGTAGTTAAGCTCTGCGGCTGTAGCTGTGACTGTATCAAGAATATTAAGCTCTGCTGCAGTTGAAGTAACCGCCGCGAGTTTTGTAAAGTCTGCTTGAACTAAGCCAGAAACACCATCTAATAGATTGAGTTCTGCCGCAGTAGAAGTTACACTCATAGCTGTCAGACTTGCTGCTGCTATACCCACAGGAGGCTGACTGAAAGTAACAACTTGATTTTCTGCTATAGATATGGCAGGGGTTGTTCCCACTGCCGAACCTAAGCCTATTACCAAGTCGTCTGCCGAGTCATCAAGCCCTATATAGAAGTCTTGAGCGTTGCCATCAAATACTATTTTAGTATCTTCTGCACCCGCATCTCCAATTGTGAGCGTAGGGGTAGTACCAGATAGAAGTAACCCATCTGCAACTAAAGTATCCCCTGCTTCTATTTCTCTTATTACTCCGCTTACTATAAGGGGGTATCTATTTGCCATGTTATGTTACTCCTATCTTGACGGTACCTGAACGAGTCGTTACTGTGAATTCACCAACCGTCACCTCTACTTTAGTAGCTCCAACTCGAGTCGTTACTACAACGTGTCCTGACTGTGCAGGTTGCTCCCCTATATACGGCATTATACTCTCCTAAAAGTCTGTTGCGTCGAAGGTGTCCAAGTCTTCATAAGTAGTAATAGCGTCTAATGCTGTTTCTTTCGTATTAGAGGCCGCACGAATAGCCGCACGTTCTGCGTATACTGCTACTAAAGTAGTACTGCCTGTTGCTGCATCTACTTCTGTAGCTCGCTCTACTTTCCAATTCGTTGCTTGAATCTGGGTCGCAGCTGCTTCTTTAATAATACGCAGTAGGGGTATTTTCATACTAGCTATTGTCCATTCGGTGTTGAGGAGGGTGTAAGCTGCCATAAGGTCTACACCTTCTGCTACTCCTGGAAACCCATCTACCCATTCATTCTCTACTCTCTTATACCTATATCCGGTATTTTGATCGGCCCCTACGGGCAGCTCGATAGACCCCTCTACCTCAGAGCCGTATATAGTATGTATGTATCCGTGTGTATTAACTGTTGCAAACATTTCTAATTTCTCCTATTATTGTGCGTCGTATGTGTTGTATGTGTTTTTAGAAGCTAGTACTATGGCTCTGTTATCGTACCTAACGTTTCTCCATATTGCCGTATAATCAGCGGTCTTGGTGACTGCATTATCCATTATATCACCCTCAGGCCAGTTGATCATAAGTACGTTTTCGTCGCCACTATAGTCTCCACTCCCTCCGAAATAACGATCATAGCTTTCCCAGTTTAACTTAAATATACGCTGACCCTGACCATCACTATTTAAATTTCTCTTAATCAGGAAGTTTCTAGCTCCATAAGCACATACTCCCCAAGAATTAGCGGTATCCTGAGCTGTATGCATCTTAGTTGTCTTTCCTGTTTTTAAATTAATAAGTACCATTCTAAGAGCGCCGTGGTACCGATGAGGGCTGCCGTATACACATACAAGCTCTCCATCTAAAGATTGTTGGTACTCGACCTTTCCCTGCCACGTAGCATCCCAATCAGAAAAACTTTCAATGCTCCAGGAGTCGGCCTTAGCGTGAACAACTGGCGCAACAAACGCATTAGTACTCGAGTTGAATCCCCATTTATGTAGAGTCTGTACAGCGGGGGTAGTATTGCTAGCCTCTTGCATGTAATAAATAGTGTTATCATCGCATAATACAGGTCGAGCAAAGATTCCAGCTTCCCCATATTCGTAGCCATCCGGACCAGCATTTGCCCCTACTACCCTATTTCCAGAAACTGCCAAAGCTGCAGTAAGAAGAACTTGGTACTCTCTTTCCTTTTCTATGTAAAGCCCGGGATCAGGAGCGTTCTTACAAATTACTGGCCTCCACCTATTCTCAGTATTATTATTATTGACGTGAAGTTTTTCAAGTATACATAAAGTTTTTGATCTTTGGTTGTAACAAATACCCCCTATCGCCACCCTGTAGTTGGGTGTCACAAATCCGGATGCGAGCAGGTCTACCCTATTAGCAGTTGCAGTATTGGCCATGTAGTCCATATCACCATATATATTAACGTTACTGCCTGTTATATCACCGTTTGCACTGTCTTTGTAAGCCATAAGAGCTGAAGCAGGTACGTTTGGCCTAATATAGAAGCCGGCGGATGTTGTGCCTGCTGTACCATACATTCTGCCATTCCACCGTGTAAAAAGATTATAATGTTGGTCTAATCCAAAAGTAGAGCCGACGCAAGCATTCTTCCACCCCTCTCTATAAGGAAAAGAGCCAAGAATTGGGTCGCCTCCAGTGGGCTTAAGAGGTACTTGGAATTGTGCATGGCCTAAAGGCCCGTTAAAGATCGCTGGACTGCCCCCGCCCTGCTCAGGGTACTGGGTGCTTGTTGTAACCAATGCTGCTGTAGTGTTGGCACTTCCAGCAAAGTCTCCTGCTGCATAGTTGATAAAATTGGTACTATTAGCAGCATTGCTATCACCCCCGATTGTTCCTGGAAAGCGTTCTACTCCCAGACATTGCAAGTTATGGTTATACAGTCCGACGGCACTTTGGTTATTATATCCTGCGCCCCAAATGGCAAAGGCTACTTGATTCATAGGGTCTTGTTCTATTTGCTTCTGAGAAGCTCCAAAAAAGTTCGATAATTTACTCATGGTTAAAAGGCCCTCCAGCCGTACGTTGCACTATGGTACATAAATGTGATTGTTGTGTGGGTGCTGTCTATAGTCATTGGCTCTGCAAGCCCCATAATTTTTTCCGAACCATTTGGAGCTACTACTGTATCTGCAAAGCTTCCTACAGAAACATAAATTCTGCTTTGGCCTGCCACGCCTGCGGGTAGAGTCATTGTTTTTCCTGCTGCAGTCACCAGTACAAACTCATTATTAACTAGTGTCTTATTGACCGCTGTTACTGTGCCCGAAGGGTGTTGAGTATAACTAGAAGCTTGGTTAGATACTGCTGTTACTTGAGTACTCCCTGCGGAGTTCACAGCAGCAACACTAGTATTTCCTTGTGTCACTACTCTAGCTTCTTGAGTGTCTCCTTCCGCAATTATTTCACTAACTGTGCTAGGAACTGTGAGAGCTTCGAGTGCTTTTCCAAGAAAAACTAGATCCTTAGGATCAGTTGTACTCGCGGCAAGCGTAGAAGCCTTAGATTGAATCGCAGTTATCTGCGCTGAAAAGTCTGTATTAGTAGTCGGCATTTATAGCACCCCCAGGTTTAATAAATTTTCGTCTTCTAGCGCGATTATCCTAGTAGCTAGAGCAGCGCTAGAAGAAGCAGCTGTCTCTAGTGTAGTTATCCTATTGGCTAGCGTGGTAGATAGTTTAGAATTTGTAACGACACCATCGGGCACTGCTACAGTTTTAGTTATTGCTTCACTTGATATAATATAATCTATTACGTCGTTACTTGTTAGAGCACTGGCAAATATAAGCTGTGTTCCGGATACGGTATAACCGTTAATTGGTGCTTGGGTTACTCCGTTTAAAGATACTATTAAAGAAGCGGCCCCTACGGGAGCGTAGGCAACCGAGTCTTTTGTTAAATTGTATGTTGCTGTAGCAGAGGCAGAGATAGCGTCTAATAAGACATTATTCTTTCCTGCTACATCTGGTGATCTTCCTAAAAATGGCATTCTATTCTCCTATTATACTGCATATCTTATGATTACTATTCCTGAACCGCCTGCTGCACCATAGTTGCCAGTGTATCCACCAGCACCACCACCACCTCCAGTGTTAACCGTTCCTGCAACAGGTGTTGTGGGAGATAAAGAAGTATCAGGGCCTCCTCTGCCTCCTCCACCATTGCCTCCTGCCCCTTGTTGACCATTTGTTCCATCAGGGAAGCCACCGCCTGCTCCCCCACCACCAGCGTAATAAATACCATTCAGCCAAGCAGCGCCTACACCTCCATCACCTCCCTGATGGTTTGATCCTCCATCACCCCCTACAGCGCCTTTTCCTCCTCCACCGCCAGAGCCTGAGTATGTGCTACCACTTATATGACATAATCCGCCTCCGTTACCTTGTCCTGAAGTGCCGTTGCTTCTGTTGGGATTGTATGATGAGCCTCCTCCAGAGCCCCCATCTCGTCCTAGACCTACCCTATCTGGAAAACCCCCACCTCCGCCTCCACCGATACAAGTAGTTTGGCCTGTTGCGGTAGTATTACTTCCGCTGTTACCACTATAAGCACCGGTTATTGCAGCACCTCCTGCACCTATGACAATACTAACTGTTCCATTTAAATTGGGGGTTGAGGCTATCATACCTCCTGCACCTCCGCCCCCTCGATTACCACTACCGGTAGTATTAGCACTAGGGCCTCCGCCTCCGCCTGCTACCATAAGCATCTGCACCGCCCCTGACATATTAGCAACAAAGTTACCTGAGGAAGTAAATGTATGATATCTATAACCTCCAGCAGTAGTTATAGTTCCTCCAGTAGGATCGAACACTTGAGTAATTGTCTGTGTATACGCTTGAGTTGCAAAAGCGCCTCCAGCATCTGATGCTCTAATAACAAAGTTATAGGTAGCATTTGCTTGGTTAGTAGCAGTACCTGTAAGAGTAGTATTTCCTGCAGTAGGAAGTACTGCCCCAGCTGGAAGAGTGCCCGACTGTAAAGTATAAATTAGATTAGCATCAACACTCTCAACATCAGCAAAGTTAAGCCCTAGATTATAGCTAAAAGTGCTGAACCCTAATTGGGTTGGAATAGTAACTGTTCCACCTGTAGGAACCGGAGGTGTATTAGTGTCTAGTGGCAGCCATGCTGTACCATTACTAAGATAAAGCTTATCTGTAGTAGTATTATAGTATAAAGTGCCTTCAGAAGCCACAGAAGGAACGGAGGAAAGCTTTTGTATTGTTGCAGGAGTAATAAAGGACATAGCTCCTGAACCATCAGTAGAGAGTACCTGACCTGCGCTACCGTCTGTGACGGCTAACTTTGCTATGTTAACAGCATTAGTTGCTATAGTAAGAGCAGCCGCGCCTGTTACGTCGCCGGTATGCGTAGCGTTAGTCACCTTCGCAGTATTAGCAGTTATAGCACTGTTAATAGAGTTAGCTAACTGGTCTGCAGTAACAGCATCGTCTGCGATCTTAGCTGTCGTAACCGCATCGTCCGCAAGAACAGTGTTAACCTTAGACGCAGGAACAGTGTCGGAAGCAGTACTCATTAAATTGGCAAGCCTACGGGCTTTAGAAAATGCCATTAGGTTATCTCCATAATTCCAAGTGTTACATCAAGTGCGGTTGCAGTACCCGACTTAACTCTTAACACGTCTGTAGCTTCTAGTATATATTTTTGCCCTGCTAATACTTCCAAGGTGGTACGTCCAGGTATACTCACAGTATCAAGAATTTGAAAGTCTGCACTTGAAGCTGAAGTATCTTGCATTTGGACAGTTGCATCAACAGCATTTGCTGTCTTATTACAAATTGCCATGCCAAGAATTACCGTAGTTGTACCAGACGCAACAGTATACAAATCAACATATGCTGAATGGTTTACGTTTGCTGCGAAAGCATTTTTGAAAGTATTAGCCATAGTTTTATCCTAATGCGATTGCCAGTGCTGTGGCGTCGTCTACTGTTGCCCGTGATGTCAAATCGCTCTGTGTTGCGAAGTTAGTAGCGGTAGTTGTTGTAAAGGTCACTTTTCCTGTATCTGTAGTAAGTACATCATCTGTTGCAGCACCATTTGTCAGCACTACAGAAGTTCCGTTGCTTGCTGCGTAGTCTACGCCGTTATCTAGTAGTATTCCGTTTAAAAATACTAGTATATCCCCTACCGTGTAACTGACAGAGAATGTAGTCTGATTATTTGTACACACAAATTCCGTAACGGAAGTCGAGGATACATGCCCCGTTATAGCGGCGATACTTGATGCTATAGGGGAAGAACTCATTCTGGAGCGTCTACTGCATCCCAGGATGTAGTATCTTCATTCCACCCATAAGATTTACCATCATCTGGGTAAGCTGTAGGAGCTTCCCACAGATAAGTATCTGCATTCTTTGTCCAGCTAGCGAAAGGCTGTGCTGAGTAGAAACCAGTTCCATCATATAGCGAGCCAATTCCTGCATAGTTCTTTCTCAGAGGTGTTTCTCCGTTCGCGTGAACATTTCCGTATGTGTTATACGAGGTCTGAACCCACTCTCCAGGAGAGGAGTCTACGAACGTATCAAAGAACTCTGCCTCTGCTACGATTACCTGCTCTACTATTCCATTGTTTACTTTTGCATAATGTGCCATTTTTTGTCTCCTTTAGACTGCGTATCTTATAATTACTATTCCTGATGCACCTGAACCTGCGTTAGTATTTTTATTACCCCCGCCACCGCCTCCAGTATTTACAGCGCCAGCGGTGTTGGAATCTCCCCCACCTCCGTTACCTCCTGTAGAGGCGGATACGTTTCCGCCATTACCACCACCACCACCTGCGAAGTAACCACTATCACCCGTACTTGTAGCACTCGCCCAAGTAGCATAAGTATTAGTTCCAATACCTCCTTCGCCAGTTCCTACATTTCTACCAGCAGCACCAACAGCGCCTTTACCGCCACCACCACCACCGCCGAAAGCTGAGGACCCCGAGCCTTGGCCACCAGCATTACCTTGGCCTGCTGTACCGCTCCCGCCAAGCTCCACTTGTGGGCCTCCACCACCAGAACCTCCACTACCTGCGTTAGCATAAACATAACCAGAAATACTGCCGCTAGGGTGTGAACCACCACCACCACCACCGATAGCAGTTGTAAGCCCTGTAACTGTAGTATTACCCCCTTGTGTACCAGGTGCACCGTTGGCCCCTGATTGACTACCACCTGCTCCAACAGCAATAGTTTTGTTAGAGCTTAGGGTGAAAGCTTCATAAATAAACCCTCCAGCTCCGCCGCCACCTGCTCCCCGGCCACCACTATACTGGTCTCGGCCCCCGCCACCGCCTCCAGCTAAAATAATAGCTTGTGCGCTTTCAGTTTTATTACCGAAAGTTAAAGTTCCTGATGAAGTAAAAGTATGATATCTATAACCTCCAGAGGTAGTAATTGTACCTCCTGTAGTAGCGACAAAAGCTGTGATTGTCTGTGTATACGCTTGAGTTACAAAAGCGCCTCCAGCATCTGATGCTCTAATAACAAAGTTATAGGTAGCAGTTGCTTGGTTAGTAGCAGTACCTGTAAGAGTAGTACTTCCTACTGCAGGAAGTACTGCTCCTGCTGGAAGAGTTCCCGACTCTAAAGTATAAACTAGATTAGCATCAACACTCTCAACATCAGTAAAGTTAAGCCCTAGATTATAACTAAAAGTGCTTAGCCCTAATTGGGTTGGAATAGTAACTGTTCCACCTGTAGGAACCGGAGGTGAATTAGTATCTAGAGGAAGCCATGCTGTACCATTACTAAGATAAAGCTTATCTGTAGTAGTATTATAGTATAAAGTGCCTTCAGAGCCTACAGAAGGAGCAGAGGAAAGTTTTGCTATTGTGGCATCTGCTGCTAATTTAGCTGCGGTTATGGCTCCGTCCGCTACCTTAACTGTAGTAACTGCATTCGCCGCCAGCTCAGACACTGTGATTGCATTTGCGGCGATGTCTTCGGCCACAATAACATCTACACCAATTTTTGCAGTGGTTACAGCATTGGAAGCTAACAGGTCTGTTGTAACAGCTCCGCTACTTAATGATCTACTATTTAATTTAGTTATTGCCACTGTGTGCCTCCCTTAGACTGCGTATCTTATGATTACTATACCGCTAGAACCGTTTCCACCCCCGGTGTACCCACCAGTCGGGTAACCTCCCCCACCGCCTGAACCTCTGTTTGCGGGGGTTGCGTTATGGCCTGCTCTATTGCTGCTTGTTTCTCCATATCCCCCACTGCCTCCAACACCACTGCCTCCCACGCCTTGCGCGTTGCTATTATTTCTATAAGAGGCACCTCCACCACCTCCTGCATAAAAGTTACCTAAAGATTTCCAGTTTAATCCTATACCCCCACCTCCAGCTACTGCACTAGTACTACCTGCACTTCCATTACCTCCTACACCTGCCTTGCCTCCGCCGCCTCCGGCGTCTCCATAAGATGTTCCAACCCCTGTTCCTCCCGCATTTCCTTGCCCAGAAGTTCCAGCACCTCCGGCAGTACTATTAGCGTCTCTTCCTGAACCTCCACCTGACCCTCCTGCCACGCCGCCTCCATTACCTCCTGCACCTGCACCTCCTCCAATAGCTGTAGCAGAAAAAGCGACTGTATTTGAACCGCTTGCTCCGTTTCCTCCGGTTCCATTAGTAGTAGTATCAGAACCTGCACCGCCTGCCCCTATTGTAATTGTGTAGGATGTTGCTGATACTGTAGAGCTATTAGTCTCAATTAAGCCTCCCGCACCACCACCTCCACCTGCGAAGTAACCAGATCCTCCGCCCGCACCACCTGCTAATGTCATGATATCAACAGAACCTGACGTATTACCTACAAAAGCACCAGAAGATGTAAACGTGTGGTACTTATATCCTCCAGCAGTAGTTATAGTTCCTCCTGTACCTACAAAGGTAAGAGCAATTACCTGAGTATAGGCTTGGGTAGCAGAAGCTCCTTCGCTGTCAGTTGCTCTAATAACAAAGTTATAGGTAGCTGCGGTATTAGTAGCAGTACCTGTAAGAGCAGTATTTCCTGATGTAGGAAGTACCGCTCCAGCTGGTAAAGTGCCTGAGGCAAGTGTATAAGTTAGGTTTGCATCAGGACTATCGGCATCTGAAAAGTTAAGCCCTAGATTATAGCTAAAAGTGCTGAACCCTAGCTGAGACGAAATAGTAACAGTTCCTCCTGTCGCTGCTGGAGGGAGGTTACCGACAACCTGCCATGCGGTGCCATCGCTAGCATGAAGTAAGTTGCTAGTAGTATTATAGTATAAAGACCCTTCCGAAGCTACAGAAGGCGCTGAAGACTGAATATCAACACCTGCAGGTACTGCGGCCCAAGCGTTATCGCCCCGAAGGAAAGTTGTATTTGAAGGACTACCTGTAGCACTTAGCATAGGAATATCTACAGCATCAACGGCTATAGTAAGAGCCGTCCCACCTGTTACATCACCTGTATGTGTAGCATTTGTTACTTTAGCCGTGTTAGCAGTTATAGCACTGTTAATAGAGTTAGCTAACTGGTCTGCAGTAACTGCATCGTCTGCTATAAGTGCAGTAGTAACTGCATCATCAGCAATCATATCCCCTGTTATTTTAGTTTGTGCCATTCTAGCTTCCTAATACCGGCTTCGTGTCTGGAAAGTCAGAAGTTGAAGGCCAATCTCTGAGGGCTGCTCTGTAAATAAGTATGTTATCTCGATTAGGCCAATCTGGTGTTTGAGAAGCTGCGTCTGTTCCCTTAAGTTCCTCATCTCTCCACATTCTTGCTTTTTCTACGTCAGTTAGCATGTCTTCCAACGTAAGTTCGGGGTCTACGATTTCTTCGTACTGATAATTTGGGTAAACGTCTTGTGCAGAGGCTAAATCTGCGTTTATTTGATTAACATAGTTTCCGTCGAGATCAGTGATTTTTATAATACTCATTCTTAAGTCCCCACTGTCAAAGGCATAATGATGATTACGCCATTACCGCCCACCCCGCCGTAAGCTGCTACCCCAGCATTGTAAAAACTACATGAGCCTCCGCCTCCGCCAGCAACTCCATCGCTACCCCGTCCGGTGTAGCTGGCTCCAGCAATCTGCATTCCAGCGCCTCCGGTAAAAGGGCTTGAACCTGCCGGATATCGGTATTGAGTTGCGTTAGCTGGTGCCGCGAGTTGTACGGGGCGACCTGTATAGTTTATCGAGTTGTGCCATCTATTAGGGTGGCTCGCGTAGCCGTTTGCTGAAATATCCCGTACCATTTGCTGAATACCCTTAAAGATGTCTCCCGTCAAAACTGAGTTGCCTGTTATTCCACCTTCCCCAGTAGGGATACTAGTAATGCCTACATCCCGACTACGAAACGGCCCGCCACCTTGGACTATCGTGTTGTTGCCGGTAGCCCTTAAATTATCCTCTCCGGCTTCCCAAATACCAACGCCCCCGCCAGAACACGCGTTTGCAAGGTTATAGTAAACCCCTCGGTTTGGGCCTCCACCTCCAGTGTTATTCGCTATATTTCCTCCCGTTGCTGTTCCTCCCGCTACAGTGCCAGAGACTTGACTTCCACTGCCGGCACCGCCGGAACCCGCACCGCCTCCATTCCCCACCATTGTGGTAATTCCGCTACCTGCGAGAGAAGAGCTTCCACCCGCGCCGCCGTCTCCCACGCCAGTATTTTGGCTCTGTGTTCGGGAGCCGCTGCTCCCGCGTGAGCCTACTACGACCGTGTAGTCTTGTGCAGCGAAAGTCAATTTACTGATCGAACAACCCCCACCCCCACCTCCATTGGTAATAACTTGACTACCACTGTTTGCAAAACCGCCAGCACCGCCGCCACCTGCTCCGATCACAAAAACCATTGCTTCCATAGCCATTGGACAAGTCCAAGTTCTGCTAGTTTGAAAAACTATTGTTGGGAATGGAGTATTACCACCGCCACCACCGCCACCTAATTTTACTGGCATCTTTTAAACCTCCATCCAGCCGAGCGTTGAGTTTGCATACACAAGCTGAGAGCCAGCACTTGCAGCAATTTCACCGTTATCGGCAGTGCTATTAATTTTATCTGAACCATTGCGAGCGATTGTGACTGTCGCACTGGAATTGTTTCTTACTGATACACTGTGTCCTGCTACTCCGGCGGGGAGCGTAATTGTTACTGCGCTTGTCCCCGTCACCATAATTTGCGAACCGTTGACAGCAGTGACAGCAGTGGCAGTGATAACCCATGCGTTGTATGACAAAACTGGAGCCGCTACTGTTCCAAAACTTAATACATTGTTGCCATCGGTTTTTAGAAACTGACCCGCAGTTCCGTCAGTAACAGCTAACTTTGCTATATCAACAGCATTGTTGGCTATAGTAAGGGCTGCCCCTCCTGTTACATCACCGGTATGTGTAGTGATAGCATTTGTTACTTTAGCAGTATTAGCAGTTATAGCACTGTTAATAGAGTTTGCTAGTTTATCAGCAGTAACTGCGTCGTCTGCTATAAGTGCAGTAGTAACTGCATCGTCTGCTATAAGTGCAGTAGTAACTGCATCGTCTGCTATAAGTGCAGTTGTAATCTGGGCATCTGCTATCTTGGCTGTAGTAACTGCATCATCTGCAAGGTCAACCGTTATAATAGTACCATTCACTAGTTTAGCAGTAGTAATACTGTTATCAGGAATACTTGCGTTACTTATAGCACCCGCTGCGAACTTGGCTGCGGTTATAGAACCGTCTGCTATTTTTGCAGTAGTAACACTATTATTATCTGGTGTTCCTATTGTTACTGCACTTGCTGCGTATCTTACTACTTCTACGCTTGTAGAATTTGCTGGTGCAGTAGAAAATGTAAGAGTAGTACCACTAATACTATATGTTGCTTTCTCCTGATACACACCGTTTAAGTATACTTGTGTGTTTACTTCTAAGCCAGGATCTCCGCCCATTGTGAAAGTAGTATCGCTTCCATCACCTGTAAACTCGTCTACAAATATGCCCAGAGGCGTAGCACTTGTTAATATTTGAGTAGGACGATAAGGGTAAACGAATACGTGACTACTGCTTTCTACATATACTAAAGGCTGTGATATGCCTGGCTCTGTTGCTGTGAGAGCACCCGCTGTAGTAGCGTCTAGGTAATACCACTGCCCTACTGTTAAACCATGTGAAGTTAACTCAAATCTTCCTGACTGAGCTACTGTAAATGTGTTACTGTTTGCTACCTCTACTACCACACCAAGTGCGAGAGTAGTGCCGCCACTGGCTACTGCTTTTACCCATGCTGTACCATTATGACGAATTCCATCTTTTACTGCAAGTCCATGACTACTTTGAGTGACTTCAGTAGTAGAACCACCAGAGCCTCCTCCTCCAATCTCAATTATAGTATTCGCATTGTCCCGAACATATAACTTCTTATCAGCGGTGTTGATTGCAATTTCGCCCTCAACAAGATCACCTGTTCCCGGAGCGCCAGCAGTAAACTTCCGCTTTGGCCTAATTACCATTGCCATCGCTATCTCCTATTAAGTATATGTTCCGCCGTCTAAGGAATTCGTCCATGAAACTGTGTCTGAGGATGCAGTGTAGAGAAGTACCTTATCTGAAGTTCCGCCGCCGTCTAAAGCGGAAAGAGTATCTGCTGTGTTTGCTACAAGTACTGAACCTTTAGGTGCTGCTCCTAACCCCGTTCCACCGTCTGCTACTGCAAGGTCTGTGATACCCGAGATTGATCCGCCCGTGATTGCTACAGAAGCACTTTCTAAGTTTGCTACAAGAGTTGCTACTGCGTACCCTGCTCCGCTTGTATTTACTGTGGTAGTTGGAGCTACTTGAAGACTATTAAACAATCTCCATTTCTGATCTGTTGCATCTCGGAAAAGACCTGTATACTCGTCTTGTGAGCCACTATCATCATATAGGCCATAGAATCCAATGTCTAAAGCATCCGAGGAATTATTACCTGTGGCAAGAGACAGCATAGAGTCAGCTACATTAACAGTAGTAGATGAAACAGTGGTAGTTGAACCGCTTACCGTAAGGTTTCCTGAGATTGTAACGTTAGTAGGAAGTCCAAAAGTAATTTTATTATTAGATACAACTGTCTCTATTTCGTTTGCTGTACCTTCGAAAGTAAGCGTGTCTGTGCCTACTGCAACCACATCTGCAGTACCGCTATCTGCTCCTACAGTAAGCGAACTGGCTTGAACTATCCAACTTAAAACACCAGAGCCATCTGTAGACAGTACTCTGCCTGATACAGGACTTTGTGGCAAAGTATAAGTTAAATCAGAAGAAACTGCGGCAGGTGATTGCAGCTTTATAGAGTTTGTACCGTTATTAGAACCCTCAAAAAACATTATAGATGCTGGAGTATTTGTATTTCCAATTTTTAATGCGTCAATTTTAGAATTGGAATCAACAAGTATAGCACTACTAGCAGTAAGAGTACCTGCGGTATGGTCTAGCATATTCGTAAAGAATGAGCCACCTACAAGTTCGGGGGTATTACCTCCACCATTAAGATGACCTATAGCAAGCTTTTTACCATGAGTCCCACCACTACCGTAAGCATAGAATAGCTCGCCTTGTGCTACATCGGTAGGCTTACCATTACCGGTACTTCGTTTTATTTTAATTGTTTGAGCCATTGGAACTCCGAGTTATCCTAGTAGGATCCTGCGTCTACTGTATCCGAATCACCTCCAGCTGCTCCCACTATTATGGGAACCCACTGAAATGTGCCTGTACTTGTTTCTCTATAGACTTTTAATTGATCATCATCTGTGTCGTACCATGTGTCTCCTTCCTGTACCGTTGAGCCAGTAGGAGCTGAAGCACTTCTAAAATCTTGGTCTGCTAATTGCTTAAGAGCATCTGTTAAATTAGTCGCTGTGATTGTGTTGTAAGGAACAACAGTAACATTAGAAGAGGTAATTTGCCCTGGTACTTCAAAAGGTATTGCTAAAGTATATGCTTGTACTGTAGTGACATCATCGACAAGGTTAACGCTTATTACATCTCCTGAAGTAGTCACATCTGTAACGGCTTCAGTAATTTCCAAAGTAGTTTGACTGCTCATCTTGTAACCTCTGGAGTCAGAGTCACATCTCCTTGTATTATGCGTTTGACAATAGAGTCACTAGCAGTGAAAATTTCTAAGTCGTATATGTACTGTCCTGCTGCCACATTCTTACTAGTACTCCCTGGGAGTTGCATTTTTAAAGCTCCCTGAACTGCATTAGTAACAGTAACAGTAAACGTAGCAGATACAGACGCAGCACTATGGGCTGTACGCATCTGTGCCCTGCCTGAGTAATTAGTCAGATTTAGGGCCGTACCTGCCTGCTTAATCACCAAGTCAAGAGCAAAGTCGGAGCCTTGGTCGATCACTAAGTTGTATGTTCCTGCACTCATGTCTTTTTCTCCATTGTGAAATTATATCCCAAAGGACATACTTAGTCAAGTTTTATTTTTTAGGTGGTTCCTAAGATAGTTTACCTATTACTACTCTAGGAGTACCGCTGTCATAAATGGTAATTTTATTAGTGCCTCCAGTTGTTTGTAATACAATAGCATTAGTAACAGTACCTCCATTACCCGTACCCGTATTAGTAGGAGTGCCTGTGCCAGTTTTTATACTGCCTCCAGTTCCTGTACCATCTGCGCTAGTTGTTCTTAGGGAAATAAATCCTGCCCCTACTACTGTATCAGATAAGCTGTCTCCTCCAACAGCTGCCAAAAAAGCATTAGCGCCCGTAGAGTTGCCTAGGTCATAAGTATCTGTAGGTCTAGTACCGCTCCCAGTTATTGTCAGTTTACCTTTAAATTCTGCATCACTAGATGATACTCTAAACGTAGGAGTAGCGATATAACCCCCTATCAAATTAAAGTAAGATCCTGCAGTAGTAAAAACGGAGCCGGTGGCATTAGAATCGCTTATAGCACTTCCTGATATATTTGCATTATTAGACGTTAATACACCTGTTTTAATGTGGTCTCCATCAATAGTAGTACTGCCGTCGCTGAAAGTTCCAGTACCATTCTGAAACCTTACGACTCCATTAAAAGTTGTAAACCTAACAACAGAAGAGAATGTTACATCTGCTATAGTCGACGCGCCTGCCGTTGCTTCTTCGCCATAATACCTAACAGTATAATGTATATTATCACTCGCAACCACTTGAGGTCGTGGAATATTACTCCATACATTTAAGCCTCCACTACCAGAACCGGCATAGTCAGTAATACCCGTACCTGATACTAGCCCCGTACCAAATGTATACGGGTGCACTCCACTACTTGGAGCAGCTGGAGCAGTTGCGGGAGATGAAGACTTCTCATAATACAGATAACCTTGTATACTTCTTTTCCCTGCGGCACCTGCACCTCCTGGGTCTCCATCTGCTCCTGGGTTCCCTTGGTCTCCTTGTGGCCCGGGCCCTCCCTCCTTAATCTTACCGATAGTATAGGTGGTTGTTTTCTGTTTTTCTGTGTTATCAGGATCTAACCTTTCCCTAGCCTTTATAGTAAATACTAAAGGAGTTGTACTATAAGAGATTGCAGCACTACTGTTATGTACTACTTTAGAAAGAGCACCTGATGTAGAAGCAGTATAAGCAGTAGAACTATCTGCCGTTTGGTTTGTTTGTGAAAACCCTGCGCCTGTTACATTAAATTCTGCATCAGTATACCCAAGCCCCGCTATATCTAAGCTGATGTTACTATAACTAGTCGTCTGTGTACCACTTGAATTATAATTAATTATAGTAGTATCAGATTTAACAGCTACTTGTCTAATAGAGTTATTTAAGTCAGGTGTTATATCTAAGAAAGTCATTACACCTTTAGTGCCCCCTAATTTATACGTGCCCGACCCCGTAGAGTCGTAACTGACAGGCGCTATTAAGAAATCGTCTTCGTAGTCTATATCTAATTCTTGCTTTTTCAGAGCCTGACCTGTAGCACTAGCAGTAGTCCACGGTCTATCTAAATACATCTTAGTATCACTAAGTATAAGGGCTATTTTTCCTGCAAAAGCAGTACCAATAGTTACTACATCAGGTATTTTTAGGTTTAGAAACCCAGAACCTACAATTAGTGAACTGCCTTGAGTAACGCTAACATTACCAGCACTAGTCCAAATACTAGCTGCATTAGCTGTATACTTTATAGCGTCGTACCAGTAGTCTATGCTACTTCCAAAGGTAGTAGTATCAGTTTTTCGCACTACTAATCTAAGGGCATTAGCATTAGGAGACGCTAAGTCCACCTTACTAAAGTCTAACATTAGATAAGCATTTGCCCCCGACGGCCAGCTTGCATTAGCTAGAGCAGTACAGGAAAGAGAGTAACTATCCGCGTCGGCTATAGTGTTCTGCTTAGCTGCTTGAGACTTACCAAAAGGAGCAATAATATAAGAGCTTGCCGCAAAAGTAACTAGCCCCTTAGTACTGCCAGAATTAACAGGAGGGGCTAAATCTACTGTAGATGATCCTCCTTTTAACATACCCCCTAACCTACCGTTAGGCCCTTGCTGTTCAAATATATCATCAATTTCAAGGTTAACGCGTGCAGGAGCAGAACGCCGCCCTTTAGAACTAATTGTTGTGACCGTTACAATATGAGACCCTTCTCTAACCTTTGTATAAATATGGGAAGTTTCCTCTGAAGAAACCCTTTGTCCTGAAGTAAGTCCTATTGCTTCGTCTCCAAAAGTATGCCCTATCTCATATTCGCCTAAATGCTCATATTCCCCAAATCCCCCACCAGAGCCTTCTGCTGCAGGGTTATCCCACTCTACAACTAATTCCTCCCCCGGAGTCACATCACTAGGCGTTCTTAACACCCTAAGATTTATAGGCGAAGGAACATCATCAGTAGTATTCTCTTTAGGGTACAAAGGATCTGGTAGTGCTAATGTAAAGTCTCTGTCTACTAAGTCAAACTTAGTATTATAATGTTCTACTGCTGTTATATCGAACTCGGTAGGGCCGGACTCATTTATACCCAGTATTTTATATTCCTTGTAGGAGTTAACAGTATTTAAGCCCTCAGAACTAGTTTGTTTTATTGCCCACACTACTCCATTTGTAGGAGTAACACTAAAAGCAGAAAGAAGTCCAATGGTATCGCGCCCTTCAGAAGTTGATATAGAGCTTATATTTAGTACTTGTTCTTCTACTAAGGTTTCTTCTATAAGCTGTAGGTTTACAGGGCGATTACTAGTATCAACTGCACTTACTATATTCTTTTGAGTAGTCTCATCGGTAGAGTGAAGGATGGTTGTTGTAGCTCCTCCTATTGTAGCGGAGACTACTTCATCCCCTCTATTAAACGTTGTTGTGCCTCCTGCTGCATTTGCGAGAGTAGCTACCTCTTGGTTCAATACTACAGTTTTTTTAGGTAATATTACAGCTATAGTATATGTGTACCCTGAAGCAAGATGGCTAGAAACCTCTCTGTCAATAGTTATAGAACTACTGTTACAGCTATTTACTCTGCCACTAAAGGGCACTCTGAAGTCTGCCTCATCCTGTAAGTTTATTATGTCTCCTGGGCCTAAGAAAGCTGCATTTATGCCCGTCTTAAAAGAGACTAACTCTGTTTGGTTAATAGCAGTCCATAATTTCCATCTACCATATCGTATTGCTTGCCCTTCTGAAGTACACCCAAACGCTACAGCTTTCTCACTTTTAACTGTCCCTGTCTTGAGCTGGTTTTCTCTATCCTCAATTATTATAGGTTCTAACTTATACTCCGCTTCAGGGTTATTCCAGCTAACCACAATCTGATTAGCGCGTGTCTTACTCCCTGTAGATTGGTACTCAAAGGTTCCGTCTATAACATTGGATCGGCTAAAAGTATAGATAGGCTCTTTAGGCTCATCTAAAATTGCACTGAACTGTGAGTCTGACCAAAATAACATACCTCTAAATACTGTTGCGAAGTCTTTTAGTATTTTATAAGCATCAGTGGCTTTAGTTAAGTATATATTGGATCTGAAACGAGGCTCAGTTCCTCCTTTACCATCAGGAACTAGTTCATCACAGTACTTAGCGACTTTATATAGAGAAAACTTATCAATATCTGTTGAAAGTAGATAATCTCCTAGACCATACCTATTATTGGTGCATATGTCATAAAAAACCCAAGCAGGATTATCGGTATATACAGGATTGGGTCGAAATGAGCCATCCCAAAGCTGCGGAGAGTTCATATTACCTACATCACCCGTTTCATTAATTCGAGTATACTTGGCACTTAAGTCACCTGTTTCCTCCCTAGTTATGTAATTTGCTGGAACTTGTACTTTTAGTCCATAGCACTCGTAGCCTCTGGTAGGTTGGCTCTGGAACGTCTTAGAACTGAATGAAGTATTCGCATAGGCAGTGTATGGAAAGCTTAGCTTTTCTTTTACTAGACCTATAGCCTGGGCTACTGAAGAAGGATAAACACCTGAATAATGTTTATCAGGGTCTCCTCCAGACGCTGCTCTAGCAGCATTACCCTTTGCACTTTCAAAACTGCTTTTTATTCCTCCCGCTCGGTTAGTCGAACTAGAAGTTCTATTCCCACCAAATCTATGTTCAATAGTAAAGTCGTCCGGGTCATCTTTAGTAATGCGGCTTATTCGTATTGTAAAACCAGTAAAAGGCTGTAATCCTTCTAAGTTAATCCTAAACTCTGTAGAAAATTTAGCTGTTTTCTTAAACACTACGCCCCAGCACTGAGTATCTCTTACACCGTTGTTATTAAGGTCTGCTAAGGGGGCCTGATTTCCCGAAGGAGGTAGTACGGTATTAAATACTAAAGACCCTCCAGTATGAACCGCTAACTCTATATGATAAGCTACGGCTGCTGGATATTTACTACCAGAGCTTGCACTCTGCAAATAGCAACCACTAGGGTAAGACATTAGTATTTTTACTTCATCTATTTGAGCTGCCTGTGCCCCTGTAGAGGTTATAGTAGTATAGTTTGAACCTGTAAACTTTACTAACCCAGCATTTGATACATTTAAGGATACAGAACTCGTGCCTACACCTTCCAGAGTACTTGAAGGCTCCTGGTCTAAGGTACCTGTTGAGAACTGGACTGCTGAATTAGTATACTTCTGAGAAGCCGGTATGTCCCCTAGGGCATTTACACTAGCTCCCACTTCTTTAGTTATTGTGAAGTCAAACTCACCTGTAAGACCTGGGGCATTATATAGTGTTATCTCGTTGCCTGCAATCGCAGATATCTTAAAAAATCTAGATATAATAAGCTCATGCTCGGTAGACCCATCTCTATCAGCAGCCGTTATAGTATTATAATTTATTGAGCCCGTCTGCCAAGTGGCTGTAGTACCTCCTGAAGTAATACCGCTAATTGTGCCTTGTTCAAGCACCTTTCCAGAAGCTAGTCTTAGTTGCGCTAAAGTTTTTCCTTCTGTGACAAAGGCCGAGTTTATAGTAGAGTTAAATGTAGGGTCAAAATTTCCACCACCTACTCTACCAATACCAATATTCTCAGGCATTGCGGGTAGACTGATGATATCGGCTGAGATAGCAGGCATATAAGGTCTATAACTAGATATTATAACTTTTATAACAGAAATCTTCTCTATAAGTAAGTACTTATCCCCCTCTGATACTTTAGCTTTAAATATTTCACCATTTGTTAGTACTTGAGCGGTAACATCAGTATTACTATCAAGCTTTATTTTAGTAGAACTATTGCTATAAATTTGGTCATTTTCATCATCTATAGGATCATTATTTAGGAATACACTTCTACTTCCATTTACCAGACCTCCTATAGGGCCTTCTGAGATTATATCTGTTACTAGAATGTTTTGCTCTGTAGAAGATTGTATAGTATTGTTTACACTATCATTATTTGTAGACTGTACTCTTCTATCTAATGCACTAATCGACTGTTGGGGCATTACGCGCTCCCTAAATTAGTGGAGCCGTTTAGCATATAAACAGACCTCCATACGTTTGATTGAACGCCAGAGACTTCAAAGTTGACGGGCTGACCTGGTACTCGTAATCTTCCATAGAGTACTGGCATAGGATCTCCCTCCACTATATTTTGCTGGTTTCCGTTGAATAAGTAATTTTGTTCTTGGTCTGCGTCGGTTGCAGGGTCAGGTGCCATCACTTGAGATAATCCCATCATGCCTAAGTTTACGGCTAACATACCTAGGCCCAGTTGAATGTTAGCGGCTGATATGCCCATGATAGAGCCAACATAACTTGTCCCAACTGTTGCGGCGCTGGCCCCTACACCTCCACCTAGAGTTACTGAACCTGTAGTGGTTAGTAGGGTAGGCATAGCTATAGCAAGAGCAATCAATGCGATTGCTGCAAGTATCTTTCCGCCTCCAGATTTGGAACCAGCGGGAATTGGAGTAATAGTAACGTCTCCTTCCTGTAGGTTCATTAACATCTCTTCTACGTAGTCTAACTTATTACTTGCTACATCTATTTCAAAGCCTATGTCTTTTCCATGGCAGTCCATAAGATATCGTCTTAGATCAGGATGATTACACTCCATGCATCGTATGACATCTTTAACTGTAGGGGCATCAATTTGAAAACCTGTTCCAAACCTTTCTCCCATCTCTCCTTCTAAATACACACTACGCATCATACCGATAAGCTCCTTTTAAATACTTGTGCCAAAATGGGTAAATACTCTCCCTACAGGATAGTCTACTCACTGCGTGGTGGTAAAAACACTCATTACCTACATAAACTCCACAGTGGTTTCCTACATCTGAATTTACATTGAAAATTAGCACATCGTTTTCTTGTAATTCTGTTAAAGGAACGGGAACATGGTTCCATTCCGATATTATCTCTTCTGTAAAATAATCTAAATCTTTTTCCCACCAGTCATCTTCAAACATAGCTCTGGAAGGTATAACTATAGCTCTGGTATCTAGGTAGTCTCTCATAGCTTCAAAACAATCTCTTATACCAAACTCATACTCTCTGCCATATAGGTCTGTAGTATCTCTAGCAGGGTCTAATATAGTTAGTTCCATATTAGGATAACTATAGATATAATAAGGAATTCCTAACGCATTACAATATTTTATATCGGTGTCACTCGGCTCTGAAGAACTATCGGGATGACTATGTACAATTGCTACTATATCCGTTGTTCTTTTTAACTTTAAATACTCTTGTGAATCTATAATAAAGTCGTCCCCGTCTTCGGCAATATTGGTGCAGGGAAACCATTTTTTCTTTCCTTTAACTACAGAGATAACCCCGCAGCCTTCACGAGGGTATTCCTCTTTGAAGTGATCTCGTATGTCGTGTAGCATTACCGGAACTTACGGCTCCCAGGGAACCCCCCAAAAGGCAGTGCTACGGCAGTATCTACCTCATATGCAGGGACAGCATTAGTGTCATAGCCGCTTCCATATACTTGAGGTACTGCTTGGTATCTTATTTTACAAGAAGTTAAAAGCTTACCACACGCATCCCCTCTTACCCAAACACTTTCATCCTCCCCTGGAGTAACTCCAGTGCTTGGAGCTACCGCCCTCCATATAGTATTAGCGTGTTTTACATAAGGATTTTTAAGAGGGTCTCCAGGATCTAGAGCATACGCGATACTAGCACTATACGCTGTGTAGGTTCTTACTAAAGTCCATTGAGGTATCCTAGGTTTAGGAAGTACTCCTGCATTTGCAGATTGGGCCACTTCGGCCCTAAATATCTGTGTAGGGCTGGTAAAAGTTAGGGTTACACCCGTACTAATTGTTTGAGCACTACTTAATTTTATATAAGTTCCTGCGACTTGAACTACTTTAACACTAGAACCGGATACTCCGGTTCCTGATACAATAGCATTTACTTCTATATTAGCGTTGGAAGCTGCTGCAGTTAATATAACATTAGTAGAGCTATTAACTGCCCCGTTAGTAGTGCCAGTATAGGATGCTGAAGCAGACACATAATGTCCTCTCTCATAAGCAGTACTAGCTGCATGTGGCCCTTTCCAAGCTGTATTAGCTGAACTAAGTGAGCCGGATACATGTGACTCGAATACTAAAGGCTCATCGTCCTGCGTGAAATAAAAGCTATACTTAAGGGAGTCGGCATCTGCTCCTGATGCAGGAGTAACCCCGTCCCACGTGGATATCTGGCTGCTAGTACCCCACTTACAGGCGCTTTTGTTAGGATTATCTGCATGTCCTTGGTACGCCCAAGGGCAATACTTTCCTATTACTTGCCGTGCAGGAATTCGAACTCCTCCTAAGTCTGCGGGGGAGGAAAGCTCTAATTCGCAAAAAAGAGAGGTTTTTGAAGATATTCTATCTATTATGAAAGTTTCTGTGTCGAACTCGTGTGCCGTAACTCCAGAACCTGTATACTTTTCAAGAGTTTTACGGCGAGTAATGCGCTGCCCTACTAAATGATCCATTCTAAAGTTCTGAGCTATTATTAACTCTCCGTCTATTGTTCCATCCCAAGTTCCGTCTTCCATTTGTGTTTTAAAATCGGAGCCTTGCTTCAGCATACTTTCAACATTAGCTATACTAAGTTTGGGGCGGTTCATAGCACCAGAAGTGGTTCTCTCTATCTCCGACATAAAAATAGGTAAAGTTACATAAGTCTGCTGACCCCCAGGTGTACCTGTACCAAATATAAGGTCATTAGTAGCAGTACCATTATCTAGGTCTTTACCTGCGTGAAAAAATAACTTATTATTTGAGCCAGAGCCTATAGTTAGCTCGTATAGTTCTAGTATAGGACTTATTACTTCTAAGTCTTGAACGTCGGTTACTATTGGGTTTGTCATGCTTCAAATACTCTCTCGAATGTAGTAGTTAAGTTGTAAAATAAGGAATTAGTATATCCGACAGACCACTCTGAAGAAATAACCTTTACCTCTCTTTCATTAGGGTTGGTAAAAGTCAGCTCAATAGGCGATACTGCGATATTCTGAGTAGTGCTTAGTGTTAAATTGACGGCATTAACACCTGATATACCCTCCACAATAGATCCTCCAGAGATACCAGTACCCGATACTCCTGCCCCTACGGAAATATTCAAATTATTAGGGGTGTTAGTCAGGGTAATTGCTGTACTTGCTCCTGATGGAGTGTTTCCGGTACCTGTATATGTAGTAGTTGAGTTAGTATCTGGGTATGTGAAACTAAAGGAGGCAACCCCCTTCTTAGACTCAAAGAAAGCTACAATATCATCAATGTCTTCTTTGGTACGATTGTTAAAGGACAGACTAAAACTAGAGCCTACAGAATTCAGTCCATCAGCAACTCTTTGCTGATACCCGTCCCCGAACTTAGCAACGCGGACAGCAGTTTTAGAGCTGTTGCTAAGTGACCTATCTGGTATAACTTTTGATGTAGTAACACCGGTTACTATGAATCCTATAGCCATTATGACACTCCGTAAGGATTAAGTATCCCGCCTGATCTTTTCTGCGACTGAAGTTCTTCTTGTACTGCGGAAGCAACCATAGCCCCTATATTTTTGCCCATCTCTGAGTTAGATTGGCTACTCTGCTGGCCCCCGCCTTGTCCGTCCATACTAACATTTACAACTACATTATTATTTTGTCCGCCGGCACCATTCAGAGTAACTGGTATACTTCTATTGTCAGGAAGTGGTACCACTGCTTCGTTACCATGAAGAGTTGCGGCGTACCCTGATTGAGGCCCTCTTGCCGTACCGCCTCTTGAATAATTATTTTTATTTAAAGAATAGCCGCCCTTTGCGTACCCAGGAGTTATACCCCCTTTTTCAAAACCTAAAAAAGAACCGAAGCTAGTTCCCTCAAGTAGCTTCATAACTAACATTTTGGCCATGATTTGTGCAAGCATTGATAGCATATTCCTAGCCATGTCCGCAAAGGCCTGTTTAGCACTTTTAGTACCATCTATTAAAGAAGCAAAAGCACCTATAAATCCATTTCTTAATCCATCTGCTATCTGTATTTGGGACTCGAGTAAAAAGTTTTGCTTATCTATTTCTCGGGCTTCTGCTCTGAGAACCTCCATCTGGGCTCCACTTAATCGGTCAACCTGCAGGTCTTTAGCCAAAGCGGCTTCTAATCGTTTTAATGTTAAATTACTATTAAAAACACCTGTGAGTTCGCGCTGTATAGCCAACTCCTCCTTCTCTGCTGTTAGTGTTCTCATGAACGTCTGTTCTGTCGCGTCTCTGGTCTCTTTCTGTAGGTTCAGGTCTTTTACTTTCTCCGCTGATCCTAGTATTTCTTTATCTTGCCCTGCCATCTCTCCTGTTGCCTCAGCTACAAGAGTACTTGTGCCTCGTCGTACATAACTAGAATTAAGGCCCATTTCAGTAGTCTCTATACCTTGTAGCTCCTTCATCTTCTTTTCGAAACTTTCCTGTCGTTTGAACGCAAGAGTTTCGCCATTGGCTTTCTCATCAGCAATAGCCTGGATCAAGTTCTGGCCCGTCATCCTTCCAATATTTGCTCTTGAGCTCCTTGTACCCCCTCCCTGGTCGCTCTCTCTTTTAAGAGCCCTTTTAGTAACTGAGGCGGCCGCTTCTCTTTGCATACGCTGAAGCTGAAGTATATTCATCTGCTTCTGAAGATATAGTTCTTCTTTCATATTATCGAGTTTTTCTTCTGCCCTTTTAAACTCCTCCACAGCTAAAAGCTTTTTCTCTCTGGATAGCTCTAATTGCTCTTGTGCTCTTACTGTATCCTTTTCAGCAGCAGCCTCTGCCGCAAGAATCGCAAGTTCATGCGCCTGATCTGCCTTTGCAAGTTTAGCTGCATTTGATACTCTTTTTATCTCTAAGTTCTCTATCTTACCTTGTATAGTTAAGCCTAGCGTCTGTCTTTTTAGAGCGTTTTTTGCATCCGTTTGTAATTTTCTATTTTGCGTCACCATGCTGTTGTTTAACTTCTCGGATTTAGTAAACAAGTCTAGATGTTTGTCTCTTAGCTCTTTTTCTTTTTTTAGTGCGTCGTTGGTCTCAGTCGTCTTCTGTACAATGAGTTCGTGCTTTTCAAGGATTTCAGCAATCACGGTCTCCTGCTTTGCCAGTGCTTCTACCTTCCTTTGTTCTGTCTGCATCTCCTCAGCGAGTGGTCCTGCCCCCATAAAGCCCGCTGGACCTGGGCTAGACGAGCCAATGGCTTGAATAATTCTGTCCTTAAGACTAACTTCCGGTCTGACCGCGCCGCTGGCGAGATTATCCATATGAGTCCGCGCATCTATCATCTCTTTTACGACATTGGGAAACTTTGTATTCAGAAACTCTAGTTGTCGTGCTGTCGTGCTGTCTACTATACTGTTTAACTGCTTTAGAAGCATCCTCTGCTCCTGAACAAAGGCGGATAAAGGAGTAGTCGTAATCTCAGATTTTAAGAAGTCGTTTAATGCGGCTTTAGCACTCTTTAACGAGTCGGGCAAAGTATCCACATCATTACCCGCTTGTGCGATACTAACACCTAAGGCCCTCATCTTCTCTGCGACGCCGTCTGCGAATGTTGCAGTACCATCCATTAAGGATTGTAGCCCTATAAACTCGGGGTTAATAGAAATTAACTCTGCTATTACTTTATTTATGTCCTTGGCTAAATCTTGGTATTCTTTGCTTGTCTCGTCCATACCATCTAATTGTTGTAAATTAGTTATTATACCTGCTACGTCTGCGGATTGTACGCTTCTTCCCATACTTGAAGTAATTTCACTTCCTGCCATGAATTTATTTCGAGCTATAGCAGCATTACGCATTTCTTCTGCTAATGTCTTATACTTACCTGTCAGCCCTTCTATTACATTAGCTTGCCTTTCCATCTCATCCGTTATAGGTACAAAGTACCTATAGATGGCCTTTACGCCATCTATAATCATTGAGGCAATTCCAACAAATGCAATTAATTTAAATGCTCCATTCATAAGTCTAGCTGCTTTAGATGCTAAGCTAGACATCATACCCATGGCTCCCGCCCAAGCAGCTTGTATACTGCCTGCCATCACTTTACCTGCGGAAGTTATACCCCTAAATATTTGCCTAGTTTTAGCTCCATGTTTTTGAAGTGCAAGGATTCGTGCGTCTAACGATTTTTGATGATCAAGAATTTGTTGTCTATTCTGTCCTTGTAGATAACCAGTCGTGGCGGCTGCATTGTTCTTTGTCTGGTCAAGTGCGTTTTTTATTATTTTCTGTGCAGCTCTTTGACCTGATTTAGTGTCAACCTCACCTCTCATAAAGTTTAGACCCGCAGATTTCGTACTTGTGCCGCTAAGATTTTTAGTTGCTTTTTTATTCGCTTTATCCATAGCTCCCTGGCGATCTTGAAAAGCTCGTTTTGTTACTGCTGCGTCTTCTTTAACCTCTCTTCTATACTTTTCAGAATACGCGCTTTGTTCTTCTGCATTCTTTTTTGTAGCATTAGACCAAGAACTAAGACTAGGAATGATTGATTTAATTATAGGTAATGCAAAAAGCGTAAAAGTTGCAGTTAGTGCTGCTGTATTCTGAGATAAAAACAGAAATGCAGGTATTAGAGTCTCTATTAAACCTATCTTAAATACATTGACAAGATCGTCAAAAGATTTTGTAAACTTTGATAACGCAGCAGCGTTAGGATCCATTAAGTCCTGAATGGCTCCAAACTTTTTCTCGGCTTGCGTCAGAACTTCATTTGTAACCGCCTGGGTTCTTTCAAAAGCAGTTAAGGCGTCCCTAGACTTACCTATAGAATCTGCGTATGCTTGAGTAGCGGGCTCTAGCCTCAGTATAATACCTAATTCATCTAGTAACTCTGGCTCTGCTTTAGTAACACCCCTAACTAGCCTGTTAAAGGAGTCCGTTAGGTCTCTTCCTAAGGCGAAAGATACATTCTTAGCTGCAGCGCCTAGTGCTGTTAACTGACCCGCAGTAAGCCCGGCTGCGGTACCAATGGCAGCGGCCTTTGCAGCATCTCCGTATTTAATCTGGGCATCCGTAGCTGCAATAATACTATTTGTCATAGTTTTATAAGCAGTGCCTGTTATAGCCCCTAAAGCTTCTTGTCCTTTAATTAGATTCCTAAAGTCACTTGCATCTGACATAAACTGAAAAGCAGCAGAGACTGCAAAGATTTGTGCCGCAAGAGTAGCGTAAGCTCCTACAAGCCCTCCCATACCTTGCTGCATCTTAGAGAACTCTTTAGTGGTGTTTCCCGACATCTTGGCCGTTCCACGCATATTTCTATCTAAATCTTTCTGAGACTTGCTAAGCTTCTCTGTATTTTTTGCGCCCCTTCCAGCGGCTTTACCAGCTTTGTCAAGTTGTATACCAAGCTTATCCGCGTCCATAGCTACGCGCTTAGTAGTGCCTTTGTCATCGATTATAATATCGATCATTACTTGATTTTTCTTAGCCATTATCCTCTTACATTATGGGTGTATGTTTTACCCCCTTGCTGTGATTTACGCTCTTCTTGTTTACGCTTTTCTTCAGCTTTTTCTACCCTATGGTTTACAAGTACTACTTCATACATTTTCATGAAAAATAGTGTAGTTTTCTTATCTTCTATCTCGTAAAGCTCAAACAGTTGAGGACACTGTGTCCAGACTTTCCCTAAATAGCTGCCAGATGCTCCGTCCCAGTTATCTGATAAAAGAGAGAACATAAAAAATGCCACTTGGACTTCCTCCGGAAATTCAGAAGAGTCGAGCGGCATTCTGGCGGGATCGGGTTCCTCTCCCATTTGTTCACATATTCTCAGATACTTTTCTAAGTCTATGTTACCTTGTTCTTGTACATACCTTTCAAGTAGTTTATGTATCTCTACTACTTGTTTTTGGTAAAATTTTCAAGGTCACCTACCATTTCAGTTACCCAGGTATCAAAGTCTGTTGCGTTTTTCATCAACAGTTCTGAGTTTTCCTGATTAAACGGTAAAGTATCCTCTGGATTAAGGTCACTGACATCCACCAATAGAAGCTCTTCTAAGAAGGAATATTTTAGGCCTTTCCATCCTTTTATAACTGCTTTACAGTATTCTATAATAAATTTGTCCTCATCCATTTCTTCGATTGGTTGATGACTTTTCTTATCCCATTTGGTGCTAAGACACCTTTTTCTGAGTTTCACAAGCTCTTCCCGCGCTAGATAGCATAAATCTACAGTCATTCCCTCAAATCGGGGGTAGTCCATAGTAACTGTCTTGCTCGGAGTCATAAGACTCTTTAATGAAACTTGTGGCTTAGTTGCTGTTGCTGTGCTTTCTGTCATGGGTTATGTATCCTTGTGTTTAGAGTTAAATTATACGGTATAAGACGATAAATGTCAAGAAGTATTTTTAAGTTGGTGAAAGAAATAAGGGGCCGAAGCCCCTTACATAATTACTACATTTAGTATGTAGCGGGTGGCCTATAAGTTATACTAGTAATCTCATCAGCCTGTCCGAAGTCTGTCGGAAGTGCGGTAAAGTTAGTCTCGAGCGAGATCACATCCTCAATAGAGTGAGAAGGAACCTCAATGTGAGCAGTTGGGAAGACAATCGATAAACAAGGATTAACAGTGTCTGCTGCTGCAGCCGTTCCACCTACGTCCATTGTTATCTTAAACTTGTTCACAACTTTTGACATAGCGCCAGTACCTACCAAGTCATTAAAGAACTGTCGAGAAGTACCATTAGTGCTATCAGTATCTTCCAGAGTCAAGTAACAAGTTGCGTTACCCGTAGCAGTTCGTGTTCCTGTTACGTGCTCAAGCGGCTTGTTAATTGCACCCAATTCTTCTGGTACCAGATAAGTAATATTGTTTCCAAGATTAAAGCTACCACCAGTAAGAGTAAGGCTGTACTTTCCGTTAGCTACAGTACCTGTACTTGAACTCCAAGCATTAGTTAGTACAACTACACCAGTACTCGCATGGCCTGTCAAAGCAAGAGCCGAGCTAGTATAGAGCCTAAAAGTAGTTGCTGTTTTTGCTCCCACAAAGTTATGTGTAGAGTTAAGCTCAGTGGTTCCAGCTACACCCGTAATAAATACTTGGTCACCATTACTGAAATTATGATCAGTTGATGTAGTAACTGTATTTGAGGTCGTATTAACAGCACTAATGACTGCGTGCTGTCCAGGGAATACTCCAGGTACTTTATCAGTACCTCCAGTTTCACCTGACTCAATAGTTACACCAGTAAGACGATTACGAATAAAGTTCTTAGTACTTGTAATAGCTTCATCAATAGCTTGGGTTCCTGCTACATTACTTCCTGAAATATCATCTACAATAGATACTGCTCGCGTGTTGCCTGTATTAATAATAATGTCACCAAGCGCTAAATCACCTGTTCCAGTGCCTACTCTACCATTTGATTTAGTAGGTGTGGCATTCGCAGATACAACTAACTTTGAAGAGTTATCTTGAATTTCTTTTGCGAAACCAGACCAGTTAATAGTAGCAATACCATCAACATCAAAGTCAACACTTGCCTCGTTCACAATAGCTTCTGGCATTCTATACAGCAAGGGATTTGATGTTGCTGTGTCGATTAAGAAGAATAATGTAAATGAATGTAATGCTGATCTGTTTGACTCACCAATAGTAACAGTACTAGAAGTAGATGACGCAGTTATAACAGATGCGTCTGCTCCACCAACAGGCTGTATGTTTCGTACAAAATTATTAGAAAGAACTTTATCTGCGCCAAACATAGAAGCCCATAAAACCTCTTCTACCGCGTGGACTTCAGTAGCTGCATCCGCTGCTTGTGACCCAGTAGCAACACTACCTGCCAAAGATTTGAAAGGACGCGCATATGTACTGAACGACCATTCTGCCGGTGCAAGAGAGTCAGTAAACATACGACGACCTCGTCTACTTATACCTGCACTACTTTCCATTTCTGCCAGAGCAATCTCTGACGTATTTGTTGTTTGTGAAAAGCTGTATCCGTCCAATACAGGAATTTCCCACAAAGCTCCCTTTCCTAAATCAGTGCTAAGCTCAGAGTTTTCAGTTGTGTTTCTGAACTGAATAAACATCCGAGTATCACGGCTGAAATATAATTGTTGTGCCATAGTTTATCTCCCTATGATCCTGAAAAGACTGAATCGTGAACGTTTGTTCGTGTCAGTATCTTCTTAGTAACGAACCTCTATTAGAATCTCTCCGACTCCAAGAGGGTCTAGTACCCCTTCATCAGTATCAATACTGAGAATAGTAATTTGATGTGTATGCTGCTCTAGTCCATTTCTATCGTGGTAGAGCAACTGACCGTTTTCTTCAAGGACTGTTTCTACATCTTCCAATAATTCGTCCAATGCGCCTACTGAGTCCTCTTGGTTTACATAGCAACGTACTGTTACATTTAAAAACCTGTCCTTATATCCTGCTGTCTGGTACTGTCTAGTTTCTGACCCTGCATTCAAATGAACTGCCGGAAATTCTTCTACTTCGTCCCAAAACTTCAGCCTTGCACTAGTTTCAGCAACTGCTTGGTAGTACAACCCTCTACCGTCTATCTTAGCTATAATATTTGCAAGTGCTGTAGTTATTCCTGATCTACGAGAAGTATATGCTCTTTCATTTGCCACTACAGTCTCCTAGTATAGAATCTACCTATTGCCAATTCTGCTGCTACTTGACGAATCGACTTGTCAATTAGTTTTCTTGGGTCTCTTTGGGGGGTAGCCCAAGGAGCAGCGCCTTCTCCTACTTCAAATACTTGGTAGGGGTTTTTTGCGTAAGTATAGCCAAAACTCGGGTGTCCCTGCTTTGTTATGTTTACATCTTGTATTTTAACACTGTTTGCAAATCTTCCGCTTTGGTTCTGAAACCCTGGGGGAGACATATTCTTTCGTACAGTCTGAGGCAGCTTTTTGTTAATCATTGCCATATAAGAGAAGGGGCTTACAGCTCTGGCCCCCTTCTTTTTACGGACTAAAGCTCCGAGAGAAATAGGTAACCCGTTATCTCTGGCTACTTTTATCTTACTCTTTTTCTTTGTTTTCTCTTTTGCTGTCTTCGTATTTTTTTCATTAAAGACCGCTTTCTTTTTACCTTTAGTTTTAGCCTTCTTACTTTTAGGAGCTAGGTTAGAAAGCAATACTTGACCGACTAAATCGACCAAGGGGGTAGACCCTTTTAAATTATTCTCAATTTCGTGGGCTATTCCATCTTGTAAAGACTTCAAAGCGGCGTCCTCAGCGTCTTTTTGTGTTTGATTATCTATTGCCTTTTGCCATGTTAGTATGGGTATATACTTCTTTTTTAAGCCCCCATTTTTAGTGTACATTTGCTCATGCGTAATCTTTACTTCCAATGTGTTTATGTACGTATCAATTAATTCTCTTACTCTTGTTTGGTCACCCTTAGAGCTAGTTCTTGATAAGAAATTCTGGGCTTTGAGTACCTTGCTAGTACTAGCTGCTGCTCCTCGACTATCTTCCTCATGACCTAGCTGCGATCCAAAAAACTTGCCCTCACCGCCAACTAAATCTAACCGAGTGTCTCCCTCCTTAATAAAGCTGGAGTCTTTAATAATACTTCCGAGTTTTCCATTACCCCCCTTCGCTCTTTTAATTGTCTCATACTTCGCAATTATATAGCCTACTTCATCGCCCTTAGGTTTTAAAGTACGCATAGCAGTTTGTAATTCGCGTAGCCTAGCTTTACTTGTTACGTTAGCTACTTGCGTTTTTAAGTACTTGTCCCACTCTGCCCATATTTTATTTAAACTTTTATCGTCGAGGTCTTCACTGAATATATCTGTTAAAGTCTCTTTAAACCTATCAGGGCTTACAAATAATATTTGCCCGTCTTGCTGTACTAAGGCTGTTCGGTCACCTGCTTTTTTTATATCAGCAAGAACTTTCTCTGCAAGTTTTTTCGCAGACATTAAAAGTTTTTGTACAGGTCTAAGACCCGCTTAATGTGGTCTGGAAAAGAGACATTATCTCGCTGGCTAGAACTAGTCTGATTCTGTATGCTAGCTCCTGCGATACTCTGACGAGACTTGTGCTCGTCTTTTAAATAATAAGTAATTAAATCAAGTACTGCTAACTTAAGATCAGCAGGTACTGCACTATATCCTGCGGTATACACTACCTTAACTGTTTCTACACCTACGGGCCAGTTTTTGTAGCCTCCAGTAGTTGTTCTATATATACAGTCTGTTGCTTTATTAAGTGCATATTCTTGAGCACCTGTGGTAAGAGTAGTTAAAGTACCTCCGTAAGAAGTTGCTTCTTGTACACTTACTATTGCGTTTACAGGGCTTTCTGTTAATTGTACTATATGTGTACCCCATTCAAGGGTAAATGTTTCTGTCTTATTAGCGGAGTAAAAGTCTACAAAACTGTTACCACAATAAGTTTTCACTAATTGACTTATGGAAGGGATTAAAACATTCAGGCGTGCGTCTTCCTTAGGCTGAGTTATACCCTCTGCCGTTTTATATTCCTGTAATGTTATTAAGTCTGCCATATTCTATAAGTCCATCAGTAAAAACTTGGGGGAGATGAACTCCCCCTCATTTCTATACTTTCTAAGTATTAAGCAATAAAGTCAAGCTTAACAGAAGGCTGGTCTGCACCGGCACCTGCAACGATTTGCTCAAAGCCAAGAGATTGACTAGCAACGATTACTCGACGCTGATCCATTACTTGGTAATCCTGCTCAACAGTTACACCACGAAGACGAGGTATTACATAGTTACGCTTGTAAACTACAAACGCACCAGGAATGCCTGCACCCTCTGCAGCAAACTGGTCTGATACAACTACTGGAGTTCCGAAAACGGCTCCAACTGTACCAGTTATTCGTACTGCAAGGTCAGACCCTACTTCATCCATAGTCTGGAAGCTAGCATCATCTAACAGGTCATAGTAGCCGTTCTGGCTTACAATGTATACAAGCTCAGTAGGACTCAAGCCGTATTTACCCATTCCTTGACGCATATCAAGCAAGATTGCTGAAGTCAGCTTAGCAGCATCAGAGATATCGAGAGTGGCGCTATGAGTAGCAGCCATTCCACTTCCATCAAGACCAACAATTGAACCACCGCCATTAATAATGGCAGATTCAACAGCTTTAGCGTGAGCACGAGCTACTGATTCAACAATCATAGGCATCAAGTTAATAAGAACTTGCTCGTCTACATCGTTGTCCATGAAGGAGCTTGAGATCAAACGGTAAGCATTCAAGATTACTTGCTTAGGCCTGAAAGTGTTAGCAGTTGCACCAGCGGTCAAGTTACCACCAGTAGCGGAAGTTGCCCATGCAGCAGGATTGACATCAGGCTGGATAGGTAATACAGTAGCTGCACCATTTACAGGGATTTCGCGGAATAAATTAGCTACCTTCAGCTCATTTTGAATTTCCTTCTCAATGAGATTAGAAACTTCCTGATCGATATCGGCGGCTGAAGTAGTATAATCCACACCAGCTTTCTCTTGAAGTTCAATACCGTACTGAGTGCTCATACCTTTTTGGGTCATAACACCGAGTAAATGAGCTGTCATGAACTCTTTGCCCCACTTAGATATGTCGCCTGTAGAGGAACGGTCAGAGAAAGTTCTCTTGCTGTTCTGCATAGCTGAAAGCTCAGCTTGCTTCTCTTCAAGATCGGCTTTATACTTCTCGATAGTCTCAGAGGTAGCAGTCTTCTCGTCAGCCATTTCCTTGCGAATATCTTGAATCAAACGCTCTGCACCTGATTCTACACCAGATACGATAGCGGTTTTAACTTCTTCTTCTTGCTGAGCCTTAGCTTCTGCATTTGCAGTTGCTTGGTCTTCAAGATCTTTTTGTGCAGCCACATCGGCTGCTTTTTGCTCGGCTTGCTTCATTGCGATTTTAGCAGCAGTTTCCTCAGCTACTTTTTTAGCAAAAGCTTCCAAGTCAACGGGTTGTTGTGTCTCTTCAGACATTTTGATCTCCTTTTG
>Ga0307488_10000064_pt1 | contig 77293 bp, 62 predicted proteins | sample SB02metaG_FD_202248 | JGI IMG/M metagenome (GOLD analysis project Ga0307488, IMG submission 202248) | Sea-ice brine microbial communities from Beaufort Sea near Barrow, Alaska, United States - SB 0.2 | ecosystem: Environmental > Aquatic > Marine > Coastal | place: USA: Alaska | collected...
GTCGACATCACAAAACAACTCAACTAATTTACTCATGCCTGTTCCTTTTTAGATTCATCTCTTTTAGTCGAAAGATCGGATCTTGGAACAGGCATTTAGTTCAATTTCTTAAACAGGATTCAGGTTATCTAGTGCCAGATAACCACAGCGGTAATGCGCTTACGGCAGAATTGTATAATCTAGGCAAAAGCCTAAGTCAGGATCGTATTATTTGTGGCTTTTTCATCTTCAATAAGATGGCTAAGTAGCTGGCGATAACGGCCTTTGAAAAAGCAGTTTAAAAAAATAAGATGATAATTGATTTGAAACTGACATTGATTAGGCACCTATGCTTTTTAGATTGCCGCATAGTAAATGTTTCGTTCTTCTTTTGAGCTCGAAGAAGTGCTCTCTTATCTTCTGAACGATAGAAAATCGTTTTGCTGCATGGTAGACCTCAGGTTTAGTGAGCGTTATTTTTTTGTGGAATGTCAAAAATATTTTGAGTTAGATAATTGATTTTTCAAAATTGAGCTAGGTTATTTATTATACGCAAGCTTTGTTATGTGCACCTCAAAGGAAATATTAATGAATAGTCATGATTTACAGTAAGGATCTTGAATGGGGATGAATACCAATTAGTATAAGTTGGCCTTAGCTCTCAAACCAGCATCAGATGGAGTGAGAACTCAGGTATATATTGTATAATACGTGGTATTATCGCTACTTAATTTTTAGCCGCGTATTCTTCGTTTGTTTTCCATACACGCATAAAGTTACCGCTAAGGATTTGGATTATATGCGCATCGGTGTAGCCGCGGTTTATCAAACCTTGTATTAAGTTGGGATAAGTCGACACGTCTTTTAGATCGGTAGGTAAAGAATCACCCACACCGTCATAATCAGAACCAATGCCAACATGGTCAATGCCAATCAGTTTGACTACATGGTCAATATGATCTAATACGCTGTCTAAAGTGGCATATGGCAGTGGGTTTTTTTCGGCAAATTGATCACGAAAGTTTTTATATTCCTCGCTGTCTGTACCAAATTTTTCTTCCGCCACTTTTTGTCCTGCACTGCGTTGCTTGCTCCAAGCATTGGCACGTTTGGTGACAAAGGTTGAACCAAAGTTAATTTGGATCACGCCGCCATTTTTGCCCAGTGCTTTGATCATATCGTCGTCCATATTACGCTCAAAGCCAGGTGTAAAAGCCCGCAATGAAGAGTGTGAAGCAATGACGGGGGTTTGACTTATTGCAAGGGTTTGATAAAAAGCCGCATCAGAGACATGGGAAATATCAATTAACACGCCTACTTTATTCATCTCGGCTACCAATTCTTTACCGAATGGACTGAGCCCTTTCCATTTGCGGCGCAAGTCATAGGATGAATCAGATATGTGATTCGCTTGTGAATGCGCCAGTGTGATATAGCGAATACCCCTTTCATAAAAATGTTGTAGGTTGGCTAAATCACCTTGAATAGGTGAACCGTTTTCCATGCCCAGTGGCAATGAAATCAACCCTTGTGCAAATTGCTGTTCAACCTCAGCGGTGCTAGTCGCAATGGCAAATTTATCGGGTGCACGGCCTACTATTGCCTCAACGTAATCAATCAGCTTGTCGGCTAACTTAGTCGAATTGGCCGAGTTGTCTAAACTGGCTGGAATATAAATCGACATAAAAGGTGCATTCAGTCCACCTTGTTTGGCGCGAGGGTAATCAAAGTCACCGTCTGGTGTGGCTTTGGTGACATCTACCCAGTTTTTTTCGAGGCGGTAAGGCACGTCGATATGGGAGTCAATGATGATATTTTCTTGGGCCAGTTTGTGGGCTTTCTCACTGACAGTGATGGCCGCAACATGGCTGGCATACAATGCACTGAAAGCAAGAGTTGCAGTCATTTTAGATATTCTATTCACAAAAATAGTCTCCGTTATTTAGTTATCTTCCGCTGCATCTATTGATATAGATTTAGTTGTGATTCATTAAAGATGGTTGTTAAGCAAAATGCCTCTAGCCATTCTTTAGGTTGATGGCTCAGTCTATAAGGTTGCACAGATAAAGTAAAAGAGCCCTTAAGTGGACAGGCTCTTTTATAGTGATATAACTGGCGTTAATTGACTTTGGTTAAATGGAAAATCAAGCTACTTTGGGGTGTTAACAAGGGCAATTGCATCCCCAGTTGCATCAATACTTCACCCGAGAACTGTTTGCCATCCACATCGGGTAGATGTGTTTTAAAATTAAAAACTGACGCTTTTGGCCAGTGGTCGCCGGATTTTATTGGCCAGATAATATCCAATTGATAGATGGCTTGCTTGTCTAGCCCCGCAAAATGGAATTGATCAGGTAACGAAGCTGAACTACATGCAATCAAGCTATACGAAAATAGCGCTTCAGATTTATCTTGTGCGACTATGCCTACGCCATGCATATAATCAGGTAATTCCAGCCTGAACAAATCACCAGAATGCACCAGTTGTCGGTGTTTTTTATACAGCTCAACCATGGCTTTTAACTCGACCGTTTCTTCGTCGTTTAATTCACGCAAGTCCATTTCCATACCCATATGACCAAACAAGGTGACCGATGCGCGCATGGCCATATTGATGTTTCTATGGGTGATATGGCAGTTTCTGGGTCCCACATGAGACCCCATTAACTCAGCGGGGAAAAAGTAGGAAAAGCCTTTCTGGATTTTTAATCTTTCTAACGCATCGTTTGAGTCAGATGTCCAAATGCGATCGGTGTGTGCTAATACGCCATAATCTGCGCGGCCGCCGCCAGATGCACAGCTTTCAATTTCCACCTTTGGGTGCGCAGATTTTAACTTGGCTAATAACTGATAAAAGGCACGGGTTTGATTATGAACCGCAGGTTTTCCATTGGCGTCACCTGGGTGATTGATGTCTCGGTTCATATCCCATTTGATGTATGAAATGTCGTACTCAGTCAATAAACTGTCAATACGTTCAAACAGGTAATCAAAGACTGCTTGGCGGCTTAAGTCTAATACTAACTGGTTGCGAAACCCTACTTGAGGATTGGGGGGCGTGCCTAATACCCAGTCTGGGTGAGCACGAAACAAGTCACTGTTTGGATTCACCATTTCGGGTTCAAACCAAAGGCCAAACTCTAAGCCCGCGGCTTTTACATGGTCGATGAGTGGCGTTAAGCCTTGTGGGTAGTATTTTTTGTCTACGTACCAATCACCTAAACCTGCTGTGTCATCATCACGGCCGATAAACCAACCATCATCTAGTACAAAACGTTCTGCCCCTAATGCGCTGGCACGTGTGGCTAAATCCTTTAATGTATCCACATCGTGATTAAAATAAATGCCTTCCCACGTATTGTAATGCACCGGTCGAGGTTTGTTTTTAACTGACTGGCGGATTAAATGTTTGCGCACATATTGATGGTATTGCTGAGAAAGAGCCGATAAGCCTTGACTGGTATAACTGGCGTAAAGAGTGGGGGAGGTATACGTTTCGCCTTTTTGCAATACAATTTCACCGGGTAATAACAGTTCACCCATTTGTACATAGGCACGCCCATCGCCCATTTTTTCTGCAACAATTTTATGATTACCACTCCAACCAAGATGAAAACCGTAGGCTTCACCTTGTAATTGGTCGGTGGCTTTGGTGCGCATGATGAGGCCAGGGAAACTATCATGGGAGGTTCTTCCGCGGCGATTTTCACGCACGTATGAACCAAAATTTTGCTCTAAATGATGCTCTTGAAATTCCCCGGCCCAATGACCTTCAAATCCAATGATATGTTTAAAATGGCTTGGAATAGGGAAGGTCGCTGCTGCGCACCAGTCTACATGAATAGGGCTATCGCTGTTATTCATCAACTCTGTAGAAATGGCCAAAACATCCGTCTCTGCATCCATATTAAGGGTATGAATAACTTGCAGGTTTCGGCTGGTATCTGTGTTGGTTATTGTATAGTGATTGGCCGCTACACACTCAACTTTTGATATTTCAGTTAACACTGACCATTGATCTGTTTCCCCATGCAAACTTAGACCAGGATGTCCGGTATATCCTTGACCTGCAGTAGGCGTTAAAGAACGACGTATTTCTTTCATAGGTGATGCGGGCGCTTCTTGCCTTAAACGCAATGTGCTCATCATCTGCCCAGTACTTTGTGCGGAGAGCTTTTCACGCCAGTACATAATCTGGGGTGCGTCATTATTACAATCGATGACTAAGCTACTGTTACGACCAGTAAGTGAAATATAGTTTTGTGAAGAATGTGTCATATCTGGGTTTGTCACCTTATTAACGCGCTTAGAAAGCTTACGCCAAGAAATTGTGGGTGTTATAGCGTTACAAGAATATCTTTTGCCATTAAAACTAGCCAACTTTTCTTAGGTTTTGGATAAAACAAAGGTTAAGAAGCTTCAAATGTGAATTTTTTGATTGGGCTGGCAACCTATTTGTTAACAGAATATAAATAACAATAAATTAGATATATCATTAAAATAAATACTCTTCTGTCTTATATAAGTGTAAATTGTGTATGCTTTTAGCGTATATACCATAAGACTCTAATGACACTACAGTGAATGACGAGGTGAGTTTTCACTTTAGATTGTTGACCTTAATGGTTAACAAAACTGCAACGTGCAATTGTTTTATGTAGTAAATATGTTGATCAGTTGTTGATGTACGGGCTGCTGCTTGCTTGTTTTTTACTGGGTCAAGCAGAATAATAAAAATAATACGGCCTTTGAAATCAAAAATTATGACATCTTAAAAATAATAAACAGACAAAACAGGACACCTCACATGAAAAAAAATTATCTTTGGACGGCAGTAAAAGCCGCTTTAATCATCCCTACTGCAAGTTTGACCCTATCGACCGCTAATGCACAAACGGCTCCAGCAGCAGATGACAATATGGAAGTCATTGAAGTGCGTGGTCTGATTAGTAGCCTTAAACGCTCATTTTCTGATAAAAAAGAAGCGCTTATTGTTTCAGACGGCATTGCAGCGGAAGATATAGGTAAATTCCCAGATCAAAACGTGGCTGAATCGTTACAGCGTATTACGGGTGTCTCGATAGATCGCAGCGGTGGAGAAGGTCAGTTAATTTCTGTCCGTGGTTTTGGCCCACAATTTAACTTAGTCACAGTTGATGGTCGTCAAATGGCGTCAGAGCGAGCTGGCCGTGAGTTTAGTTTTGATACACTTGCCTCTGAATTAATCGCAGGTGCAGATGTTTACAAAACATCTAATGCAGCTAACCAAGACGGTGGTATTGGTTCGTATATCAACTTAAAAACAGCCAAGCCTTTCGACATGGACGGCTTTACTGCTGTAGGCAGTGTTAAAGGCACTTATGATAGCTTATCTGAAGAAACCGACCCAGCATTCTCAGGGTTAGTGAGTAACACTTTTAATGACGGTACTTTGGGTGTGTTGTTGTCGCTTTCTGTTCAAGAGCGTCAAGCTCAAATCAATCAAGCTGATACGCGCGGTTATTACCGAGTAGATAGAATAGCCACTAACGATTTTGATGCCGATGCAGGTACGGGTAAAGAGGCCTTTAATGTCTGGGTGCCTCGTAACCTTGATTTAACGTCTAATTCAGAAGATCGTACCAGAACCAGTGGTACCTTAGTGGTTCAATACGCTCCTCGTGACGACATTACGTTAACCTTTGACGGGTTGTATTCGAAGTTTGAAGTAGAGTCTCAAGTGAATAACTACGCTAACTGGTTTACCCCTGGAAACTTCCGTGACTTTGAAGTCGATGCAGCGACTGAAACTGTTAATTATTGGTCACATAATGCCTTCGATGATCCCACTGGCGGTGGCGCTGGAGCAACTGATTTTGTGCAACAAGGTTTGGATCGCAACGTTGAGATAAAAGGTTTTGGTTTTAACGCAGACTGGGAATTAAGCGAACAGTTTAATGTCAATATCGATATTTCTAACTCATCAGCTGAAGATTTAAGTGGCGACCAAAGTCGCGTCTTTACAGTTATGGGTTATGCGAATGGCTATACCTATGACTTCACGGGTGGTGGCGCGCTTCCCGCCTTATCTTCAGATGGTATATCTGGACCTTTCACTGATGCTGATGCAAGTAAATTACGTGCCCACTATGTGGAGCGTGGTGGTGACGAACGTGAAGATGAAATCACTGAAATGCGTGCAGATTTCACATACACCCCTAACAGTGATACTTTCACCCAGCTAAAATTTGGTCTTTACACCCAAGACAGAACCAAATCAGCCAAAGTATTTCAATCTCCCAGTTTACCTAACTGTTTTTATTGTGGTTATGGTTTAGATGCACCTGATGAGCTAGGGCAGTTAATTACACCTAATGGTTGGTTCGACGGTATTCCAAGTTCTTTCTTTGGTTACAACGTAGACGATTATTTAGCATTCTTGGAGTCAGACGCCGCTATTACAGCACAATCTATTAACAGAGGTGAAGATCCAGCAACTAATATCGCTGCTTTTGCTTCATTAAATGGTTACACACCCGTTGAGCTAGGCACCAGCTTTGAAATTGATGAAGAGATACTATCAGCCTATGCAGACTTCGTATTTCAAGGTGATGTAGGCGACATGCCTTGGACCGTTAACCTAGGCTTCAGATACAGTGAAACCACTGCTACTGCCTCAGGTAATCAAGCGACATTATTGGACATTCAACAAAACCCATTAGATGGCACAATTCTAGATCAAATATATCTAGAGGACGCATCTGGTCAAAGGTTATCGGTGCCCATTTCTATCAGTAATACTTACACTAACTTATTACCTAGCTTGAATGTTAAGCTTGAAGTGGAAGAAGATATGTTATTGCGTTTTGGTTACTCTGAAACCCTTACACGACCCACTATGGCTAGTATGCGACCTGTCACTAACATTGGTTCAACTAGACCTGATTTACTGTTAGCCAGTGGTGGTAATCCAAACTTGACGCCATTTTTGTCAACTAACTGGGATGTGTCTTACGAGTGGTATTACGATGATGCCAGCGCCGTCTCCATCGGTTTATTCAGTAAAGAAGTGGAAGGTTTCATTACTCAGGCGCCTTCTCCAGAAGAGTTTTCTTTAGCCAGTGGTAGTTATGAGTTTAGTGTTACCCGCCCACGTAACGGTGAAACTGCTCAAGTTGATGGATTAGAATTGGCTTGGACTCACACCTTGGAAAGCGGTTTTGGTTTTCAAATGAATGCCACTGTAGTCAACAGTGCAAGTGATGGTACAACTTTGGAAGGTTTGGGCGACTCTCAAAACGTAATAGGCTTCTATGAAAAAGATGCTTTTCAAGCGCGTATTGCTTTCAATAACCGTGAGGCTTTCTTGCAAACTATTGCAAATGGAGACACGGGACAACCAGAAAATGTAGGGACTTATGGCCAATGGGATGTAAGTGCCAGTTATGATATCAATGAACATTTCACCGTTATATTTGAAGGTATTAACATTACTGACGAATATGTTGAAAAATATGGATCCATACCTACTCATTTCACTGAGCAAGTGAGATCAGGTTCACGTTATGCAGTTGGTGTTAGAGGTTCATTTTAATCGTTGATTAAATTGTTCGTTTAATAAAAAAAAAGGGGGCTCCCCCCTTTTTTTATTAATATCCAAGTCACTTATAAAAAAGCTTATAAAAAGCATATTGTCAGGTTACTTGGATATTAATAAAATACTGTTAATTTTTTAGTTGGTTCACAAAGGTAGATGCGCTTGTCGTCACAAATTAAACGGATCATTGTCTTAGGTGGTGGAACGGCTGGGTGGATTACTGCAGGGCTACTAGCTAAAAAGCATGCTGCTGGGGTTAAAGTGACACTGATTGAGTCTCCCGATATTTCCACTATAGGTGTAGGTGAAGGAACTTGGCCTACTATGCGCCAAACGTTAGCTAAACTTGGTGTACCAGAAGCTAAATTTTTGCAAAAATGTCATGCCACGTTTAAACAAGCTAGTAAGTTTGTGAATTGGATAAATCCAGTAAATGATACGTATTACCACCCGTTTACTGAACCTCAAGGATTCAATAAAGTGGATTTGTCGCCTTACTGGCGTGAAGTGACACAAGGGGAATGCTCATTTTCTCAGGCTGCCACCTATCAACATTATTTATGTGAAAACGGTTTAGCACCAAAGACTATCGCTAATAAACAATACGAAGCAGTGGCTAATTATGGATACCATCTAGATGCGGGACAATTTATAGAATTACTCCGTGAGCATTGTACCGCAGAGCTAAAGGTTGAACTGATTAGCGATACAGTCAGCCGCGTTTTGATGGCTGAAAACGAGGATATTAAGTCCTTGATGACCAAAGAAAACGGTGAGCTAAGTGCAGATCTGTATGTAGACTGTAGCGGCATGCGCAGTAAATTGTTGGGGGAGAGCCTTAAGGTTCCCTTTTTACCTTGTGACGATATCTTTTTTTCTGATACCGCTCTTGCCACTCAAATACCTTATACAGATACCAACGCCCCCATTTCTAGTTGTACCATTTCTACAGCTCAGGATGCGGGATGGATCTGGGATATAGGATTGCAGCATCGAAGGGGGGTAGGGTATGTGTATTCTAGTCAATTCAGTACCCAAGAGCAGGCTTACGATACTTTCTCCCAATACTTAGGTGATAAATGCAAAATTGATAAAATCAAGAAAATTGAGTTCACCCCGGGACATAGAGAAATTTTTTGGAAAAATAACTGTGTGGCAGTAGGTCTTTCTGCCGGTTTTTTAGAGCCTTTAGAAGCCTCAGCTTTGATGTTAGTGGAAACCTCAGCCAACTTGATTGCCGAACAATTGCCGGCTAACACTCAACAAATGCCGATGGTGGCGAAACGTTTTAATGCTAGCATGTTGATGAAATGGCGAGGGGTCATCGATTTTCTTAAGTTACATTATGTTTTGAGCAAAAGAGACACACCATTTTGGGTTAAAAATCGTGACCCAAGCTCAGTCCCCGATACCTTAAAAGAATTATTGGAACTTTGGCGCTTTCGCTCACCTTCAGAGTATGATTTTACTGATAATATGGAAGCCTTCAGCGCTGCGAGTTATCAATATATTTTATATGGCGCAGGATTTCAGACTGATTTTTCTAACAACGCTTATTTGTATGATAAATCGGCATTGGCCAGCAAACAAATCATGTTAAATCGCCAACGATTAGAACAACTTAAATATTTATTACCTCGTCATAGAGAGTTATTAGAAAAAGTTAATCAAGTTGGTTTTCCAGCTATTTAATTTAAAGTGAGATTGAGAAAATAGATGCCAAATTATGTTTTACTAGACGCCGCTAAACACCAAAAAAAGAAAATTCTTCCCCACACAAACTTTAACCATTCAGCCCATCAGCATCATGTACCGGTGACGATAAATGAGTTTGTGCAAGCAAGCACCAGTTTTCCCGTAGTGTTTATGAAAGATCCTCAGGAAGGAAAGTTACATGCCACTGCATTATTAGGGATCATAGCGGGAAAAAACTTGCACTTTACAGAAAGTGACTGGTTAGGTACTTATGTGCCCGCATCTATATTAAGAGCGCCTTTTGAACTGGGACCAGATTTACAACAGGATAAAACCCTCACCTTGTATGTTGACGAGGGTAGTCAATACCTCAGTGAAAACCAAGGACAAACCTTGTTTGATGGTGAAAATCCCACCCAAAGTTTGTTACAAGTTCAAAAAGTGTTTGCGGATTATTTTACGGATGAAATAGCGACACAAACATTTATTGCAAAATTACTAGACTGCAATTTGCTCAAAGAAATAGAACTTGTGGTCCAATATGAAAATAGTGACAGCATGAAGATTAAAGGTATTTATACCATTAATGAGGCAGCGCTGCGTTTACTGAGTGACGAAGTGATTGTTGATTTTAATAAGCAGGGCTATTTGATGGCGATACATGCCATGTTGGCTTCACTTGGACAGGTCAACCGACTGATTAAATTACATAATGGTTCTGAAGAACCAAAAATAGCCGGAGTGCAGATGCGCTTCGACTCGGGAGAAGAATAGTGTCTGGACAAAATATTCAAATTTTGGTGTTTGTGGCCGTTACCGTACTGATTGCCTTTCTTACTTATATGCAATGTAGAGGTAAAGGTCGTTTACAAAATGCCACCGAAGGCCAACAAAATAAAGAGCTGTTTTTGGCTGGTGGTGGGCTGAAATGGTATTTCATAGCCGGCTCAATTACCTTAACCAATTTAAGTACCGATCAATTGGTGGGTACTAATGGTACACAAATGGCGTTGCTGGCATGGTGGGAGTTTGCCGCTTTGGTAGGGTTGATGATTCTGGCCAAAGTGTTTTTGCCTTTGTATTACAAATATCAATGCACCACAACGACAGAATTATTAGAAAAACGTTATCAAAACAAAAATATACGTGCAGTGATAGGTGCGTTGTTTTTTTTGAGCAGTGCTTTGATATTTTGCCCTGCGGTGATTTATTCTGGTTCTTTGTTTATGAAAACCATGTTTGATTTGGATATGCCATTGATGTACATCGCTGCGGCATTTGCCACTTTAGGGGCCATGTATGCGATTTTTGGTGGTTTGCGTGCGGTTGCTGTGTCAGACACTTATTCAGGTGTGTTGCTACTAACGATGGCCATTGCCATAGTGTTTTTGGCGCTTAATGCCATTGATTATGACTTTTCAAGCATTCCTGCTGACAGACTGACCTTGATTGGTGATAACGAGTCACCTATTCCTTGGCACACGTTATTAACCGGTATGATATTTATTCAAATGTTTTACTGGGGAACCAATCAGGTTATCACCCAACGCGCTATGGCCGCGCCTTCTTTGAAAGAAGCGCAAAAGGGTGTGTTTGCAGCCGTTGGAATACGTTTGCTAATTGTACCGGCCATTGTGGTTATTCCTGGTATTGTTTCCTTTCAGTTATACGGCGACATTGGCGATGCCGCATATGGAAAAATAGTAGGCGATCTTCTTCCTACTTGGTTATCAGGTATATTTGCCGCGGCAATGGCAGCAGCAGTGTTGTCGACCTTTAATAGTAACTTGAATTCGGCGACCGCGCTTTATGTATGTGACCTTCATGAGCCCTACATTGGCAACCCAAAAAATGTGGCCAAGTTAAGTGCTTGGATCACCGCAGCGTTAACTGTGATAGCCTTGTTATTAGTGCCTGTTTATGCCCAAGCAGACAGCATAATTAATCTGTTGCAGCAGCTGTGGGGATTATTCAGTATGCCGATTTTATCAATATTTATAGTCGGTTTAGTGTTTAGAAACGTACATGCTAATGCAGGTATTATTGCTGTCATATTTGGGGTGTTTTTGTACGGTTTATTATCATTCGAATTTTCACCTTTTCATGCCCCCTTTGGTTTGCACTATATCCATTTGATGTTTATCACCCTGATATCTTGTGTGAGCATGGCGTTGCTAATTAACAAAGTATTCTACAAACAACATGCTGAACTCGCGTGGGGCAGCGACGACGGATTAATTCAAGAGTCGTAAAATAACGGAAACAGTGTGAATAATCTTAGAAACAGTAATATTCAAAAATTGCCAGAAAAAACCTTCGATGTATTGATCATCGGAGGGGGTATTAATGGGGCGGTATCGGCAGCCGCACTAGCAGCAAAAGGGGCAAAAGTCGCCTTGATTGATAAAGGTGACTTTGCCGGCTTTACTAGTTCTAATTCGTCAAATCTGGCGTGGGGCGGGATAAAATATTTAGAAAGCCATGAATATGGTTTGGTAAATAAACTGTGTAAAAGCCGTAATCATCTGATGCGCAGTTATCCTTCCACTGTCAAAGAAATTCGCTTCTTTACAAGTATTCAAAAAGGGTTTCGTTTTCCGCCCTTGTTTGTGTTTATGGGTACGATTGTTTATTGGTTAATGGGACGTTTTTTCACGCAATGCCCGAAGTATTTATCAGCCGCTAACATCAAATCACTTGAAAAGGTGGTGAACACAGAAAACCTCAATGGTGGCTTCGAATACTCGGATGCATTTTTACATGATAACGATGCACGATTTGTGTTTAATTTTATTCGTTCAAGCATGAGTTTCGGCTGTATTGCCGCTAATTATGTACAAGCTAATGGTTCAGAAAAAATCGATGGCCAATGGAGAACCCATGCTAAAGATATGATCAGTGGTGAAACATTCGATATTCGCTCTAAAGTCATCATCAACTCAGCGGGTCCTTTTGTGGACCCGATGAATCAAGTGAACCAACAGACAACAGAACATCATCACTTATTTTCAAAAGGTGTTCATCTGATTGTCGATAAAATCACGGATAGCAATAAAGTCCTCACTTTTTTTGCTGATGATGGTCGTTTGTTTTTTGTTATCCCTATGGGTCCTAAAACCTGTATTGGCACAACTGATACTCAAGTCGAAGATCCCCATGCAAAAGTGACAGACGAAGACAGGCAGTTTGTTTTAGACAATGTAAATAAACTTTTAGACTTACCTAAAGCGTTGACTCAAGCCGATATCATCGCCGAACGCTGTGGTGTGCGTCCCCTTGCTATTAAAGGTAAAGGCGGAGTAGCAGATTGGGTACAATTATCCCGTAAACATGCGATAGACACCAATAAAGTGTATAAATATCTATCAATCTTTGGCGGGAAACTCACCGATTGTATCAACGTGGGTGACGAGGTTGCGGGTTTGGTCAAAGAACTCGGCATTACCCTACCTTATGCAGATTACAAGTGGTACGGTGAGCCGGATGATACTGTGCGTGACGAGTTTTTTCATCGTGCTGAGCTTATGGACTTTGACGCATTAACTCCTGACACATCTTCAGAGCCTTTGACTAAAAGGTTTTGGCGACGATACGGGCGTAACGCTATTAACATGTTAGAAAAAATCCGTGAAAACCCAGAAAAAGCTGAGTTGTTAATAGAAAACTCTGAATATTTACGAGTAGAAATCGAACATGCCGCAGAGCGCGAAATGGTCACTAAACTGGAAGACTTTTTACGTCGCCGCTCGAAAATATCATTAGTGGTCAGGCAGCAAGATATTTTATCTGCACCGGGTTTGAAAGAAGCGTGTGAAATATTGTTTGGTGACGAGGCTGATGCCAAGTTACAAGAATATATTGATTCTGTGAGCAAATGATATTAGGTGGGTTTGTCCCCAGCAACTTGCAGTGAAATTTTTCGTTAATAGGTTATATTTTTAAATGCATGTCTATTTTAAATATAACCAATCTATTTCCGTAAAAATAGATGTGCTTCAGATAAATTGACTCCCAATGTTTGATAAAGTTATGCAAAGCTGCCTTTTCTACGCGCAACCTTTACAGACGTTATTAACAAATAAGTCACACTTCTATTTTTTATGGCTTGTAAAAGTTATAATGATCCCCAAATATTCACGCACCTATGTGAAATTTAGACGGCTTATCAAACCGCGTTATCCAAAATAATTAGAGAACTTTTTAATGACAATGAATTATATCCCCCTAGATAAAAACAAACATAAAGACGTACATGTAAAAATAAACCATGATTTTGCCCACACTAAAGATACTCATTTAGCGGCTGCGTCAATCCGTGAATACGCTCAAATTGCGAGTTGTATGCCAATCATCTTTATTAAAGATCCAAAAAGTGACACCACCCATAGTGTTGCGATGTTAGGTATTGAGCAAGGTGTTAACTTGTTTATGCAAGGCGAAAAATGGTCTGGTCACGTCGTGCCTCTTAATATTCAACGTTATCCTTTTGATGTGCGCCCAGACGGTGACAAATTAGGGGTATTTATTGATGAAAACTCTGACCTAGTAGGTAAAGAGGGAGAGCCACTTTTCACCGAAGACGCACCTAGTCCTTTCTTAGATAATCGTCAAAAATTATTGTCTGAATTAGCTAACAGCGAAATGGCTACCCGGGATTTTGTTAAGAAACTTGAAGACTTAGGATTACTCGAATCCATTGTTATCCATGCACAATACATCAGCGGTCAACAACGCAACATCAATGGTATGCAAACTATCAGCGAAAAGCGCCTTCAAGCGTTAGATGCTGATACGATAGCCGATTTACATAAAACGGGTTACTTAGGTGCGATATATGCGGTAATGCTGTCTCTTGGGCAACTGAACCGTTTAGTTCAGTTGACTCAAGGTGGTGAGAACCCTGTGAGAGCGTTACAACTTCAACCTGAAGAGGCAGCAGCAGAACCAGCAGCAGCGACATCAGAAACAACACCAAAAGCTAAGAAAACTTCTAAAAAATAACTTAGTTTAGCGTTATACGAGAGCCCGTTACAACTATGTTGCAACGGGCTTTTTACATTATTAAGAACAGATAAAGAACGTCTTAAAAAGAACGTCTAAAAAGAGTGCTCTTTAAACAACACTTCATACTCAGTCACAGAATAAAACTCTTTACCCGCTCTTAGTGTAGCGCTGGGAAAGTTCGGCTGGTTAGGTGTGTCGGGGTAGAATTGTGTTTCAAAACACACGCCTTGATGGGCTTGATATGATGCGCCATTTTTGCCTTTTTTGTTGGCGAAGTGGTTAGCGGTAAAAAGTTGTATGCCTGGCATATTGGTGTATATCTTCAGATTGATATCATCAGCTTCTGCTTTGCCGGCAAAAGTGGCTACTTTTGATTGAGAGTCATAAGCGTCTAAACATAAGTTGTGATCTAAACCCTTACCATATTCAATCTGCTGGTGGTCTGAATCTAGGGACTGACTGATTGTGGTCAGTGACCTTAGATCAAAAGGGGTCTTTTCTACGTCTGCCATTTCACCAGTGGGTATGGCATGTTCGTCTGTGGGGGTGAAGTGACTGGCTAATAGTTGAATTTGGTGGGTTTTTACTGAACCACTGTCATGGCCTGACAAATTAAAGTAACTGTGGTTAGTGGGGTTGTATAGGGTTGTGTGATCGGCAGTGGCAAAATATTCAATTTTTAAGCGGTTATGTTCCGTTAAGGTATAAATTACTTTGACCGATAATGCGCCAGGGAAACCTTGATCCCCATCAGGGCTAAATAGCTGTAACATAATCGACGGGTTGTCGTCGCTAGATAACACGGTACTTTGCCATACTTTGCTGTTGAACCCATGGCTACCGCCATGCAAACAGTTATCTCCTAGATTGATATCAGTTTGATAGTCGCTCCCTGCTAAGCTAAATTTTCCTTGACCAATACGGTTGGCATATCTTCCTACCAATGCGCCTAAATAACTGTCGTCAGATAAATAATCATTCACTGTGTCAAAGCCTAAAACAATATCGGTGCGTGCATTTTTATTGTTGGGTATCAACCAACGGCGAATAATGCCGCCAAGGTTGAGGATCTCGATACTGACATTATGGCTATTGGTTAAGCAAAACTGTTCAACTATTGTACCGTCTGGCATCTTGCCGAAGGTTGATTGGTCTATCATGGTTTAAACCCTAAGGTGCTTTGAATGGCACTTGCCCAGCCTTTAAGCAACTTTTCACGTTTTGTGGCATCCATATTCGGTTCAAAGCGGCTATCGATTTGGTTCATGCTGGCCAATTCGTCGATCGATGAGTAAATACCCACTTGCAAACCGGCTAAATAAGCCGCGCCTAATGCTGTGGTTTCCATCACTTTGGGGCGTTCGACTGTAACATTGAGTACACCTGCCAAAAACTGACAAACCCAGCTATTGGCGACCATGCCGCCATCGACTCTTAATTTTTCTGGGCTAACACCATCTTCACTCATGGCTTTAAGTAAATCCGAGGTTTGCAAACATACTGACTCAAGTGCTGCTCGGGCTAGGTGAGCGCTGCTAGTGGCACGCGTTAAACCGAATATTGCACCTCTGGCATCAGGTGCCCAGTAGGGGGTGCCTAATCCTGCAAAAGCGGGTACCAAGAATACGCCATGATCATCGGGGATACTTTTGGCCATGGCTTCTGTTTCTGACGCGCTTTCAATAATTTTTAAGCCATCTCTGAGCCATTGTACGGCCGCACCGGCAATAAATATTGAGCCCTCTAATGCATAATGAGTTTGACCTTTAATGGTGTAAGCCACAGTCGTGAGTAGTTTGTTTTTAGATGAAAGTGCTGTTTCGCCGGTGTTTAACAACACAAAACAACCGGTGCCATAGGTACTTTTGATGTCGCCCTGATGAAAACAACATTGGCCAATACTGGCTGCTTGTTGGTCACCGGCTACACCTGCGATGGGAATCGAATAACTAAACAGTCCTTGTGTAGTGTGCCCAAAGTCATCAGCACATTCCTTTACTTCGGGTAACATCAATTTGGGCACATTAAATATGTCCAGTAAGGTATCGTCCCAGCATAAGGTATGGATATTGAATAAATTGGTACGACTGGCATTGGTGACATCAGTGGCATGCACTTTACCACCGGTTAAGCGCCAAATAAGAAAACTGTCTACTGTGCCAAAAGCTAACTCGTTGGCGTCGGCCCTTTGCCTTGCACCTTCGACATTATCCAAAATCCAAGCGACTTTTGACGCTGAAAAATAAGGGTCAAGTAACAAACCAGTGCGTTCTTGGACCGCCGCTAGATGCCCTGCATCTTGTAATTCTCTGCATTGCTGTGCTGTCCGTCTGTCTTGCCATACTATGGCGTTGTATATGGCTTTTCCGGTTTTTTTATCCCATACCAAAGTGGTTTCTCTTTGGTTAGTCACACCTATAGCGACAACGAAGGCCCCTTTTTGTGTGGCCTGAGCAATCGCTTGTTCACATACCTTGACGGTGGTTGACCAAATATCTTCTGGATCATGTTCCACCCAACCATCATTGGGATAGTGTTGGGGAAATTCCTGCTGTGCGGTAGCAACAATGCTCGAATCTGGCGCAAAAACGATGGCCCTGCTAGAGGTGGTGCCTTGGTCGATAGACAGAATGCAGTTTTCTAGCGGCATATGATGCTCCTTTGAGTAGATAGGCAAAAATTTCTATTAATTCAGATGTTTAATGGTTACATAACATGCTTTTAAACATGTGTGGCGAGTATAATATTTTTATACAAAGAACATAACCAATTTCCCACGCTATGTTGGTTGATGGTTGATTGTTGATTGTTGATTGTTGATTGTTGGTTGGCTGGTTTTGATTGCTCATATATACCCATACCACCTCCGATTAATAAACTATCAACCTATTCTTTTTGCCGTTATCAAATTACGCCATTCCGTGGGTTTTTTCTGCTAATTCAGACACTTCTATATAACCAGTGATGACGACCCCTAGAAACCCATCGAATTGTCACTTTTAGTCCTTGACATGATAGACGGGTGGTACCTAAACTGTGTATTGTGGGTAATAGTGGCATAAAGTGGATCTGACGGGTGAGATAATCCCAAAAAAACATAGAAATAAGTTCAGATTTTGTGACGTAATGTGTCTACTAGTTAATTTTCGATAGATAAAAATAAAAATAAAAATAAAAATAAAAATAAAAAAGGGGGAATAATGTTCCGCGGCGCTAATGCAATCAATCTAGATGTTAAAGGTCGAGTCACTATGCCTACAAGGTATAGGCAGTCCTTGCTGGATGATTGTCAGGGACAACTGGTGTGTACTATCGACACGCAACAACCTTGTCTGCTGCTTTACCCGCTTCCCGAATGGGAAGAAATTGAACTTAAATTAAGCCGTCTCTCAAGTATGAATCAACATGAACGCAGAATGCAGCGTCTATTGTTGGGGTATGCCAGTGAAGGAGATATGGACAAGAATGGGCGGTTTTTATTAGGCGCACCTTTGCGTCAACATGCCAAGCTTGATAAACAAATTATGTTAGTGGGCCAGTTCAATAAGTTTGAAATCTGGGATGCGGACGTATGGCAACAACAAATCAATTTAGATGTAGCCACTGAACAAGAAGCTAACTTTGAATTGACTGAGCGACTTCAGGATTTCTCACTTTAATGGAAAACGATTTTTCACATCTATCTGTATTATTGCAAGAGTCTATCGACGGCTTAGCTATTAAGCCTGATGGCATCTACATGGATGCGACGTTTGGACGCGGCGGTCACTCTGCGCAAATATTAAAAACCTTATCACCTAAGGGGCAGCTAATTGCTATTGATCGTGATCTTAGTGCCATTGAAGCGGCTAAAGCCCTAGTAGACGATCCGCGTTTTTCTATTCACCATCGGCCTTTTTCTGAATTACAAGCCGTAGCCGAAGAACTCGGCTTAATAGGCAAGATTGATGGGATTTTAATGGACTTAGGTGTGTCTTCTCCACAGCTAGATGATGCTGAGCGCGGTTTCAGTTTTATGCGTAATGGCCCTCTAGATATGAGAATGGACATTACCAGAGGTGTCAGTGCTGCAGATTGGTTAGCCGTTGCTGAAGAGCAAGATATTACTCAAGTTATTAAAGAGTTTGGCGAAGAAAAATTTGGTAAACGTATCGCTCACGGTATTGTGAATGCTCGTCAAATTGCGCCTATAACCGATACTGCTCAATTGGCTGAGATTATTGATTTGGCTGTGCCGGTTAAAGACAAATATAAACATCCTGCTACCCGCAGTTTCCAAGCCATACGTATCTATGTAAACAGCGAATTGGACGAAATCAAAACGGGCTTAAAATCGGCTTTGACTACGTTAGCGCCAAAAGGGCGTTTAACTGTTATCAGTTTTCATTCTTTAGAAGACCGCTTAGTTAAACGGTTTATACGAGAGCAGAGTCGTGGTTTAAATGTGCCTCATGGTATGCCTATTCTGCAGGTTGAAATTGACGCAGCGAAAGCGATGAAACCTATTGGCAAAGCGATTAAACCATCAGCTGATGAATTAAAAAGAAATGTCCGGGCGAGAAGTTCGGTGCTAAGAGTGGCCGAAAAGCTATGAGTGCCCCTAACACCAACTTTAATTTATTCAGTTTTGTCGCTGCTGATTTAACCCGCCATCCATTGCGGGTTTTGTTGTTTCTAGCACTCTTAGTTAGCGCGGGGTTAGTCATACTCAGTGCTCACCATAATAGGCAAATGTCGATAGCTATCGAACGCTTGATGCAAGAGAAAGATCAGCTGGATGTGGAGTGGCGTAATTTAGTGCTTGAACAAAGTGCTTTAACTGAACATAACCGAATTGAGGCACTCGTTACAAGTCAGCTCAACATGCACCGTCCCATACCCAGCGAAGAAGTGGTAGTGAGGATAAAATGAGTCGAGTTAGCACTATTTCAAAAAACAAAAGCAGAACCAATCAAGCAAAAGTGAATAGTGCTCCGAGTTTATTACATTGGCGTTTTGTTGTGGTGGTTACCGCGATTGTATTGGTGTTTGTTGGTTTGAGTATTCGTGCTGCGTATATACAAGTGGTATCACCAGATTTACTAATACAACGTGGTGATAATCGCACGTTGCGCACCCGTGATAATCCTTTGCATCGAGGGTTGATTGTTGACCGAAACGGTCAGCAGCTGGCGGTCAGCGTGCCAGTTAGAGCAATATGGGCCGATCCTAAAGCCATTGCCCAATCCATAGAAGACACTGAGGAAAAAGCGAAAGAAGATCCTAGCTTCAATTTGCAGGCTAAGCAGAACGAGAATATCAAGCGTTGGCAAGCATTGGCTGAAGTATTAGGCCAAAATATAGATGAGCTTAAAGAGAAAGTCAGCCATCCAGAAAGGCGTTTTGTGTACTTGCAGCGTCAAGTTTCACCCGCCATGGCCGAATATGTTGAAAAACTCAAGATAGCCGGAATATATCTACGTGATGAGTCAAGACGTTATTATCCAAGCGGTGAGGTATCCGCTCACGTAGTCGGTTTTACTAACGTGGACGATGCTGGCATAGAAGGGGTCGAAAAATTATACAATAAATGGTTGGCAGGTACACAAGGTTCACGAAAAATTCGTCGTGACGGGAAAGGCCGAATGGTCGAGCTGATTGAATCTGAAGAAGGCAAAAAGCCTCAAAATATTCAATTGACCATAGATCAACGCATTCAAGCTTTAGCTTATAAAGAGTTAAAGCAGGCTGTTCAATATTATAAAGCAACGTCTGGATCGGCTGTGGTTGTGGCGGTGAATACCGGTGAGATTCTTGCCCTTGTCAATAGCCCGTCTTATAACCCTAATAACAGAGCAGGAGTATCTGCACACAGAATTCGCAATCGTGCAGTGACCGATGCATATGAACCCGGTTCATCAGTCAAGCCTCTGGCAGTGTTAAGTGCATTAGAATTTGGCACTGCAAAAGCAGACTCTTTGATTGATACTTCGCCAGGTTGGATGCATCTAGGCGGGAATATTGTCAGAGATCCTAGAAATTATGGTGAAATTGATTTAACTGAAATTATTCGAAAGTCCAGCAATATGGGTATCTCAAAGTTGGCTTTGTCAGTACCTAAAGAATTTTTGCTGGATATGTACTACAACGTTGGCTTGATGAGTGATACTGGTGCCAATTTGCTTGGAGAAAGTAGCGGTATTTTTAATCATAGGAACCGTTGGTCAGATTTCGAATTATCCACACTTTCTTTTGGGTACGGTATTTCAGTGACCGCTTTACAGCTTGCAAAAATGTATAGCATTTTAGGTGATGGCGGTATCAAACGTCCACTTAGCATTGTAAAACCTGATGAGCCTGTTGAGAGCGAAAGGGTTATCAGTGAAGATTCGACGAAACACGTCTTACATATGATGGAAAGTGTATTGCAAGAAGGCGGTTCTGCAGAAAAGGCCAGTGTGCCCGGTTATCGCGTGGCGGGTAAAACAGGCACCAGTCGTAAGGCAAATGCCAATGGTTACGGTGATGAATATGTGAATATCTTTGCTGGCGTTGCACCTGTCTCAGACCCGCAGTTGGCTGTGGTTATTTTAATCAATGAGCCAAAAGGTGAACTCTATTATGCAGGGCTAACCGCCGCTCCCGTTTTTGCAAAGATTATGGCCGCCAGTTTACAGATGCTGAATGTTCCCCCCGATGATAAAACTGTTTCGTCGTTAGCAGTCACCTCTGTTGAAGTTAATAAGGAGGCTGCAAATGCAGGCTGATATGGTCAGTATTAATAGACAATTTCCTCAAGCGTTGGATCAGAGTATCAAGCCGTTGTTGGCCCATTTTGGGATTGATGCACCCGATATTATGATCAGCGATTTGGTTTTAGATAGTAGGGATGTGGCAATTCACAAAGCATTTGTCGCCATTGATGGACACACCTTGGATGGACGAGACTTTATTCCTCAAGCGGTCAGTTTAGGTGCCAAAGTAATAGTGACGCAATGTGACGATATGCTGAGTCATGGTCATGTAGAAATGCGTGAACAAAGCGTCATTGTGTATTTTTATCAACTATCGGAAAAACTGTCAGAATTAGCTGGGCATTTTTATCAATTTCCGGCTAATTCAATGTCTGTGATTGCGGTCACAGGCACTAATGGTAAAACGTCTACTGTGCAGTTAACCAGTCAATTAGCATATTTAATGGGGGAGCGATCAGCTTCTATTGGCACATTAGGTGCGAGTATGTATTCACCGACTGGTGACTCGCAGGCATTACAAAACAATGTTAACACCACACCAGATGCTATCAGTATGCATCGCTTATTGGCTGAATTTGTCAACGAAGGCGCATTTCAAGTCGCATTAGAAGCATCGTCACATGCCCTAGTACAAAATCGCATAAAAGCGGTTAAAACCGACATTGCGATTTTTACCAATCTAAGCCGTGATCATCTTGATTATCATGGCTCAATGGCCGAATACGGATTAGCAAAAAGGCTGTTGTTGTCTCAGCCAGAATTGGTTTATGCAGTAATAAACGTGAATGATCCTGAGCATAGAAACTGGTTGGCAAATATACCCAAAACAACCTCTGTTGTTCTGTATGGGCAGAATGTGAGTCCGACTGACATGCCTGTTGAGTATCAATACTGTGTGGCGAATAATGTGCGATTTACTGCCGAGGGGATTGCTCTGTCATTGTATTCTTCTTGGGGAGATTGTGAGCTACGTATTGCGTTATTGGCTGAATTCAACGTGGCCAACGTATTAGCGGCTATCTGTAGCCAATTATGTTTGGGTAAAAACCTCAAGCAGATTGCTTACATCGTTCAGAAGCTGAAACCTGTGGCGGGAAGAATGGAGCTGTATAAGCGCCATGGTCACGCCACCATAGTGGTGGATTATGCCCACACGCCAGATGCCCTAGAAAAAGCCTTGTTAGCCACGAAACAACATTGTCATGGAAAATTATTTTGTGTATTTGGTTGTGGTGGTGACCGCGATGTGGGTAAACGTTCGTTGATGGGCGAAATCGCCGAAAGATTGTCAGACCACGTCATCTTAACCGATGACAACGTGCGTAGTGAAAGCCCTCAAAACATCATTCAAGACATATTAGGGGGCTGTATAAACCCAGAGCAGGTTTTCGTAGAACATGAACGAAAAATGGCCATCAAAGCCGCTGCTAATCAGGCTTCTGCAGGCGACATTATTTTAGTAGCGGGTAAAGGCCATGAAAATTATCAGATTATAGGTAATCAAACGCTGGCTTATGATGAACGCCAGTTTGTTGCACTTTTTCAAGAGGGGAAAACAGTATGATCCCGGTTACACTATCTTGGGTGGCAGAACAGGTTAATGGGCAGTTAATCGATCAGCAAAAGCAGGATTTGAGCATCGAAGGTGTCAGCACTGATACCAGAAGTATTTTACCGACTGATTTGTTTTTGGCACTACAAGGCCCAAACTTTGATGGGCATAAGTTTGTGCAAAAAGCTGAAGAAAAAGGTGCCATTGCGTTGATTTTATCACGCAAAGTCGACACCCAGCTTCCTTATATTTTGGTGGAAGATACCACGTTGGCACTAGGTTTGTTGGGGGCGGCGGTAAAAGCCAAAGTTGCGCCAAAAACTGTCGGTATTACCGGTAGTAGTGGTAAAACAACCGTTAAGGAAATGGTGGCGAGCATCTTATCGCGTCGTGGGGAAGTGCTGGCGACTAAAGGTAATTTTAATAATGACTTAGGTGTGCCAATGACGTTGCTTAGACTAGAGCATCAACATGAATTTGCAGTCATTGAGATGGGTGCTAATCATTTAGGTGAAATTGCCTATACCACTAACTTAGTTAAGCCTGACGTCGCCACTATTATTAACGCTGCTGCCGCACACCTAGAAGGGTTTGGGAGTTTGCTTGGGGTGGCAAGAGCAAAAAGTGAAATATTCAAAGGTTTATCTGAGAACGATGGCTTAGCGGTAGTCAACGCAGATAGTCAGTTTACCGATTATTGGGTAGGTAAACTTAAGTGCAATAATGTGCAAACTTTTTCTGCTAAAAAACAAGCAGATGTGTACGCAGAAGATATTATTCTTTGTTTGGACGGCTGCGCGCAATTTGAATTAGTTACGCCTAAAGGGCGGATCGCGATTAGTTTATCTTTGCCAGGCATACATAATGTGAGTAATGCTCTGGTGTCTGCTGCGTTGGCTTTGCATGTGGGAGCGACGTTGGAAGATGTTCGCGATGGTTTGAGCACTATGCCCCATGTCGCGGGGCGTTTACATGTCAAACAACTGACAAATCAAGTGAAAATGTTGGATGACACTTACAATGCAAATGTAGGCTCAGTGAATGCTGCCATTGACTTATTGTCTAGCTTTGCTGGACAGAAAATATTAGTGCTGGGTGATATCGGCGAATTAGGTGAAAAAGCGCGCTATTATCATGAGCAAGTCGGTGAGTATGCCAAGCAAAAAGGTATCGACAATCTGTATACCTTGGGTGTCTTAAGTCAAAGTGCGAGTGATGTGTTTGCCGATAACGGTCGTCACTTTAGTCGTTTAGAGCAGATGGTTGAATTTATCAACCAACATACATTGCCAGAAAAAGGTGATATCAGTATTTTGGTGAAAGGTTCTCGTAGTGCAAGAATGGAATTAGTCGTCAAAGCTTTGGAGGGTTCCCCATTGGGAAAGCTTGAAAGGTTTAGGGAGCGAATTGCATGCTGATTTGGTTAGCCGATTGGCTACAGCAATTTGATACGAGCTTTCGAGTATTCTCCTATTTAACTTTGCGCGCTATCTTAAGTACCCTAACCGCATTGCTTATTGCTGTGATTATTGGCCCTAAAATGATCCGTTGGTTGCAGCGTATGCAAATTGGCCAAACTATTCGTGATGACGGTCCAGAATCCCATTTTGCGAAATCAGGCACGCCCACTATGGGTGGATTGTTAATTTTGGCTGCGATTGTCTTAAGTGTGCTGTTGTGGGCTGATTTAACCAATAGATATGTGTGGGTCACATTATTTGTTTTGGTGAGTTTCGGAGTGATTGGTTTTGTTGATGATTATCGAAAAGTTATTCGTAAAGATGCCAAAGGACTTATCGCTCGCTGGAAGTATTTTTGGCAGTCTGTAATTGCCATTGCCGTAGCGTTTTACTTATATTCTAGTCAACAAAATCCGGCTGAAACAGCTTTGTTAGTTCCATTTTTTAAAGACATTATGCCGCAAATGGGCATGTTATTTATGGTGGTGACATACTTTGTTATTGTTGGCACAAGTAACGCAGTGAACTTGACTGACGGCTTGGATGGACTGGCAATCGTACCCGTTATCTTAGTTGCAGGCGCTTTTGCCATATTTGCTTATGTGACAGGTAACATCAATTTCTCTGCTTATTTACATATACCTTATCTGCCACTTACCAGTGAGTTAGTTATTGTGTGTACAGCTATAGTTGGAGCTGGTTTAGGGTTCTTGTGGTTTAACACTTATCCGGCTCAAGTATTTATGGGCGATGTTGGGTCTTTAGCACTAGGTGGAACCTTGGGTATACTCGCGGTACTGGTTCGCCAAGAAATCGTGTTGTTCATTATGGGCGGTATTTTTGTCGTCGAAACCTTGTCAGTTATTTTACAAGTTGGGTCGTTTAAATTACGTGGTAAACGGATTTTTAGAATGGCACCAATACACCATCACTATGAATTAAAAGGCTGGCCCGAACCCCGGGTTATTGTGCGTTTTTGGATTATTTCTTTGATGTTAGTGTTGGTGGGATTAGCCACTTTGAAATTGCGATAAAGGAAGCATAAATAGAAAGTGAAAACATTGACTGTAGCTAATAAAAGTATCGTTGTAGTAGGCATGGGTCTTACGGGCTTATCTTGCGTGCGATATTTATTGACTAAAGGCGCCAAGGTAATTGCCATGGATAGCCGTAGTGCATTAACACTTAACTTAGAGGTACCCTTATTTTTAGGTGAGTTGGATACAGGCACATTATCCCAAGCAGATTTAATCGTGCTGAGTCCGGGCGTGGATCTCAATACGCCGGCAATTCAACAAGCTATTGAGTCGGGCGTGCGTGTGATGGGTGATATTGAGTTATTTGCACAGTTTAATACCTTTCCTGTCATCGCTATTACCGGTTCAAATGGTAAGTCGACCGTCACCCACTTAGTGACTGAAATGTGTAAAGCCGCAGGTAAAAAGGTATTAATGGGCGGTAATATTGGTGTACCTGCTTTGGATTTATTAGAGCAATCGGCCGATGTTATTGTGCTCGAATTGTCTAGTTTTCAACTAGAAACCACTTATTCTTTGAGACCACTCGTGGCCACGGTATTAAACATTACCGCAGATCACTTAGACCGACATGGTGACTTGGCGAGTTACCAACAAATCAAACTCAGGGTGTATAACCACTGCGGTTTTATTGTCTGTAACAGAGATGATAATTTGTCCCATCCAGTTAATACCAAGGCGACCATGAGTTATGGATTGTCTCAAAGTAACACAGGATTTTCTTGGGATAACAACAAAGCCTGTATTTTGTTAGACGGCAAAACTTTCTTAGACAGCAAAAGTTGTTTATTGGTCGGCGCCCATAACATGTTAAATATTCAAGCTGCTGCCGCCTTGGCGAAAGTGTTCGGCATAGACGATGACAGTATTCGACAAGGCGCTCAACAATTTGGCGGCTTGCCCCATAGATGCCAAACCGTATCTATGTTCAATCATGTACGCTGGATCAATGATTCTAAAGCGACCAATGTTGGGGCTACTTTGGCAGCCATTCATGGTATGGCAAGTCATATTAAAGGCAAATTAATACTGATTGCAGGTGGCGAAGGCAAAGGGGCTGACTTCTCTGTGATGGCTGAGTGTTTAACTCAATCTGTTGACTTGCTGATAACACTTGGCAAAGACGGTGATAAAATTGCTTGTTTACACCCGAATAACGTAACAGTTCAGACCATCCAAGAAGCCGTTTTGGTGGCAGCTGAACACAGCAAGGCGGGTGATATCGTGATGCTCTCACCAGCTTGCGCCAGTTTAGATATGTTTGTTAGTTACCAACAGCGGGGCGATTGTTTTGCCCAAGCTGTCCAGGCGCTAGCAGCATGAATACTTTAACTGAAAATAAAGTTAGCGCTCTTAAACAACTATTTATGTCTAAGCATGACAAACCCCAAGTGTCTGTAAAAGCTAATATTCAGCCATATGATCAGTCACTAGTACTCTTGGCGATTACTTTATTATCAATAGGATTGGTGGTGGTAACTTCAGCCTCAATGCCGGTCGCGGATAGGCTGTTTGGCAATCCGTTTCACTTTGCTATTCGCCATAGCATTTATGTTGTTTTGGCGATGACTTCAGCCATGGTCGTGATGCAAATACCTATGCGGTGGTGGCGTATGAGTAATGTCTGGTTGTTGCTCTTGACGGTGGTTTTATTGATTGGCGTATTGTTAGTAGGTCGCAGCGTAAATGGCAGCACTCGTTGGTTGGTTATTGGACCAATCACGATTCAAGCTGCAGAACCCGCCAAGTTGTTTTTCTTTTGTTATTTAGCGGGTTATCTAGTGCGCCGGCACGAGGAAGTGACTGAGAACATAAAAGGATTTATTAAACCTTTAGTGGTGTTCTTTGCCCTTGCTTTATTACTGCTATTACAACCAGACCTAGGTACAGTAGTGGTTATGTTATTTACTACTATTGGCTTGTTGTTTTTGGCAGGCGCAAAACTTTGGCAGTTTTTCAGCTTGGCCATTGCTGGCACTTTGGCGGTGGTGTTACTCATCGTTTTTGAAGAATACCGAGTACGGCGTATTACTTCTTTCCTCGACCCATGGGCTGACCCTTTTGGTAGCGGTTATCAGTTGACTCAATCACTGATGGCATACGGTCGTGGTGATGTCTTTGGTCAAGGTTTAGGCAATAGTTTACAAAAACTTGAATATTTACCTGAAGCTCACACCGATTTTATCATGGCGATATTAGCCGAAGAGTTAGGTTTCGCTGGCGTTTTGACGGTCTTGGTTATCATGTTGTTTATCGTGATGAAAGCCATGAAAATGGGCAATTTAGCGTTACGTAAAGAACGCCCCTTTGAAGCTTATTTAGCTTATTCGATTGGTATATGGTTTAGCTTACAAACGGCTGTCAATGTAGGTGCCAGTGCAGGGGTTTTACCCACTAAAGGATTAACCTTTCCTTTACTAAGTTACGGTGGCTCAAGTTTAATCATTATGTCAATTGCGGTAGCAATTTTAGTACGCATCGATTTTGAAATGCGCGTAGATGGTATTCAAGCTATTAATAAATCAAGCGTGGCTAAAGGCAAAAAAAGAACATTGATCAGAAAAGCCAAGCAAAAAGTCAGCACTGTTATCGAGGACGTAATTGAAGAGGCGCAATTAGAGCCATCTGCCAGTGTGAAAGCGGGAGGAATGCATGACTAAACGTTTACTTGTTATGGCTGGGGGTACTGGTGGCCATGTGTTCCCAGGTTTAGCCATCGCTTCTGAACTGGTTGCTCAAAACTGGCAAATTCATTGGCTGGGTACAGCAAGTCGTATGGAAGCTCAGATAGTCCCCCAAGCAGGGTATCCCATCAGTTTTATTGATGTAGTAGGCGTGCGTAAAAATGGCATAGTCACTTTGTTACTGGCACCCTTTAAAATAATGCAAGCAACTATCCAAGCACATAGAGTGATTCAACAATTTCAACCTCATGTGGTGATTGGCATGGGTGGTTTCGCAAGTGGACCTGGCGGCGTCGCTGCTTGGTTGAATCGATTACCTTTAATCTTACATGAGCAAAATGCGGTGCCTGGGCTGACGAATAAACTGTTGTCGCTAATTGCTAAAAAAGTGCTAACAGGGTTTGATAACACTTTCCCAGAGCAAAAGTTAAACACAAATAATAAATATGCTTGGATTGGTAATCCCGTCCGAAGCGAGTTTGCACAACTACCGGAAAAAAAGAGCATTGATTTACCTCTTAACCTGCTTGTGTTGGGTGGTAGCTTAGGCGCGCAAGTGTTGAATGAAACCGTGCCTTTGTCACTGGCTAATATGAAACAGATATATATTCGACATCAAACTGGGGCAGGGCATTTAGCAACAGTACAAAAGGCTTACTCCCAGCAATCTATTGAACAAGATGTGTATCAAATTACCGAGTTTATTGATGATATTCCTGCAGCCTATGCGTGGGCTGACTTGGTCATTTGCCGAGCGGGTGCGTTAACAGTAGCTGAAGTTTCAGCCGCGGGCGTACCGGCAATATTTATACCCTTGCCCTATGCGGTAGACGATCATCAAACAAAAAATGCACAAACATTAGTCGAGTTACAAGCAGCAGACTTGTTACCTCAAAGTGAGCTAACAGCTCAGACGTTAAGCACACTGCTGGAAAAGTATGTGCAGTCACCGAATACACTGATTTTAATGGGCAAACGCGCTAAGACTGTTGCCCGTTTAGATGCCGCTAAAGAAGTTGCCCATTATTGTATTAAATTAAGCGAGCGAGAAGAATGACGATCGATACCCCAACCCATTACCATGTGCCTGAGATGCGCAGGATCAAGCATATTCATTTTGTGGGTATTGGTGGTGCGGGCATGGGCGGCATCGCCGAGGTATTGCTGAATGAAGGTTATGCTATTTCTGGCTCTGATCGCCAAGCCAATGGCATGACCCAAAGATTACAAAATTTAGGTGCAACTATCTATTTTGGTCATCTTGCGAATAATATAGAGCTAGCAAACGTGGTGGTAGTGTCTAGTGCCATTGACAATACTAATCCTGAAATAAATGCTGCTAATGAAAAGCGCATACCTGTGATACGCCGAGCGGAAATGTTAGCTGAATTAATGCGCTTTCGTTACGGTATCGCCATAGCTGGGACTCATGGGAAAACGACTACGACTAGTTTGATTTCAACTATTTTTGCTGAGGCTAAACTCGATCCTACTTTTGTGATTGGGGGCCTGTTAAATAGTGCAGGAACCAATGCCAGATTAGGTGATAGTCAATATCTTATTGCCGAAGCTGATGAAAGCGACGCCTCTTTTGTGCATCTGCAACCTATGGTGTCTGTTGTGACAAACATCGAAGCAGATCATATGGAAACCTATCAAGGTGATTTTCAGAAGATGCAGGACACCTATATTGACTTTCTGCATAACTTACCTTTCTACGGTTTAGCTGTGTTGTGTATCGATGATCCGGTTATCCAAAAATTGTTACCAAGGGTGGGTCGTAAATACCTTACCTATGGTGTGTCTGAGCAAGCTGATGTGTGTGCTGTCAATATTCAATTAGGTTTTAATAAAAGTTCCTTTGACGTGTTGCGGGAAAACTTACCACCACTTGCCGTCACAGTTAATCTTCCTGGGCAACATAATGTGCTAAATTCTTTGGCTGCTATCGCAGTGGCGAGTGATGAAGGTCTAGATGATAAATATATAGTGAAGGCGTTGGCTGAATTTTCAGGTATTGGCCGGCGCTTTGAGTTTCTGGGTGACTATGCCACGTCTAAAGGCCAAGTTATTTTGATAGATGACTATGGACATCATCCAACAGAAGTCGCAGCCACTATTGCCGTAGCCAGAAATAACTGGCCAGATAGACGTTTAGTGATGGCCTATCAACCGCACCGTTTCACACGAACCCGAGACTTGTATGAAGACTTTGTCAAAGTGCTTTCGCAGGTAGACGTACTGTTGTTACTTGAAGTGTATTCGGCAGGTGAAGATCCGATAGATGGTGCAGATAGCCGTGCGCTGTGTCGTTCAATTCGTCAGCGTGGACAACTCGAGCCGATTTATGTGTCAGTCATTACTGAACTACCTAAATTGCTATCTGAAAGCATGAATGATCAAGATATTGTTTTGACGCAAGGTGCAGGCAACATAGGGCAAATCGCCAAATTTTTACAAACAAGCAAATTAGAACCAGCAATACTAAGTAAAGGGTTAGAGCCGTGAATGAGAAGCGGGTAATATCCCCTAATTTTAATCCAAATACTCATCCTAGTCACTATGGAAAAGTCGCCGTAATGCTTGGGGGTACGTCTGCTGAAAGGGAAGTGTCTCTTAATTCTGGCAAAGCCGTATTGAATGGGTTACTTGAAATGGGTATTGATGCCCACGCTTTTGATCCTGCTGAGCAACCCTTAACGCATTTGTTGTCTGAAAAGTTTGAGCGTGTCTTGATTATGTTACATGGTCGAGGTGGTGAAGATGGTATACTCCAAGGGGCTTTGCAACAACTTAATTTACCTTATTCTGGATCCGGAGTTTTGGGCTCTGCGTTGTGTATGGATAAAATTCGTAGTAAGCAGGTTTGGCAGAGTTTAGGACTGCCTACCGCTAATTATAAAATAGCTGATAAAAGAAGCTTTGATGCAGGATCATGCGGGGCTATAATGGTGGACTTGGGAAATGAGGTAATGGTCAAACCTGCGCAGGAGGGGTCCAGCATAGGTATGGCAAAAGTGAATAGCGCGCTTCAACTAGAAATAGCCATTCAAGATGCGTTTAAATACGATGATAAAGTCTTGATAGAGCAATTCATTCATGGTTCTGAATATACTGTTAGCATACTCAATGGCAAAGCATTGCCATCTATTAGTATGTCCACTCCACGTGTTTTTTATGATTATACGGCAAAATATCAAGCTGATAGCACAGTATATTGTTGCCCAAGCGGCTTGACCGATCCCCTAGAAACTATGCTGGGTGAATTAGCCCTTGAAGCATTTGATGCGTTGGCTGGATCAGGTTGGGGACGTGTAGATTTTATGCAGGATAAGCTAGGTCGCTTTTATTTGTTAGAAGCGAACACAGTGCCAGGCATGACTGAAAAAAGTTTATTGCCATTGGCAGCCAAAAAGACGGGTCTAAGTTTTGCTGAGTTGTCTGTGTCTGTGCTTGCAACAGCTGATGTTGTGAGATGAATTGATGAGCCAATTGCCCGCATTGAAGAAGATCCGTAACCACACTCATTTATTGATGGGATTGACGTTTTTCATTTGCTTGTTGGGTTTATTAGCTTTTGCTGTCGTCCAACTTAATGCTTGGCTAGAAGATGAGCAACAAGCGCCAGTACAGGATATTGTGGTTTCAGGTGAACTCACTTTTATAGATGAAAAGTATATAGAAATGTTGATAAAGCGAACACAACCCGGCAGTTTTTTTGAGTTAGATGTCAATCAAACCCATCAAGCAGTTGAAGCGATGCCATGGGTCTATCGAGCGTCGGTTCGAAAACGTTGGCCTAGTGGCTTAGAAATTTTTGTGGTTGAACAACAGCCCACTGCTATTTGGAATCGCGATATGTTGCTTAATCAATATGGTGACGCGTTTAATGCGCAAATTAGCAGCGGGGATCTGAATTCGAAGGTAACGCTGCCTAATTTATATGGACCAGGTGGAAGTGAACAAACAGCATTGCAAGGTTACCGTAATATGCAGTCGTTATTAGAAACGTCTAATTTATACATAGTGGAAATGTTTTTAAGTGAACGTTTTGCTTGGAATCTTGAGTTAAACAATGGCATTAAATTGAATTTAGGGCGTACTGAATTTATTGACCGGTTACAGCGATTTGTGGATTTATTACCACTTATCTCACAACAAGACAGACAAGTGGATTATGTAGACTTGCGATATGACACAGGCTTAGCAGTAGGCTGGAAATCCTTTGAGAAAGCAGCATAAATCAAAGCAACATAAAACTGGATAATAAGAGAATAAATTAACGTGAGTGTGATGAGCTTGATGAGTTTGAGAGTTGGGATATATGTCTAAAGGTACAGAAAGAAAATTAATTGTTGGCTTAGATATAGGCACCAGTAATGTTAAAGCCGTGGTGGGCGAGTTATTAAATGACAACTCTATTAGCATTGTGGGTGTAGGTAGTCATGCGTCTAAAGGCATGGATAAGGGGGGCGTGAACGACCTTAACCTTGTGGTGCAATCGGTTAAACGTGCTGTGCACGAAATGGAACTGATGGCAGACTGCAGCGTTTCTTCTGTGTTTATGGCAATTTCGGGACGCCATGTGAAATGCCAAAACGAAAGTGGCATGGTGCCCATTAATAATCAGGAAGTGACTCAGGAAGATGTAGACAATGTGGTTCACGCTGCGCGGTCTGTACCTATTGCTGCCGAGCGTCGCTTGTTACATGTGTTACCTCAAGAATTTACGATTGACGTACAAGAAGGGATTAAAAACCCTATCGGTATGTCAGGTGTTAGGATGGAAGCGCAGGCGCATATTATTACTTGTGCCGACGACATGGCTAAAAATTTGGTTAAGTGTATTGAGCGCTGTGAATTAACGGCTGATCAACTGATTTTTTCGGCTCTGGCTTCTAGTTATGCGGTATTAACGGATGATGAAAAAGAATTAGGTGTGTGTGTGGTAGATATCGGTGGCGGTACTATTGATGTGGTGATCTACACAGATGGCGCAATCCGACATACTGCTGTTATCCCAGCAGCGGGTAACCAAATTACCAGTGATATTGCGAAGATATTCCGTACACCTATCAGTCATGCAGAAGAGATAAAAATTAAACATGCTTGCGCCTTAAAAGATATGGTCAGCATGGAAGAAAATATTGAAGTACACAGTGTGGGTGGTAGGCCATCTAGAGCGATGTCAAGACATACATTAGCAGAGGTGATTGAGCCTCGTTATCAAGAATTGTTTGAACTGGTGCATGATGAAATTCGTGCCAGTGGGTTAGAAGAGCAAATTGCAGCTGGTATAGTATTGACCGGCGGGACCGCAAAAATGGAAGGGGCAGTTGAATTTGCTGAAGAAATTTTTCAAATGCCAGTTCGTGTTGGTGAACCTTTAGGAATGAAAGGTTTATCTGAATATGTCGAAGATGCCAAATTTGCTACAGCTGTAGGTCTGCTGCAATATGGAAAAGAGCATGTCATAAGCCAGCTTGCCATGAAAAACAAAGCAAGCGAAGGCGTGTGGCAACGCATTCAAAGTTGGTTTAAAGGTGAGTTTTAAGATGTGATCTTTGAGCGTTGGTCTTTAAATAAAAAAGTATTACACGATAAATAATGGGCAGCAGGCAAGGATGAATTCCTGACTGTTTTTATGTAAAAACCGGAGAGTAAAAATGTTTGAGTTAATGGATAATCATAACGAAGAAGCTGTAATTAAGGTTATTGGCGTTGGTGGTGGTGGAGGGAATGCAATAGAGCACATGGTGGCACAGAATATTGAAGGTGTAGAATTTATTGCCATCAATACTGATGCCCAAGTGTTGCGAAGTTCCTCTGCAAACGTGACATTGCAAATTGGTTCTGGAGTGACTAAAGGTTTAGGTGCAGGTGCGAATCCTAATATCGGCCGCCAAGCTGCAGAAGAAGATAGAGAAACCATTCGTCAGGCCCTTGAAGGCGCAGATATGGTATTTATCACTGCCGGTATGGGAGGTGGTACAGGTACAGGTGCGGCACCAGAAGTAGCCAAAGTAGCCAAAGAATTAGGGATTTTGACAGTGGCTGTTGTCACTAAACCTTTCCCGTTTGAAGGAAGAAAACGTACGGATTTTGCGGAACAAGGCATCGAAGAGTTATCTAAATACGTTGATTCATTGATCACTATCCCTAATGAAAAATTACTCAAAGTGATGGGTAAAGGCACACCATTGCTAAAAGCCTTCAGTGCAGCTAACGATATTTTAAGTGGTGCAGTACAAGGTATTGCAGAACTGATTACACGTCCTGGTTTGATTAACGTGGATTTTGCAGATGTAAGAACTGTTATGTCTGAAATGGGTACAGCAATGATGGGGCATGGCAGTGCATCCGGTGAAGACCGTGCAGAAGAAGCCTCAGAAAGTGCCATTGCTTGTCCTCTTTTAGAAGATATCGATTTGTCTGGTGCTAGAGGTATTTTGGTTAATATTACTGCTGGCCCTGATTTTTCTATTGATGAGTTTGAAATTGTGGGTAACGCTGTTAAAGCATTTGCATCTGAAAATGCCACAGTGGTAGTGGGTACCGTCATCGATATGGATATGTCTGACGAGTTGCGCGTTACAGTTGTGGCAACAGGCATTGGCGCTGAAAAGAAACCCGATATTTCATTGGTATCTAATAGAGTGAGTAAAGTAAATGTTGACAGTAATGAGTTCAAATTACAGGCCAATGGATCACACGCCATGCCAAGTGCGAGTGTGATGCCAGAAGCCTCAAAAACCGTAGCTGTCGAAGAAAAGTCGGTGCAAGGAAATGATTTGGAATATTTGGATATCCCTGCATTTTTGCGTAAACAGGCTGACTAGGTATTAAAGTGAATTATTTGGTAATCAATCTGATTAAGTGATGTCTAGTATTAACCACAGCGTTAGACATGACAAATTTTTGACAGTATTTTGACAATACTAAGTAAATTTAGTATTGTACGTGCCGCTTTTTATTCCATTAAGCTATTGATGAGCTAAAGGTTATGATCAAACAACGCACCATAAAACAATCTGTGCAAGAGACTGGTATCGGTCTGCATAAAGGTGACAAGGTCACTATGACTCTCCGGCCAGCGCCAGCGAATACAGGTATTGTATTTCGTCGCGTTGATCTTGAGCCTTATGCCGATATACCCGCTCGTGCTGATGCTGTAGGCGATACTATGTTGTGCACATGCATTAGTAACGCCGACGGTGCGACAATTTCTACCGTTGAACATTTAGCCTCTGCTTTGGCAGGGTTAGGTATAGATAACATTATTGTAGAAGTGGACAGTGACGAGTTGCCTATTATGGATGGTAGCGCGAGTCCGTTTATTTTTTTACTGCAATCAGCAGGCATTGAAGAAATCAATGCTCCCAAACAGTTTATAAAAATCAATAAAGCTATCAAAGTCGAAGACGGTGATAAATGGGCCGAGCTTCGCCCATATGACGGCTTCAGAGTTGACTTTAGGATTAATTTTGAGCACCCAGTGATTAGCCAAACTCGTCAGCATATGGTACTAGACTTTGATTCCTCGTCTTATGTCGATGAAGTTAGTCGTGCCCGTACATTTGGTTTTATGAAAGATCTTGAATACATGAATTCACACAACTTAGCATTGGGTGGAAGCATGGAAAATGCTGTGGCGTTAGACGAATATCGCGTTCTTAACCCTGAAGGTTTGCGCTACCCTGACGAGTTTCTAAAACACAAAATACTCGATGCGATTGGTGATTTGTATCTATGTGGTCACAGTATTATTGGTGAGCTAGTCGCATATAAAACAGGTCATGGTTTGAACAATAAATTGCTGAATGCATTGTTAAGAAGCAAAGAATGTTGGGAATTTGTTGGTTATAACACGCCGGAAGAGGTGCCTATCCGTTTTGCATCAGCATTATTAACAAACTAACCCTTCGGTTATTGTGCATTTTGACTAGTCAAACATTCTTTTTTATCGTTATCAATGATAACTGACCCGACTGTATGTTATTGTTTATGAACGCGTAAGAATAGTTGAATATAATTATCTCAACATTTGATTAAATGCCGATAAAAAGTATCCCTTTGGTAGATTCCGAATAGGGGATATCCGAAACGTATAAAAAACCAGCAGTGAATTGTGATTTGTATACCTCGAAATGCTGTTAGTTCACCTTCTGATGAATTAAACTTCTAGGGATATTGAGTCCATGTTGAAAAGGTAGTCAATAGTAATGAAATTAACGTTACTCTTTAGAAGTAATAATGCACGCTTTGTGCTGAATATTGATAAGCAAAAATTATTGTTGGGGCTATTAGCTATCAGCTTCTTTTTCCTTGTTTCCAGCCGCTCTACCCATTCCCCAGAAGAAAATATTGCTAGGATCCAGCACGCAAAAACAGGCTTTGTACAACAAGCTGAAGAAGTCAGTTTGCTCATCACTTCGACTGAACAACGAATGACGGGTGTGATGCTGAAGCTAGCAGATATGCAGAGTCAAATTCAACGTTTAGATGCCTTAGGGTCAAGATTAGTAGATCAAGCGAAGCTTAATCCAGACGAGTTTAGTTTTAATCAAATGCCTAGCATGGGTGGTCCAATGGACATTTCACCTGTTGATATTCAGGTTCAAGATGCGCTTTTGTTGGAAATGACTGGCATGCTTGAAAAAATCCAAAATAAAGCACAAGAACTAGCAGCTCTTGAATCTATCATGTTAAGCCACCATATAGAAAGAGAAAGTAGATTAGAAGGAAAACCTATTTCTTCTGGTTGGTTATCTTCTTATTATGGCATACGTAAAGACCCCTTTAATGGCCTGCCATCAATGCACAAAGGCCTAGATTTTGCAGGAAAGGAAGGCGAACCTGTTGTTGCTACTGGTGCAGGCATGATTACTTGGTCTGGTTCTCGTTATGGATATGGCAATTTAGTTGAAATAGATCATGGCGATGGTTTGGTGACAAGGTACGGGCACAATAAAGAAGTTAATGTTAGGATCGGTGACGTGGTGACTAAAGGACAAACTATTGCAGAAATGGGCAATACAGGTCGTTCTACCGGAGCTCATGTGCATTATGAGGTCATACGCAAAGGTAAACAGCAGGATCCGTTACCTTATGTGTATCGCAAAAGCTCCTAATAATTTGAAATAGTTATAAATATATTAACGACAATCGGCTCTTATGAGCCGATTGTTTTATTTTAGTACAGGGTTTGTTTATACGTTGTTCATACGTTGTTCGTGATTTGTGCACAATTAAAATTATTAATCCTTTAGATTGGAATCTGTAAATCGATGTTTTCTAGTATTTTCACCAAAATCTTCGGGAGTCGTAACGACCGGACAGTAAAAAAGCTGAGCAAGTCTGTTGACCTTATTAATCAGCTAGAAACTGAATACGAAGCCTTAACTGATGAACAGCTTAAAGACAAAACGAGCGAATTCAAACAACGTTTAGACACAGGCCAGACTACAGAAGATATTATGGTCGAAGCCTTTGCAGCGGTGCGTGAAGCTAGTAAACGAGTGTATGGAATGCGTCACTTCGATGTGCAAATGCTTGGCGGTCAAGTATTACACCAAGGTGAAATTGCTGAAATGCGCACGGGTGAGGGTAAAACCTTAACTTCAACCTTACCTTCATACCTTAATGCTATATCAGGTAAAGGCGTGCATGTTATTACGGTTAATGACTACTTAGCCAGCCGTGATGCAGACTGGAGTCGGGAGTTATTTGAATTTTTGGGCTTAACGGTAGGCTGTAATATCCCAGGCATTAATCACGAGCAAAAACGAGAAGCTTATGCCGCCGACATTACTTACGGCACAAATAACGAATTTGGTTTCGATTATTTACGGGACAATATGGCGTTTAGCCCAGGCGATCGTGTTCAGAAGTCTCTGCATTTTGCTGTGATTGATGAAGTGGATTCGATTCTTATCGATGAAGCGCGTACCCCTCTCATCATTTCTGGACAGGCTGAAGATAGTTCAGAGTTGTATCGCAAGATTAATGTCATTATTCCTGAGCTCGCTAGACAAGAAAAAGAAGATGAAGAAGGTAAGACAGGTGATGGTCATTACACTATTGATGAGAAAGGTAAACAAATCCATTTAACCGAGAACGGTCAGATATTTGTAGAGCAAGTCTTACAACGCGAAGGTATCTTACCTGAAGACGAGTCTCTGTTTGCTGCTGCTAATATTTCATTATTGCATCATGTTAATGCAGCATTACGGGCACACAAACTGTTTTTAAAAGATGTCGATTACATTGTTAAAGATAACGATATTGTCATTGTTGATGAGCATACTGGACGCACCATGGAAGGACGTCGTTGGTCTGAAGGTTTGCACCAAGCGATAGAAGCCAAAGAAGATGTTAATATCCAAAATGAAAATCAAACTTTAGCTTCTATCACCTTCCAAAATTACTTCCGTTTATACGACAAACTTTCTGGTATGACAGGGACTGCAGATACTGAAGCATTTGAATTCCAAAGTATTTACGGTTTAGATACGGTTGTTATTCCTACTAACCAACCTATGGTACGTGATGACAAAGCAGATTTGATTTTCTTAACGGCTGAGGAAAAGTACGAAGCGATAGTCGAAGATATCAAGGACTGTGTCAAACGTGGTCAACCCGCTTTGGTGGGAACAGTATCCATAGAAAATTCAGAATTAATTTCAGATATTCTGAAAAAAGCAAACATCTCTCACAAAGTATTGAATGCTAAATTTCACGAACAAGAAGCAGATATTATTGCCCAAGCGGGTAAACCAGGGTCTATTACTATTGCCACTAACATGGCTGGCCGTGGAACTGATATCGTTTTAGGCGGTAACTGGCAGGCTGAGATTGACAAGATCCATGATCCCAAACCCAGTAAAGTTGAAAAGATTAAAGAAGATTGGAAAATCGCCCATGACGCCGTTTTAGCCTCTGGTGGTTTGCATATCATAGGCACCGAGCGCCATGAATCACGTCGAATAGATAACCAGCTACGTGGGCGTTCAGGTCGTCAAGGTGATGCAGGTTCTTCACGTTTTTACTTGTCTCTAGACGATTCGTTAATGCGTATCTTTGCCTCTGAAAAAATGGGTAATATGATGAAACGTCTCGGCATGGAACGTGGCGAAGCTATCGAGCATCCTTGGGTGACGCGAGCTATCGAAAACGCCCAGCGTAAAGTTGAAGGACGCAATTTCGACAGTCGTAAACAATTATTAGAGTATGACGATGTTGCTAATGATCAACGTAAAGTTATTTACGAACAGCGTAATGAATTATTAGATGAAGGCGAAATCAGTGGCACCATTGAAGCTATTCGTGAAGATGTCGTTAACGGCATACTTAACCAATATATTCCGCCTCAATCGGTAGAGGAAATGTGGGATGTTGCTGGATTAGAAGCGCGTTTTAAAGCTGAATTTTTAATCGATATGCCGGTACAACATTGGCTTGATGAAGACGATAAGCTTTATGAAGAAAATCTGCGTGAGCGAGTGTTAGAAGAAGTATCCGCAGCGTACAAAAGAAAAGAAGACGTTGTCGGACCAGAAGTGATTAGGCAATTCGAAAAAGCTGTGATGCTGCAAAATCTTGATAGCAACTGGAAAGAACATCTGGCAGCTATGGATCATTTGCGCCAAGGTATTCATTTACGTGGTTATGCACAGAAAAATCCTAAACAAGAATATAAACGTGAATCTTTTGAGTTGTTTACAGAGATGCTAGAGGCGCTGAAAGTCGAAGTGGTCACTATCTTAAGTAAAGTGCAAGTCAAAGCCCAAGAAGACGTGGAAGCAGTAGAAGAACAAAGACGTCAGGCAGCTGATACTGTGAAGAATTTTGAACATAAACCAGCGAGCGAGCCAGAAAAACCTAACGCTGCTTTACGCCAAGGCCCTAAGGTCGGTCGAAATGATGCTTGTCCGTGCGGTTCGGGTAAGAAGTATAAACAGTGTCATGGCAAATTGAGTTGAAGTAAAGGTTAACAAATTTCAAAAAAAGTCGGGCTTATGCCCGACTTTTTTTGTATGCAGATTGGTTTTATTAGATGAAGGAAACCTGAATGAAGATAGTCGAAGTGGCTGTGGGTGTGATCAAACGTGGTAACAAAGTCTATATCAGTAAACGCGCCGACGATTTACACCAAGGCGGTAAGTGGGAGTTCCCTGGTGGTAAGCGTGAAGCTAATGAAACTATTGAGCAAGCGCTTGACAGAGAGTTGTCAGAAGAAATTGGCATAAAAGTCACTAAACAAAGCCATTTTATGCTGATTGAACACGACTATAGCGATAAAAAAGTACGTTTAGATGTGCGTTTAGTCGAGGAGTTTGAAGGCAAAGAACATCACCAAGAAGGCCAACAAAGTCAGTGGGTTGATATTAATGACCTAAGTCAATTTACATTTCCAGATGCTAATAAAGTGATTATTGATAAATTAGTGAGTTTATTGACTGAAAGTAAATAGAGATAACTAACCAAAATTTGAAGACATCAATATGATGTCTTCTTTTTGAATAAGTTAACAATCAGTATTACAATTTAACGATTAACTTACCTTTGTTACCACCCGTTAGTAATAAGTTAAGGCCATCAACAGCTGACTCTAATCCATTTAATACATGGGCGCGGTGTTTGATTTTTCCTTGCATCACATAAGGGGTGAGTTTGGCTACTAGCGCTGGCACTTTGTCGTAGTGGTCGGGCATAGTAAAGCCTTGGATCGTCAGGCGTTTTTTGATGATGGGGACCCAATTTGGGCCAGCGCTGGGAGTTTCAGCGGTGTAATCAGAAATCATGCCGCACACCACTACTCTGCCATGGGCATTCATGTGATCAATGGCGTGATGTTGAATTGGGCCTCCGGTATTTTCAAAATAAATATCCACTCCTTTAGGCGCTAACTGGGTTAGCTTGGCGTCAATATCATCTGTTTTGTAGTTAATCGCACCATCAAAACCTAAGTCACTGACTATCCAGTCACATTTCTCGTCGGATCCCGCTACGCCAATCACGTTTAATCCTTCTGCTTTGGCAAGTTGACCCACTATAGAGCCAACAGAGCCTGCAGCGCCACTGACGACTATGGTTTCGCCAGTTTTAGGGTGTCCACAACCAAACAAACCCTGAGTTGCGGTTAGGCCAGGCAGAGCAAAGACAGATAAGACCATCTCAGCATCTAGTCCAGGTTGCACTTTTCTAAGGCCTTCTCCTGTGCTTAATAGGTATTCAGTCCATCCCATCATACCCATCACACGCTCACCTACAGCAAAGTCAGGATGATTACTTTCGATCACCTCACCTATACCTGAGGATCGCATCACGTCGCCTAAACCAACAGGTGGGATATAACTTTCAGTATCTGGACTCATCCAACCCACCATGGCGGGATCTAAAGACATATGGGTTTGTTTAACCAAAATTTGTCCCGGACCTGCGCTAGGCATCGACTTTTTTACGACTTCAAACAGCTCTGCACCTATTGGACCGGGGGCAGGGCGGGCAACAAGATTAATTGCAGTAAATGTACTCATATTTGGAACTCCAGTATGTGATTGCTGTAAAGGCAATGATGTAAGTAAGGCTAGTATTACTTAATAAAAACTCAAGATATATAGCTGAAAAAGGCTATCTTTATTGTTATAAAGACAATAATAATCTGTTAAATTTATATTCGAGGGAATAATGGATCAATTTAGAGCGTTAAGGTACTTCAGTAAGGTCGCAGAAACGGGCAGTTTTACCCAAGCCGCTCGTGTGTTTGGAGTGCCACCTTCATCACTTTCGAGGCGGGTAGTCGACTTAGAAAATAGTTTAGGAGCCACCTTGTTGAAGCGCTCTACCCGTGAAGTCAAACTAACGGAAGTGGGTCAACGATATTACACGCAAGTACTTGATATTCTTAATCAGCTTGAGCAAAGCAATGAGGCGGTGCGAAGTTATCAAGCAAAACCCATGGGGCATTTGCATATCAGTTCGATGGTGGGGTTTGGAGAGCGTATTTTGTTGCCATTACTTGATGAATTTAGTCAGCTTTATCCTGATATTGTCCTAGACGTGAGTCTCAGTGACGAGTTATCTGCATTGAGTCGTGATGAAGTTGACATAGCTATTCGAGGAGGTTATGCACCCAATGAGAGAGTGTTAGCCATTAAACTGATGGGTAACCAATTCATCCCAGTGGCAGCACCGAGTTATTTGGCTGATATGGGTAAGCCGCAATATGCAATTGAATTGAAACAACATAAAGGTTTATATTTTCGCACGCCCAATGGTCCTACACCTTGGTTAAGTTATATCAATAGTCAATGGCAAGATGTCTCTGCACCACAAGTGGCGGTTTCCAATAATGGAAAATGGTTAGGTGACTTGGCGTCACAAGGAAAGGGCATATTGATGACGCCACGTTGGGCAGCGGTAAACTACCTTAAAAACGGTGAGTTGCAAGAGCTAGTGTTGCACCCACCCGTACAGATCAGTCAAAACAATGATATGGCAGTTTATTTATTGTATCAAAAGCAAAGATATCTAGTACCAAAAGTCAAAGCAGCGGTAGATTTTTTAGTGGCGAGAGTTAAGTGTTAAACCCATGTAAATATACAATTTAATTTGACTTTTATGCAACGAACTAAGATCGTAAGTTATGAGTTTTCTTAACGCTTAGATAAATTTCCATGCCTTCCAAAAAAGTGATGTTTAAAATTATTGTCTTTATCATCATTCTGGTTGTTATTGGCTTTTTTATGTTTTTCCCCGCTCAATTAGATAAACAAACTAACCGGTTGCATTCTTCGACTTTGCTCATCACCACGAAATATTTAAGATGATTTGATGCAACAGATTGCTGCTAACGGAGGTCTTATTGCTGTGGGTTATTGGGATGCTGCAGTATGCGAGACTAACGTAAAAGAGATTGCCAAAGCGATTTAATATGGAATTGCATTAGTGGGCAGCGAACATGTTGCCCTTGGTTCAGATTACGACGGCGCGACTAGTGTGCCTTTTGATACATCTGAGTTAATTTATTTAAACCAAGCTCTGTTAGACTTGGGGTGACTGAACAACATATCAAGCAAGTGATGGGCGGTAATATGCTGCAATACTTACCACGACATCTGCCGGATTAAATCCTATATGTGAGGTCAAAACTTATAAATAAGATATTGATTCAATTATCATTTAATTAAAAGAATAAGCATTAATGGAATATTATCAACTCACCCAAACCAATCTTATTGACTATCTAAAGTGGTTGCCCGAAGTTCAACTCAGATTGTCGTCTTTTGACAACCTAAAGGTGCAAGAAATAAACGATGGCAATATGAATTACGCCTTCGTTGTCACCAACACCTTAGACACAAATCAATCTGTATTTGTTAAGCAGGCTCCCCCCTACATTAAAGTATTAGGTGAACAGTGGCCATTGACCCGTCAACGGATGACAGCAGAAATGAATGCGTTGAGTTATCAAGCTAGCGTATGTCCAAAGATGGTGCCAGAGGTGTATTATCAATCTGAGAGTTTGTCTGTGGTTATCATGGAAAATCTCAGTACCCATGCTCTTTTACGCACACAGCTAATCCAAGGACACTATTTCCCTAGATTGGCAGAGGATTTATCTACTTTTCTCGCGCAGACATTGTTTTATTCTTCTGATTTCGCGCTTTCTTCAGCAGATAAAAAAAGAATGGTTAACAAAAGTACCAATCAGGACATGTGCCAAATCACCGAAGATTTTGTGTTTACTTATCCTTTTGAACATCATGACATGAATGATTACAATCCCGCCTTGTCGCAGTCGATTATTGACTCGATTCAAAAAAATGCAAACGTCAGGGCCCATGTTGCACAAATGAAGCTTATATTTATGAATAAGCCCGAAGCCTTATTACATGGCGACTTACATACCAGTTCAGTCATGGTCAATGCACAACAAACCTGTGTGATTGATCCTGAGTTTTCTTTTGCAGGCCCAATGGGATTTGACATTGGTGCACTTATTGCCAATTTATACATAAGCTATTTTTCACATGCCCATAAGTCATCGGCTGAATCTGTCAATTACAGTCAATGCTTACTGCAGATTATTGACGACCTTTGGTACAAATTCGAAGCTAAGTTTTTATCTTTGTGGTCAGAACATGAGCAGTCTGTAAATTGTGCGTTTATGGGTAAAGATCTAACAGGCGACACGCATCAAAGGTTTAGAGTTGTTTTCTTAAAACAAGTGTTAAGCGATACCTTAGGGTTTGCAGCATGCAAGATGATACGCAGAATTTTAGGTGTGGCTAAAGTGGCTGATTTTATGCAATTTGAGGATCAAACACTCAGAGCCAAACTAGAAACCCAAGCCCTTAAAATGGCCACAACCATGTTAGTTAATCGTCAAGCTTATACAAATATTGCTGATGTGAATAAATTGGCGGAAAATGTTAGTTCAGATACTCCAAAATAAAGCCAAAGGTGATTCTTAAAGAGGAAATGGGGGGTTAAGATAAAAGCGCACTCTGTTCTGCTCAGATAATGTTTTCCGGATTAGAAGCGTGTCAACATGCCCAAAGGAATCCTTTTAATCACCCCTTTGACTGTTTAATCAAGATTATCAACTTATAAAAGTAAAAAAACTATGTTCAAATATGTGTTAACAACCATGCTAATAGTGATCTCACAATCAGTCTTTGGATTAACTTGTCAGTCACTTATTGAGCAGCAACTTGCCAATCAACTAGATAGCTCAACTTTATTTGATGATCGCAAAGCCATTGTTGTTGTCATTATTTGTGCTCAAAAGCCATTGCCGATTTACGCTATGCTGCATACAAAATTGCTGTCTGACGAACGACTTAAAAAAACGACCACGCCCATGACGACCTTCGTGCATGCCAAGCTACCTACTAACCCAAATGGCAAAACCAAGGCTACCGGATTTTTAGCGGTAAATCGTGCCGAAGATAATAGTTTTACCCTCAGACTGAGAGTGCGACTTGCCACTGGGGATGCAATAGACATAGCTAAAAAAATGGTACTCACGGCGGGGAAAGCTATCGTTTTTAAAGACAGTGAAATACAAGTAGGCGTTGCCCGACTCGGACACTAAGATCAAATACGATTCACTATTTTGAAAGGGCTTGTGGCCAACAGCTCTTAGTCAAGTGATCAAAAAATACGCTTTAAGAGTCCCTCACTTTGCGCTTACAGCAAGGCGTTACAAATGTAATACCATTCTTAATTTTCTCTTTGGGTGGCAATCGGAGTGCGCTTTTCCCTCTGCGGTGAGTAATACCATTGCGTGTTAAAAAATGTTCACTCGAAATGGTATTGTAGGTTGATTTTAGCCCGTAGCTTTTACCTTGGTTTTTATAACATCACTATTTCGTCATCTTTTAGGTGGCGCACAACAGGGCTGTTTTCAGCGTCGGCAAACGCTGCATCTAAAAGTGACGATCTATAAGCTATAGGTGCACGAAAATTGGGGTGAGTAAATATGTAAGTCTGTCCTGATTGAAGCGCCTCTACTACTCGTCGCGCTAAAACTGAAGCGGGAATACCCGATTCAACTAGGGCTTTTGCTTTGTTATGACCGTTTCCAGATTTTATTTTATGAGCACCCTGTTCTTTGACTGCTTCATATGCAGGTTGAAGATTACGCAGTGACTCATGGATCCGGGTTTGAACAAAGGCAGGGCACAGTGCCGACACGGCAATTTTGTGTTTCTTCAATTCAATAGCCCAACTTTCTGACATGGAAACCACTGCTGCTTTTGACGCGGCATAAGCTCCTGAATAAGGTACACCGTTCATGCCAGCCATTGAGGCTACGTTAATGATCCAGCCCCCTTGGCCATGACGCTTCATAGAAGGGCCGACTGCTTGAGTGCCATTTACAACGCCCAACACATTCACGTCCATGACCCATTTCCAGGTTTCCAGTTTGGTATCTTCTATTGAACCGGGCATACCACCTACACCTGCGTTATTCACTAACATATGAATATCACCAAATTTAGCTTCGGCTGCAGCAACGGTGTCCTGCCACTGTTGGTAATTTGTGACGTCAAGTGGGCATGCCAATACTTGGATATTAGCGTCTTGTAATTTTTGCTCTGCCTTCACAAGCTCTATCTGGTCGATATCAGCAATCACGATTTGCATACCTAGCAGACCAAATTCCTCAGCTAATGCCAAGCCTATACCCCCAGCGCCACCAGATATAATGGCTGTTTTACCTGCAAATTCGTTCGACATGATGCTATCCCTCAATAATTAAGAATGTTGATTTTCTAAGTATGAATAGATATTAGGGGCTGGGTTGTTGCAAAAGTACTTTATTTCGCGAATTGGTAAGGCTTCATAGGATGAATATAAGAGACCGACTAGAAAAATATTGAACCACAGAGATCGTCGGACGCTTCGCTACACAGAGGAAAATTAAAACAAGGTGATTTTTTGGCTTTTCTCTGTGACCTTCTTTTCCTCTGTGGTGAAATAGTGGTTGCTTTGTTTGTAGCGCGTTAATCTATTATTTCAACGCCATCGTTGGTTCCCACTAAAACCACATCTGCACCACGATCAGCGAACAATCCATTTGTCACCACACCGACTATGGCATTGAGCTGTCTTTCAAGTTCTACTGGGTTGAGAATTTTTAGATTATATACATCTAGAATGACATTGCCGTTGTCAGTGACGACACCTTGGCGATAGGCGGGGTCGCCACCCAGTTTGACTATTTCTCTGGCCACATAAGAACGAGCCATGGGGATCACTTCAACGGGCAATGGAAACTGACCTAGCATGGGGACTTGTTTGGTATCGTCAATAATACAAATAAACTTCTCAGCTACTGCGGCAACAATTTTTTCTCTAGTGAGGGCTGCACCGCCACCTTTTATCATATGTTTGTGTTGGGTTATTTCGTCAGCGCCGTCTACATATATATCGAATTTGTCTACTGAATTCAGATCAAACACTTCAATGCCCATCGCTTTCAAGCGTTCAGTGGAGGCATCTGAACTAGACACTGTACCTTGAATAGTCTGTTTTACGTCAGCCAGTGCATCGATAAAATAATTAACAGTGGAACCCGTCCCAACACCCACAATTGCACCATCTTTTATGTATTTTAACGCTGCATGGGCTGCAGCTTTCTTTTTATCATCTTGAGTCATTGGTTTACAGGCCCTAATATTTGGAAACACATTGATGGCTATTAGTGTAACTCAAGCTGAAGATCAGTCGACACTAAAAAATTGATCTGGCGTGGCAATAGCATTTAATGGAATATCCCAACTATGGTTGAGCAACGTATCAGTTTGCTGGCAAGTATGCGCCAATCCTATAAGTTGAGTGGGTAGTGAGTCACGACGAATAGGCGCTAAGGTTCGATCATAATACCCGCCTCCCATTCCTAATCTATTTCCTTTAGCATCAAAAGCAACCAGTGGCGTTAAGATCAGTTCAATATTATCTAGAGTATGTATGTTTGTGCTGGTGACAATAGGTTCATCTATGCCATAAACGTTTTTACGGGTAGGTGAATTGGGGTGATACTCAACAAACAGCAGATGCCCTTTACTAAAAGGGTGTAATACAGGCAGTAATACATTCTTCCCTTGTTCCCAACAATACTTGATAATTTTTTGAGGGTTAATTTCTGCGTCGTTTGCGACGTAGCAGGCAATGGTCTTAGCTTGGGGTAGCCTAGTTGATGCTAAACAGGTTGTGAGTATTTTGGTTGTAGCCTCTGCTTGGTGCAGAGGCGATAACATGTGGCGATTTTTTCGATACGTTTGGCGGATTTGTTGCCTTTCTAATGCATCTGAATTAGACATGCTTTAAGTATCCGTGAGCTGAGTTACAGGCTGTAAGTATCAATATACAATTGAGTCAAACGTTCATTATCTACTGTAGTCGCTACATTGATTGTCTGCGCATTGAGCCAATCTGGGCTAGCAGTAGTGTTAGGCAATGCAATTGAAGTTTGCCCAATGTTTAGAGGGTCGGTCGATACCCTTGCATGGCCAGTTTGTAGCTCGAACAAGGTTGGCTCAACCAAATGGGCAAGAGGCATAGCATCGTGGAAAAAACACACATCTTCATCTCTATTTTGTGAATAAAATTTCACATAAAATTGTGAAGCATCATGTACAAACCCCCCTAATTTAGGATTTTTTTGTTTAAGTTGAGTCAAAAAGTCTGGGCTAAATGGACAAGAGTTGGTGACATCTAGGCCAAACATGTTTAGCTCCCATGATGCACCAAACACAATTTCAGCTGCGTAAGCGTCGTTCCAAATATTGGCTTCTGCCACCGGTGTTACGTTTCCAGGTACAAACGCCGCACCACCCATCACAGATACTGCCTTGAGCAAATTAGGCAGTTCAGGTTCAAGGCGTAAGGCCAACGCTAAGTTGCCTAATGGACCAATGGCTACCACAGTGATTTCACCGGGATATTTACGTGCCATATCTACAATAAACTGCGCCGAACTACGAGGGTCTAACTGACCCTTAGCAGGGGGAAAATTAATGTTACCAAAGCCATCATCGCCGTGCACAAAATGTGCATACCCCGACTCTTTTCCTACCCAAGGCATACCCACGCCCTTACATACAGGAATGTCTTTGTTAGCCAAGGCACATAAAGTAATCGCATTTTTGGCGGCCATGTCAACCGGCACATTGCCAAATACAGTCGTCAATCCTAATACGTCGATTTCAGGGTGTTGGAAGGCAAAGAAAATTGCCATTGCATCATCAATACCCGGATCGGTATCTAGTATAATTTTGTGGCTCATTTATTGTCTCCCTGAAAAGTTATTGCTTAGCGAGAAAACGATTCACGTCTTCTTTATTCGGTATGGATTGTGCTGCACCCATTTTCATAACGGCCAGTGCAGAGGCTGCGCAAGCACGAATTAACGCAGTTTTTGAATCGGTATGGTGACTGTAAGCAGATAAAAAATAACCAATAAATGTATCGCCTGCTGCTGTTGTATCTACCGCGTCTACTTCAAAAGCGGGTACGTTAATTGTTTTGTCTTTCTTGAGCATACGCACCCCAGCTTTACCCAAAGTGATCAGTACTTCAGCATGGGGCCAGTCTTGACGAAAGTAGTCTTCAATGTTATCTAAATTTTGGCATCCAGAGATCTCTTCCGCTTCCACTTCGTTGACAATTAATAAATCTATACATTCATGTGGCAGATATTTGACTGACTCCGTCATAGGCGCAGGATTAAAGGCTACGCGAAAGCCTTTTTCTTTGGCTTGGATCAGCACTTGGTCAATATTGTTGGTTTCATTTTGCGTCAATACCCAATCTGCGGATTTTGCAGTCTCTAATGCATATATGATGTCTTTAGGGGTTATTTCATGATTGGCACCGCCGAACAACACTATGGCATTTTCAGCAGAAGGGGTGACTTGAATAATCGCATGGCCAGAAGCCGTTTCAGTGCAAGTGACATGTTTACAATCAATACCATCACGGATCATGGTTTGTTTGAAAGCCACGTCGGTTTCGTTAATTTTACCCACATGGCGAACTTCAGAGCCTGCTCTAGCTAACGCTATGGACTGATTCGCTCCCTTTCCGCCCAATAAACACTGGTAATGGCTGGATGCGATAGTTTCACCGGGCTGAACGAAGTGTTCGACCTGATAGACATGGTCGATGTTGATGGAACCAAAATTGATAATGGCCATAATGCGTTGCTTTGCCTCTTGTTTTAACGTTCTGATTTGGCATTTATTCTAGCTGAATAAAAACTAATAATAACCTTTAATTAAAAGTTGACCATTTGGTCCAGTAGCAATTATATTGATTTTTAATGTGACAGCAAATTTATCTACGTAAAAAAACGGTTAATTTATGCATAAACCCAGTTTTGTGACATAGGGGGAGTATTGGTTAAAAATAATCTTACAGATACTGTGGCACCATGACCCCCAACCAACCATTACTTTTGGATGGCCTTCAATATTGGTATTGAATAGTTTTTGTTGTTTAACCAATTTCGAATATGCACCCGCGTAATGTTTGACTTCTTCTGGGGCTTGTTTGATGGTTTTAACATCCTAGGTAACAAGTAAAACCTGTTGTAAGGTAAATAATACTTGGTCTTATTTACCTACTGAGAACTCAGCAAGCATCTCTTTATCAAAGTCATCATATTTACATTTCACCATAAGAGCCAAGGCTGATATCACAACTTTTCCGTAAAGGTGTATTTATTCTTCTTGATTCATATAACTTCTGATCTCAATCTATTCTTAATAGTTTGGATGCCTCCCAAAATGCCGCTGTCTAGTATAAGCCCGTGAACCGAAAGTTCAGGGCGGAAGTATCATCACCACCGTAGGCGTCTTGATACGAGCCAAGCTTGCACAATAGTAGTGGAATCAACTCCCTTGGTAAAAAGCATCGGCCAGGGACATAACTGAACTGGCAAACATCCCAGGAGACATAGAAAACTGTCTGTTATTAGACCCGTATATACTGAGTCATACTTCAAACAAAGCCATTTAATCAGTTAGTAGTCAGATATACTAGCGCTATCGCAACTAGTCGCATATATACTAGCGCTAACGTGTATTTGCCCTCTTGAGAGTGGTAGAATTATTTTGTTTAACGATTGAGAGAGCATTTTGAATACATCAACCAACCTTTTCGATACTTTAACTCCGTTACTCGAACGTAACAATATCTTAACCTCAGCCGCAGAAGTACAAGGTATGTTTTGTGGCATGTTAGGTGGGGGGATGCCACTAGAATGCCAAGATTGGTTAGAGCCTCTCGCTGATTTTATTCACCAAGGTGAGATGTTTTCCAAGGAAGTAGTTGCAGCGTTTAAAAGTCTTTTCGACAGTACATGCCAGCAGTTGGTTGAAAACGATTTTGCACTTGTGCTGTGTTTACCCGAGGATTCAGCACCCATTAACGAGCGTGGCCAAGCTTTATTGAATTGGGTACAAGGCTTTATGCTGGGTTTTGGTTTACATCAAGATGATTTAACCGGTTGTTCTGACGATGTCAAAGAAGCCCTAAACGATTTTGCAGAAATTGCCCGTATGGACGATGAAATGAGTGAAAATGAAGAGTCTGAACAGGCTTTTTTTGAAGTGATGGAATATGTGCGCGTTACCGCTATGTTATGTTTTAACGAGTTAGGTAAGTCACCTGAACAACAACAAAGTGAACCTAAAACGGTGCACTAGACGTTTATTAATAAGTCGATTTAAATAAGTTTAGCGTCTTCGTTTTTGTAAACAGAAAAGTGAGTCAGAACTTTGCCCATGGATAACACCGAATTTTTAGCGCGTCAAAAACATTTATTGGAAAAAATGCAGCCTAACAGTATTTGTTTGGTACCCGCGTCAAACTTAGTCACGCGTAGTCGGGATACTGAGTATCCATTTCGTCAAGACAGTTATTTTCAATATTTGTGTGCTTTCCCTGAGCCAGAAGCTTGGTTGGTATTGTCTAATCATCAAAAATATTCCAAGGGTGTGTGCGTTTTATTCTGCTTAGATAAAGACCCTACTATGGAAATTTGGCATGGGCGCAGAGTTGGTCCAAAACACGCCAAGCAGCAATATCCAGTCAACATGGCCTTTGCTTTAAATGAATTAGATGAGCAGTTATTAGATTTGATTGATGGTCATCAACATATATATTTTGCTCAAGGACATAATCACGATGCTGATGACCTTGTTTTTTCGTTATTGCAAGCATTACGTGATGCCCCAAAACAAAGTAAACAGGCTCCTTCTAGTCTGATTGATGTTCGCATCATCCTAGATGAAATGCGCTTAATTAAGTCTGCTAGTGAAATAGACATGATGCGTCAAGCAGCAGCTGTCGCCACCCAAGCACATATCCGGGCTATGGAATTTGTTGAGGCCGGTAAAAATGAATATCACCTAGAAGCAGAGATTCATCATGAATTCGCCATGCAAGGCGCAAAATATCCAGCCTATGGCACTATAGTTGGGGCCGGTGATAATGCGTGCATTTTGCATTACACCGAAAATAATCAAGCTTTAAAAGCCGGCGATCTTGTTTTAATTGATGCAGGTTGCGAATGGCAAGGTTATGCATCCGATATTACCCGTACATTCCCCGTTTCTGGTACGTTTTCAACGGAGCAAAAGCAACTCTATCAACTGGTGTTGAATGCGCAAGTCGCTGCCTTTGATATGATTAAGCCTAACAACACTATTAAGCAAGCCAGTGACGTGGCAATTGCTGTGATCACGCAAGGTTTGATTGATTTGGATATATTGAAAGGGGAATTAGCCGACAATATTGATCAAAGAACCTATCGTGAATTTTATATGCATGGTCTAAGTCATTGGCTTGGATTAGATGTACACGATGTGGGACATTACAAAATAGATGGTCAAGAGCGACCGCTAAAACCTGGCATGGTACTAACGGTTGAACCCGGTATTTATATCTCACCTGATGCTGACGTGGACAGTAAATGGTCTGGCACAGGTATTCGTATTGAAGATAACTTACTGATAACCCAAAGGGGTCACGAAAACCTGACTTTAGCAGCACCTAAAACCATCAGTGACATTGAAGCTCTGATGACAAAAAAGAGCGGCTAACGGTATGCCTGTATTCGACATTGTTATCGTGGGTGGCGGCACAGTAGGCTTGACTCAAGCCCTCGCTTTAAAAAAGAGTGGGCTGTCGGTTGCGGTTGTTGAAAGCCATGTTAGCGAGTCTATGCCAAGTGGTGATCCTCAATTGCGTGTTAGCGCGATGACCCTCGCTTCAGAGAATGTGTTACAAAACGTAGGGGCTTGGCAACATTTAGACCTTAACAGGCTATGCAGTTATGTGAATATGCAAGTGTGGGATCAAGACAGTTTTGGAAAAATAGGGTTTTCTGCTGACCAAGTTCAAAAAAAACAATTAGGTCATATTGTTGAAAATCAAGCTATTAGGCATAGTTTGTGGATGCAAGCCCAAAGCAGTAGCCATATTGAATTACTCGCCCCTAAAAAAATTAAGCAATTGGTTTTTGGCCAGCAAGAATGTTTTATTAGTTTAGACGATAATAGCCAGTTAACTGCTAGATTAGTCATAGGTGCTGATGGTGCTAATTCGGTAGTCAAAAAACAAGCAAATTTAGCGCAAACATTTTGGGATTATGATCAACATGCGATAGTCGCAACGGTTAAAACTGTTTTGCCCCACAATCACACCGCTAGGCAGATTTTTACCCCCACTGGACCTTTGGCTTTCTTGCCTTTATGGGATGCACATCATTGTTCTATTGTGTGGTCACAAGATGAACCTATAGCAGCCAAATTGCTAAAACTATCCAATCAAGAATTTAATGCCTCTGTGACTGCAGCATTTGATTGCACCTTAGGCTTATGTGAACTCGTGAGTGACAAGCAAAGCTATCCTCTTAAAATGCGTTACACACGCCAGTGGGTAGGTAACAGAGTCGCTATTATTGGCGACGCTGCGCATACGATCCACCCTTTGGCTGGTCAGGGTGCCAATCTAGGTATATTGGATGCCGCTGCTTTGGCTGAACAGATTATTAAGTTGGTCGAACAAGACAAGGATTTTGGTTTAGCTAAAAATTTACGACCTTTTGAGCGCTGGCGTAAAACTGAAACCGTTAAAATGGTGGCGGCTATGGAGGGATTTAAGCGTTTATTTGCTGGAGATCAACCTGTTAAAAAATTAATCAGAGATGCTGGCTTAAGTTTGGCTAATCACTCATTATTTACGAAACAAAAAATCATTCAACATGCGATGGGTCTTGAAGGTGAATTGCCTGAACTCGCTAAAGTGCGTTCGGATTAAGAATTTGTATTTTTAAGTTTTAACAGCCATGATTTATAATTAAAAGGAACATTCAGTGAATAAAATTTTTATTGTTAGCGCTTTAAGTCTGACACTGGTTGCTTGTGGTTCTTATCAAGCACCCATTTATGAAAAAGAAAAACGTCCAGAAGACCGAGGTCAATACACTGGGATTGAAGGCGTTATCCAAAAGCAAAAAGATCAAGCCTATCTGACCAACCAAGCCAATAAATTGAAATGCCAAGATTCGCGATTAGATTTGGTTGATGCCGAGGCTGAAGGAGATGTCAATATGATCCGCCAAGTCAAAGCCAGAGTCCAAAAAAATTGTGTGGTCGAAAAATAGTCGTCGGAATCCTGTCTTATGACCCCCGCGGTTAACTATGCCAACAAGGCAAAAATCAAATATACCCTTCATCAATACGACCATGACAGCGGCCATGGTTCTTATGGACTGGAAGCGGCCGAAAAGCTAGGTGTATTGCCTGAACGTGTATTTAAAACAATTGTGGTTAAACTCGATGCCACCCAGCTAATTGTTGCGATACTGCCCGTTAATTCTATGTTGAGTATGAAGAGCCTTGCCAAGGCTTGCGGTGGTCGAAAGGCTGAAATGGCCGATAAAGTCGAAGTCCAGCGCAGTACGGGTTACGTATTAGGTGGTGTGAGTCCTCTTGGACAGAAAAAGTCTTTGAAGACCGTTATTGATCAGTCTGCCCAGCAGTGCCCAAGTATTTATGTCAGTGGTGGCAGAAGAGGACTAGAAATAGAGTTAAATGCCTTTGACTTGCAAACCCTTACAATGGCCACATTTGCGCCACTCTCCCAGTAACTAAGCATACAGGCTCTAATGAAAATAGACGTTTTCACCTTGAATTATCAGGACGCACAACATGCTCAAGATATGCTGTTTTTACTCGATAATTACGCATTAGATCCTATGGGGGGCGCTACCCCTCTAAATCAAACGGTAAAGGATAACCTCGCCACTGCGTTAGCAACATTACCTCATGCTTTTAGCGTCATGTGTTATGTAGAAGATAAACCGGCTGGTTTGGCAAATTGTTTCGAGGCTTTCTCAACCTTTAAATGCAAACCCTTGATTAATATCCATGATTTGGTTGTTGTTGCTGAATTTAGAGGTTTAGGGATTAGCCAAAAAATAATGCAACATATTGAAAATATAGCCGTTCAAAAAGGCTGCTGTAAAGTCACATTGGAAGTTTTAGAAGGTAATCACATCGCCAAAAGTGCTTATTTGAAATTTGGCTTTGCCGGTTATGCACTCGATCCACAAATGGGCAAGGCATTGTTTTGGGAGAAACCCCTGTAATTATGCTGGCGTTATTTGGTTATTCCCTTAGTTACTCCAGTTTGGGGCTACTGTTTTTAGTGGCGTTTTTTATTGGTATGGCCAAAACCGGTGTGCATGGCATATCGATGTTTGCGGTGCCTTTGTTGGCCATTATGTTCGGTGGTAAAAGTTCTTCAGGTTTGATGTTACCTATGTTGATTATGGCTGATTTGTTTGCTGTACAGTATTACCACAGACATGCCAACTGGGCATGCTTGTTGAAACTGTTCACTTCAGCAGCCATAGGGGTATTAGTGGGCACTTGGCTGGGTAATGTGATTGATGATCAAGTCTTTAGAATGATCATGAGTATGATTATTTTTGCTAGCTTGGGCATAATGGTGTGGATGGAAAAAGGTAACAAAGGTGCCATTCCTGATTACCTTTGGTTTGCTTTATTGATGGGCCTGCTGGGCGGCATCACAACTATGATAGGCAATCTGGCAGGCTCGGTAATGGCAGTGTATTTACTGAGTATGCGTTTACCAAAAAATGAGTATATTGGTACCGCTGCGTGGTTTTTTCTGGCCATCAATCTGTTCAAAGTGCCTTTTCATGTGTTCAGTTGGCAAAGCATTGATATGAACTCTTTTATGCTTAACTTAATCTGTTTACCTTTTATTGCGATAGGTGCTTGGTGTGGCATTTGGCTGGTTAAACGTATCCCAGAAAAATACTATCGCTGGTTAGTGATTGCCATGACGGGCGTCGCATCAATTTTAATGTTGGTCTAGCACATGACAAGCTAAGCCAAGCCAAACAGGCCAAACTAAAAAAGCTTTCGTTCCAGCCATAACAAACTCATAGATAACACTAATAGCCCCCAAAACCAGTCTTTATCAAGGGATTTTACTGACGGTGTATTAAGGGGCTGTGTGTTGTGTTGTGTCGCCATGTTTTGGCTAGCTTGCTGTTTTTGGGTCTGTTGCCATGCAGGCCAATCTTGCTCACCATGGGCATAGAACCAGGTATCTATTAACGCGTGATGATCATCTTGTGTATTGGCTATTGCTGTGTTTTGCCACCAAGCAAGCTTGTGCCATCCTTCCTTCGTTGGCCATATTGTGAGGCATTGTTGCTCTGTTGGTAAGACGTCCTGAGTCAATAATGAGGGCTGCGTGTTTTGATTATGGAAAGCAATACCTGAAGATGAACCGCCCAGTAAACATTTTTGCAGCGGCTGATTGACCAAAAGTAGCCTGTCGGATTGAGTATTTAGCCAATAGAGGGGATGTTTTGGTCTGGCTAAGCTATAGATGACATTCTGCCAATAGTGACTGTATTGTTCTGTCAAACCCGACGTTTGCCAGCCATAAGTAGTATTAATAAGTGACATTGCCACTTGTCCCGACCCTATTTTACTACGAGATACCAATATTCGGCCGTCGTTATTTTGTACCATATATGAACCGTCAGCGGAACTGATAGTGGCTCTTACCAATGGTATAGCTTGATCAATATAGCTATGTGGCCAATAGGGGATAGCTGAATAATTCGCGACATCTAAAGGTTGCATATGAATATCCAAAAGCCAGTTAAGTGCTGGCACTGGCCAGGCGTTGACGAGTTCATTGTCGGCAACAATATAGACACCCAAACCCTTTTTAATCGCTATTTGCAAGGCATGCATCTGCTGCACGGACAATGATAGTAAGGCGCGACCATCAATCAACAACCAATCAAAGTAGGCTAAGCTTTGCTCACTAAATGGTGAGGTGCTGTGTTGTAATGTTTTGGCGCTTAGATTGATATTTTGTTGAATATCTTTATTCTGACTAATTTTTGTCAAGACCCTTATTTGACTTCCAAATGCCGCCGCCCAGTTCTTCAATTGCCGCGTTTCAAAAGAAGGCGCCGATTGTTTAATAAGCATTCTGACTGGTGCTGGCTGGGTAACTGAAAACGCAATGGGTTCATCTGCTAAAAGTGTGACGTCGCCAGGTTTGTTGAGTTGTAGACGATAGACCCACTGCCCAGTAGTTTTTGCTGGAAAGTTTAAGGTAAAACGCTCTGCAGCTTTAAGTCTGATTGTTTCGACGATTTGTCCGACTGGGTCCAGCAAATTTAGTTGATAAATGGTATCTGCTGCAAACTCAACAGTGCCTTGCAGTTGCCCATTTACTTCGATAAATTGCCCCACAACCCTCTCTCTCGACCATTGCATGTTGACTAGTCCAATAGTGGGTTTGGATGGGGTAAAGGTCACTGCAATATTCGCGAACGCTTCGCCCATCAGAAGTTGCATATCTTGCCACTGCGCTGAACTAAGTCCATCTCCTAACACATGCAGATTACCGAACGTGGGTTGGTGAAATAACAATTGTGATGGCATATCAAGTAAGGTGGCGGAGTCTAATATATTATTGTCATCTATGGATTTAACAGCCTCACGAAGTACAAAAATAGATTGTTGTCTGTCTATTTTTTGTAACTGCTGAGGCGTTGTGCCTTTAGTGACGAGATAAGTGACTGAAACTTGGTTACTTATTATCTGTATATCAAAAGCCAATCCAATAACCATCAAAGCGGCAACAGTATTAACCACTAACACCGCCGCCAACCTGAAATTTTTGTGTTTTAGCCGTTGCTTAGCAAAGTAACCACTGATAAATATACCAAGCATCAACAGTAAAATCGAGACACTTGCTACTATTGGGTAGTGGGAAAATAACCCTAGTGAGAACGTCATGGTTGCGACTCATTTTTCAGCAGTTTTTCTAGGTCTTTTTTTAGCACTGTTTCTAGCACTATTTTCTGCCTTTTTTCATGCTGTTGTAAAAATGCCTGGTACTGTTGCAGCATAGTGTTCTGTAAAGAATAGGACGTTTGTCTGGATGTTGGAGCTGCGATAGGATAAGGCAATGTTTGCCACAACTTCTTTATCAGCGCGCTGATACAACCTTTACAATTATGTAAATCAAAAGAGTTCGCTTGCTGCATTTTTTCCAAGGTAGCGATAAAATTAATGTCATTAGGATTTGCTGCTAATTGCCCAGAAAAATATGCTTTCACATTTTCTAGACTCTTTTTTTGCTCAGCTGTTAAGGTTCGAGTGGTCCATGGTTCCGAGCGTTGGTTGAGTGTATTAAGTAGAGAAACTATTGATGGCATGGATGGGTTTGTTTGTTGTGTTTGTTCATCACGCTGATAACTAAGGATGTCTAACAAATTACCTTGATAACGACGTTTCTCGGATACTGGAGGCGGTTCAAAGCCTAAGCGTTTAACGTAAATGCGATCGGCCTTTTTAGCTCGATTAAGAAAAGCCAAGGCTTGGGTCTCGTAGGGTAGCGCAAGTTCTGGTTCGGATAGCTGTAGATGTAATTCAGCTTGCCACATATTGGCAATGGCCCGCTTCATTAGTAATTTAGTGCTGGGGATACCTTTTTTTATGAAATTACCGTCATCTGCTTCACCATGGGCGTGACCAAATTGCTCAATAATTTGACTATAGCCAGACTTGTCAGCGCCTTCTGAAGCTTGCTCTGGGTTATCATGCTCGTGTGCTGATGTTTGTTGTGTTTGAGAACTTTCATTAGCATGTTCATCATGATCATCGTGTTCAATTTCAAGGCCAGCTTCCATCGAGTGAAGTGTGCCACTATCAAACTCATCACCTAAGAATTGCCCATACTTTTGTTTAAGAAAGCTTTGTGAGACACCTAAATCACGGGATGCACGGTCAAACTGGGCAACTGAGAGGGTGTTTTTATCGGCAATCAACTCTTTGGTTTCAATAATAATTTGCCTTTGGCTTTTAAAATACTCAGGCATAAAATCCATTAATACGCCGTCGGACAATACCCCTTGTTGTTCATCTTCAAGCCAGCGAATTATCTTACTGGCTGAGCGACTTTGTTGGACAATCGGCTGGCGGTTATCCCATGCTTTAATACTGAAATATAGTTCGTCTCCAGGCTGCATACCTAGTTCAACTAAGTCCCAGCTTTTAAAAAAATGAGCTTTGCCCTCAATCATCGACTCGGAGTCAAATAGAAACGTTTGATCGCGAAATTTGACTGCTTCTCCAGAGCCACTGGCAATAGATGCCAGTATTTCAACTCTCCCTATACCAAAGTCATCTTCGATTGATACTGTCGCTTGCACGTTAGGAATGGCATTTTTAGCTAATTCGGTAATCGTCTCAGTGGGCGCGATAAAACGAATGGTCGGTTTGGTGTCTGCGGTGACAGCAAGGGTGTGGATATCGCCCAATATTATCTCATCAGCAGCAATATGGTAAACACCCGATTGATTTAACGTTGCACTGCTTAGATAGTCATCTTCATCTTGTTTAATCAGCGTAATACGTTGTTTGTCTGGAAGCATAATAGACAAATCCTTTGGCTTATTGACCTCATTGTCCTCAGCGACGCCTGAGAACTGAAGTCGCCATGTGACGGTTGAGCCTGCAATGAATGCCAAATTTAAGTCTGTTGTTTGTTGAGGGGCCAAACCTGTATAACTAGGTGCAGTGACAGTGATACTTTTAACCTCAAATTGAACGGGTTTGATAGGTTTAGAAAGGTCTCTCATCTCTTGAGTCTTAGTTGCTTCGGTTTCAATTAACAGACCTGACGGGATGATTTGAAGCAATGTGAAAATGAGTAACGCTATAGCACTAAGCAGTAAAGGCTTAGAGGATGAATACCTTGGTAAGTGTGAATCAATACCGGTCGCTAATAATTTGTCTACTTGCGGCTGAATTCGGTTTTTTTGCAATTGTTGCAAGGTCGTTAGAGTGCTATTTGGCAGTAAAATAAGCTCTGCACTTTCTTCACATTTGCTGAATTGTCGATTCAGATGTAGCAGTACCTTGTTCGCCGCAATATCTTGATATTGTTTACTTCGTGAATACACCAGAGCAGCAAAAATGATTATCAGAACAACTGCTGTGATTGGCCAAACAACCCAATCAGTAATCCAGTAAACAGGTATACCGACACAAATGCCAATCAAAAGTGTGTACGCAAGTTTTTGCCATAACCATCTGCGCCTAAGGTGAATGACAATCTTATTCAGTGTTTTGTTTTCTGTGTTGGGCGAATTAGACAATTATTCGCCCAACACAGTTTTTAGTCTAGGGGTCGGCCATTCGCTGAGTACTCTTTCTAGCATAAATATGGCGACTAACATCAAGACTAACAAGATATGTAACGATGATGACTCAGAGGTAGTATTTAATCTTTTATCGTTAGGTGTTTTTTCATAAAGGGGACCTTTAATATGTGGGTCTTGCGTGATTTGGGCCCTTGATAACCGAGTATTCTCTAACCACCAACTTTGGCTTTGTGATGAATACAATAACCGAGTTAGGGTTAATACAAAGTCCGCTTGTTTAACATTGTTAAGCGCTGCTTGATTGATATATGTATGTTGCCACGGTAATTCAAAAGGGTGACCTTGTTGAGTCAGCCTCTGTTCTCTCAGGTCAATTATTTTGTCATAACTTAGTAAGTGCCCACTGTTCTCACTTGATATGTTATTTTTATCATAATCAACCTTGGTACTTAATTTATCTTGTGCATTGATCACCTCAAACGCCGCACGTAAATAGACTAATAATGGTTCGCTCGAGTCATCGTATATCACTTTTATGTTGACTAAATATTCTTGAACGACAGTCTCTATAGGTATTGTTTTCACCTGCCATTGTACTCGTCTAGGTAGCGGTACTTTACTTCCTATAAAGTGTTTCAGGCGATTTGTTGTGTACACGGTTATCGATGAATCAGCTGTCAATTGTGCTGTATAGTCGGCTACTTTACTCCATAAGTTAAGTACAGGTGTTTGTTGGGAATTCGTCGACCACTGTGCTAATTCTGCTGTATTGATATTGCGGTTGTTGCTATTAATAAGGACTAAATCTGAACCTTTAACTTGCTCAATTAATGTTTGCTTTTCGATGTCTGTGGCATGGTTTAGCCAGTCTTCGGTTAACAATATATGTGAGTTAACCTGTAGATTGACGTTCTGCCAATACAATTGAGCCAGTATCAAAGTCGCAACTAATAACATCAGCATGCGTATTCCCAGCAACATGAACTGTGTCAACCTGAGCTGTCGTAACACGGGGGAGGTGCTCACTGTGATAAATGCGATATGCGCAAACGCGACAACACGAGGACGGGCTTTGCTTAATAAGTGAATACCCAGAGGGATAAGTAAGGTCAATAAACCCAACATGGCTAAGGGTGATTCTAATATAAAAGGCATATTAAACATGTCTCTTACTCGTCCAACAAAGAACAAATGTTCATCGTAACTTTTGCCTTACCGCTAAAAACTGATGTAATGTTTTGTCTAATGGCTGGTCAATGTTGGCAATACAATGTTGAATATTGAGCTGGTTAAAGGTTTTTGTCATCGTTTCTTGCCAAGTTTGTCGTGTCACAAGGTAGTCGCTTTTTACCTCTTCTGCAGACACTAAAACCTGTCGTTTACTTTCTCTGTCTTCAAAGCGAATTTGCCCTTTATAAGGGAAGTGAAGTTCATCATCACTTTCTAATTGTACTGCAATCACCTCGGTTCTCTTGCTGACCAAACTTTGCATAAAATCGACTATTTCATTGTCTTTTTGATAAAAATCACTGAGCACAAAAATAAGACTATTAGACTGCATGCGGCTTAAGTGGTGTTGCAGCATTTTTGGCGACGGGAATACTGAACCTGTTGACATTTGACTGAGTTGCACCAGCAATTTTTGCCAATGATGTTTGCCTGTCAAGGCGGGCGAAAAGTGCAGGTGTTCACTCGACAGTCCCAATAAACCTATAGCATCATTTTGTTGGTGTGCGATGTAAGCGATAGTCGCTAGCAGATGTTTAGCATAATCAAACTTATGCCAGCCTTCGTTAGAATTAGATCCAGATGAACGTTGTAACATTGATGCGCTGGCATCTAACACTAGCCAAATATTGATATTGCTTTCGCGCTCTGCTTCACGGACAAAATATCGGTCTGAGCGAGCAAATAACTTCCAATCAATATTGCTAAGGGGATCGCCAGGCTCATAGGCTCGATACTGACTGAACTCGAGTCCTGTGCCTCGTTGCACACTGTCATGTAACCCATGTAAAAAGCCTCTGGCGACCGTCTTTGCTACCAAAGGCATATCTTTGATACTGGCAAGTACAAGTGGGTCAATAAGTGGTTGCATGCTCATGACAGGCTCAGATATTAAACAGTGGGGACGAAAGGACTAGCGGGCTGTACTACATCTCGCAATAAAGCATCCACCACATCATCGCTGGAGATATTTTGCGCTTCTGCTTGAAAGCTCAATAATAGTCGATGTCTTAACACCCCATGAGCCACCTGTTTGATATCGTCCATAGTAACGGCAAAACGTTTTGACAGTAATGCATTCGCTTTGGCACACAACACCATTGCTTGACCTGCACGAGGCCCAGCACCCCAACGTACATATTGATTCACTTCTGATGACTGACTATCGCCAGGACGGGTATTACGGGCAAGTTGATTGATGTATACCAGCAAGGGTTCAGATATCTCAATATCCCTCACTAGATGTTGCAAGCCGATAATCTGTTGTGCATTGAGTACTGCATTTAACGTGGCTTGGGTATTGCCTGTGGTACGCCTCAAGATCTCTATTTCTTCTAACTCAGAGGGATAATCTACTTTTATAAACATTAAAAAGCGGTCAAGTTGCGCCTCTGGCAAAGGATAGGTACCTGCTTGCTCAATAGGATTTTGGGTGGCTAACACAAAGAAAGGCTTAGGTAAGGCGTAACTGGTGCCAGCGTAACTAATACTCTTTTCTTGCATGGCTTCCAATAGGGCTGCTTGAGTTTTAGGTGGGGTGCGGTTGATTTCGTCGGCTAACAGAATGTTGGTAAAAACGGGGCCTTGCTGAAATTTAAAGAAACGGTCGCCTGACTCATGATCGGTTTCCAATATTTCGGTGCCGATAATATCACTGGGCATTAAATCAGGCGTGAACTGCACGCGCTTAAAGCCTAACTCAAGGGTCTCTGCTAAGGCATTGACCATTAACGTTTTAGCGAGTCCTGGCACCCCTTCTAACAAACAATGTCCGCCAGCTAACATGCTCACCAACAATTGCTGGATCACGTCTTTTTGCCCAACAATCACTTTACCAACTTCGTGCTCAACCTGAGCAAGCTTGTCCAGTAATACGAGAACGTCTTGTTCGGATAAATTCTGTGTACGCATTTTTACTCTTAATGGTTAAAGTGGAGATAGAGAGTGTGTTGTAAGTGTTTCAAGCTGTCATGGCATATATGACAATGTTGACTGCAAACTTGGTGTTGTCGATTTTTAGCCAGCGTTTGTTTCTAAAGTCGTAATCCCATTCACAGCCCAAGTCTTTATTGCTGTATAACACGGCTATTCTGCCATTTATTTCAATAGCTTTGAGGTATTCGTGAACCAAATCGTCGCCCCAACCATTTAGCTCAACTGAGGTGCGGGGTGGCCCGTCAAATTCAAAAAAAGACGAATACAGCGGGTGGTCATTAGGGATTTTTTTTAGCGCCTCTGGGCCAAACATATTCGCCATTTGTGCTTCAAACGTTTTGGCAAACATGCCGTCAATATCGTGATTACAGTCGTCTACAAACACAAAGCCGCCATTTTCAACATAACGCTGAAAGTGTTGTCTTTCTTGCAAGTTAAACTGCACTAATCTGTGGCCTGCCATATAACAAAAAGGTGCACTTAACATACTAGGATCGGACAGCGGTATCACTCGTTCCTGCAAATCGACCCGCAAACTGGTGTATTCAATTAATGAATTAAGCACATTCGCAGGCATACGTTCATCCACTTCCCAATTGCCTGATTCGTAACTCAAGCGTGTAAAGTAAAAGTCGTATTCACTATTTTGAGCAGAGACGGCACGTGGTAACGCCGCATACACGGCAACAGCGCAACTAGTTCGAATGAAATGACGGCGATCCATAAAGATACAAAGGGAGCAATGAGCCATAAACTATATGAGTGAGTTTATGGCAAAATGCTTACACCGCGTCAGACAAACTGCTGAAGGTAAAATCTCTGATTTTCATCGGCGGGATCATATTGCCGTCGATACGTTCAGGTTTACCTAAGGCTTCTATATTGTTCAACATCACTATGGGACTTTCGTTAAAACGGAAGTTTTTAATGGGATATTTTATTTTGCCATTTTCAATATAGAAAGTGCCATCGCGGGTTAACCCGGTATACAGCAAGGTTTGAGGATCGAGTGAGCGAATATACCAAAGGCGCGTCACCAAAATACCTCTACGGGTATTTTTAATCATCTCTTCTAAGGATTCGTTGCCACCATCCATAATGATATTACCACCACGGGGAACGTAAGCGACGCCGGTTTTCTTTGCCCAATAAGGCGAGTTAGGCATGTTAACTATTGTACCGTTTTTTATCCAATCAGTGCGATTACGCGGGTAGCCGTCTCCCGAAAAAGGGGCTGCTGGAGCAATAGGGTGACTTGGGTCAGTGTAAATGTTGACTCTTTCATCAAACATTTTTTGCCCTAACTTATTTTTAGGGGCTTTTTGGGCATCTTCGCCTTCTTTGAGTTTGTAACTTAAAAAGCTACGCCCTTCATCCGCGCCTCTTTGCGCAAAATTACGCACCATATTACCTAATAATCCAACGCTGGCTGCAGGCTCTAAAATCACGGTGTATTTGCCCGGCTCCATCGCTTTGGCATCCACCGAACCCTTGGACTTTTGAATGGCAATGCTTGACGCCTTAGCTGTGTCTAACAATGAATAATCACTAAAGTTACGTGTGACCCAACCAGAGCCTTTACCGTCTTCAGTGCGAATAGTCACAGAAAAGTCTACGTCTGTAGCTTTGTTATATGCGAATAGACCTTTGTTATTGATGATGGCGCTAAACGTCACAAACTCTTCTAAAAAGCCTGCTGCCACTAGCTTGTTCTTTTTCGACGGCACTATGCTGTCTTCGGCAGCTTGCGCCCTATTTTCAGGGGTGACATTCGCTGTTGACTCAAAATAAGTTTTAGAAGGCGCGTATTTTTGTGGCCCAAATAAAGGTATGTGCTCTGCGTTTTCAGGAGCCAGTTTGGCTAACTCTTCAGAGCGGCGCACTACTTTTTCAAGTGATGCATCATCAAACTCGTTGATAGTCGCTGTGCCGGTTTTTTTACCAAAAGTGGATTGCACAGCCAACACCAGATCGCTTTCTTCGCCTGCAGTCGATACTGTATTTCTGGCATAACGGATATTGCCACCTATGCTGCCATCTAAGTTACATTCAATTTCGTCAGCTTTAGAGTATTTTAATACTTTGGTCAGTAACTCTTTGGCTTTTTGTTCAGATAAAATAGTCATAATTCTCTTTCCTTCTCAATGCCGACTTACACATTACGCGCAGTGTTGATGACGTTAATGTCGTTGAATCTCGTAGTCGGACAACCATGAGAAACCGCGCTAACCTGTGAAGGTTGACCTTTACCATCGAAGAACGAACCACCCACTCGATAATCTGACTTGCCGGCCATTTGGGTGCAGCTGTTCCAAAATTCTTGGGTGTTGGACTGATAAGCCACATCTTCAATCTGATCAGTAATTTTTCCATCTTTGATTTCGTAAAACAGTTGCCCACCAAATTGGAAGTTGTACCTTTGTTGATCGATTGAGAACGACCCACGCCCGGCGATATAAATACCATTTTCGACGTCTTTGATCACATCTTCAGCTGAAATGTTTTTTTCATTCGGTTTTAGGGAGACATTGGGCATCCGCTGAAATTGCACATCACGCCAGCTTTGGGAGTAACTACAACCATGTGATTCGTTTTGGTCAATCATATGAACTTGATCGCGAGTCGCTTGATAATTCACTAAAATACCGTCTTTGACTAAGTCCCAGTCCTTGGTTTTGACACCTTCATCATCATAGGCCACATTGCCTAATGAATAAGGTTGGGTTTTATCTGCAAACAGGTTAACCCTGTCAGAGCCATATTGAAATTTGCCACTTTTCCATTTGTCTAGGGTCGCAAAGCTGGTGCCTGCATAATTGGCTTCGTAACCTAATACTCTATCTAGCTCTAAGGGATGCCCAACCGATTCATGGATGGTCAACATAAGGTGCGCAGGATCTAAGACTAAATCGTATTTTCCCGGTTCGACTGATTTTGCTTTGAGTTTTGCTTTAAGTTGCTTACCCGCCGCGGCGGCATCTTCAACCATATCATAGGAGTTGTTATACCCCACGTTAGCACCCGTAATTTTGATTTTATCTTTCTCAAGACCATCTAAATATTCAAATCCCATGCCCACAGGATTACCTAAACCGTTGCGTTGTTTAAAACCATCTTTACCTATGCCCGTGGCATAAAACGGTGCCCATAGGCGGTGCACATCTTGGTCAATATAAGAGCCGTCCGTTGAGGCAAAATATTTTTGCTCATTGACTAAAAATAGCATAGAGGTAATGTAGTTTGCACCATTTGCCATTGCAGCAGCGTTAGCTTCGAGTAACAAATCAGCTTTGTCTTTAATGGGCACTTCCATCGCGTTTTTCTTGATAGGTGTTTGCCAACTCACTTCACCCACACCTTTAACAGGCGCGAGCTTAACGGGCATTGTCTGAAATTTAGAGTTGGCTTTAGCCACCGCCACTGCACGTTCGGCCGTTTTAGCTACGCTGTCTGGGGTCATATTTGAAGTAGATGCAAAACCCCAAGTACCATTTGCGATTACGCGTACCCCAATACCAGCTGACTCGGTATTCACAATATTGTCGACACGGGTTTCACGGGTAGTCACAAATTGGTTTAGATAGCGGCCAATTCGCGCATCAGCATAACTTGCACCGGCTGCCTTGGCTGCATTAAGGGCAATATCTGCTAGCTTCTTTTTATAGGCTACGTCCATGGGTTTATCTAACATCTGCTCTGCTGAAATGGCGATGCCAGTTATGGGCAGCATTAATGCGCCCACACCTACACCTCCGATTTTAATAAAATCGCGTCTTTCCATTATTGTTTCCTCTGCCGTTGTTTTTATATTTATTATTTATAAACTTAGTGTATTGCATTGTTTGAATGGCACTCAAGAGGCTAAGAACAGTTATTTGAATCGAATACGTAACAAGCCGTTACATAAATGTAAAATTTCACACAGTTGGGATATTAGAGGGACTTAGTGATGCTCGATATAGGATAAAATAGCATGGCCCCATTTATGATATTGGGTGGCATTAGGGTGAAGTATATCAGGCATAACTGATTCCAGTAATTCGCCATTTTCAGTCAAAAATTGGTGGTTAATATCTAACCAATGTATTTGTTTGCCATCGGTAAATTTTTTGATTAAAGCATTGCTAGCATCCACTCGCTGGCGCATGGGTTTGTTAGTGTTTCTACTACGTGGGAAAATAGCCATGAGCAATATTTTACTTGTGGGTAGCTGCAGCTGTATTTCATCTAGTATTGCTTGAACACCAGCCGCTATGTCTTCTGGTGCGTCAAGCCTATGCCCTGCGTTGTTAGTACCTATTAACAAAATTACCCATTGGGGAGACAAACCTTTTACTGCACTGTTTTGTAAACGCCACAACAAATGTTCAGTTCTGTCACCCGCAAAGCCTAGATTAAATGCCTTGGGATGTGCAAAATGTTGTTGCCAATATTCCTCTCCTTCTGCTTCCCAAGCATGAGTGATTGAATCTCCGAGAAACAACATATCGATAGTCTGGTCACTGGCCTTAAGCTCCGTCAGTTTTTGCTGGTGGCGTGTTAGCCACCAGTCTTCGGTGCGCGTGGTAGAAATAATGGATAAAGGTTTTTTCAATGTGCTTTGGCTTTTGTTTAGTTATTGTTTTGTTTAATAAGTGCAGCTTAAAACAATTATTGATGATTTAGTAAAAAGCCATTTTAACCTACCTAGATTTCAAAAGTTATGGATAGTTGATAAGTGTAGACTATCAGTTTACACTTTGTAACCAGGCCAAGGAGCGTAAATGGCAATTAAAAGTTTCTCTCATAAAGGACTAAAAAAGCTATTTACAAGGGCGATAGTAGTGGTATTCAGCCGATACATGCTGACAAACTTGTCATTATGTTAGATACCATCAAGCATCCCACTATCCAAAAGATATCAAAGCTATATATGGACCTAAATTTAGAGAAAAAGCCGGTTCGGGAGCTGGAGTTTACTCAGTAGACGTGAGTGGTAACTGGCGAGTGACGTTTGAAATAGGGATGATGGTGCTGTTCTGCTCAACTACCGTGACTATCACGGAAAGCAGATATAAGCGAAAAAATAGTATGTAAAACCTTTTGAAAAGTAAGGGGGATAAAGTGGAGAAAATGACTAGATGTCCCACCCATCCTGGGCTTGTATTTAAAACAACCGTATTGGATGAAAACAATATTACATTATCTAAAGCGGCAGAAGCGCTTGGGTTGTCAAGAACTACCATGAGTAGGTTTTGCAATGGCCGTACTCCTTGCACGCCTGAGATAGCGCAAAGAATAGCGTTTTCGATTGATAGTAATGTAGCCGTTTGGATAAATCTTCAAGCAAGCTATGATGCTTGGTTTGCTGAAAATAACAAAAAGCCCCATGTTCAGAAACTGCTAAACGTTGTTGCAGAATGATACTTCGAAACCCCAATAACCTGCTCCAAAGTGGGTTTATAAATAGTGTAAGTATCTCTCTCAGTCAATCCAATGCACTTATAACAATTGCATGTTTTCCAGACGGTTCACCTTTGGTATTTACTCTATAAGCCAGTTTAAAACTAGTGGACAGTCTCATACCCTCTGACTGTATCATATCTATGTTTGAAAAAGTTAGCTACGAAAATACGGCACTAACTTATCCAGATATTGAGAATTTGCAAAGCGTCACATTTCGTTTATTTTTGTTTGGCGATCCAATCGTTAATCACGTCTTCAAGCACTGCCATAGGCAATGAACCTTGCCCAATGACTGTATCGTGAAAGCTGCGAATATCGAATTTTTCACCTAATTTTTGTTCAGCCTTGGCTCGTAATTCGCGTATTTTGATTTCGCCCATCTTGTATGACAAGGCTTGGCCAGGCCATGAGATATAGCGGTCAATTTGGTTTTCCACTGATTTTTGGGGCAGCGCGGTATGTTGTGCTAAATAATCGATGGCTTGTTGGCGACTCCAGCCAAAAGCATGAATGCCAGTGTCAACGACTAGGCGCACGGCTCGCCACATTTCGTAGCCTAAGCGACCAAAGTCGCTATAGGAGTCTTGGTAGAACCCCGCTTCCTTACCTAAACGTTCTGAATATAAGCCCCAGCCTTCGCCAAAAGCTGAGTGGCTCAAGGTGCGCCTAAATTCGGGCACATCTAATTCCATCGCTATGGCATTTTGTAAATGATGCCCAGGTACCGCTTCGTGCAGACTAAGTGCCTCTAGGTTATAAAGTGGTTGTTGTGTTGGCTCAGAGGTCAAAAAGTAAGTGCCCGGTGTGCGATTGTCTGGTGGCGGCATATAGAATGCGCCTCTAGAAGCTGAACCTTTAATGGTGAAGGTATTACGGGGTAGGTGACCAAAAAAGTTGGGTAATTTGCCATACATTTTCATAGTAATAAAAGCTGTTTTTTCGAGCACATCTTGTGGGTCTGCTGCATAAAACTGTGGGTCAGTAGCTAAAAACTGCAAGAATTCAGCGTAACTGCCTGTAAACCCTACTTGGTCAATAATGGCCTGCATCTCAACACGAATTCGTTTCACTTCGCTTAATCCCAAATCATGGATTTGTTGAGGTGTGGCAGCGGTAGTCGTGTAGTAGTTGGCTGTGTATGCGTAATAATCTAGACCACCTTTAGCACTGGCAATGCCAGGCTCTTTCCGGCAGTTAGGCATATAGTCGTTAACAAAAAAATCGTAAAAATTCTGATAGGCGGGGACCACTGCCGATGTGATTAACTCTATCGCTTGTGCACTATAAATGCTTTTCTGTTGCGGAGTAAAAGTATTAGGGAAGCGGGTGAAGGGTTCAAACAGCGCACTGTCTTTGGGATTTTTGACTATGTGCGCACTGATGGTTTGATGGTAATCCTTAAAACTTTCGCAGTGATGCACATAACCAGCAGTTAAACCGGCTTGCATCAAGTTGATGTTCTCTTGGTTAAAGCGTGGGTAGTCGGCCAAACTGATTAAAAAATTATCGTAATCCTTGCTGGTTAAAAATGCCATATTGGCTGGTGCTTCGGCAAAGTAGGTGTGCCAACCACTTAAAAAATTCACCGGAAAATACTTATCTTGGTATTGGTGACTCAGTGCCTCCGTTTCCCGTTCATATTTAAATAAACGGTAATTCATAAGCTGTTTTTCGCTTAGGGCTTTTGTATCAATTTCGCTAAGGGTGGCTAATACCTGAATATTATAAGCTTCTCGCCTAGCTAGGGCCTGTGGTGTAAATTCGGCTAATTTGCCGTTAGGTTTCCAGCCATCAGGATCGGTGCGAAAGAATACCTTTTCCTTTTGAGCATGTTGCCAATGCTGGTCGATGATATCTGTGAGATCTTTATTTGAGTCAGCAAAGGTGTGCCAGCTAAGTACTGTGAAAGTGAATACGGTTAATACTTTTTTAAGCATAATGTTCTCTTTTTTTATTGTTATTAGATAGGATAAGCGGCTAGTTTGCCAATAGGGGAGGCTAAAGAGTCCGGTGGTACAGTAAACCACTGGATACCTTTGTTTGTCATATACACACAATCTTCTAAACGCACCCCAAATTCACCAGGTAGGTATATGCCCGGTTCATTAGAAAAACACATTCCAGGTTTTAAGGTTTCGGCTTCGCCATGGACAAAGTTAACTGGCTCATGACCTTGCATTCCTATGCCATGGCCTGTTCTGTGGGACAAGCCAGGTAGTGTGTAATCAGGTCCTAAACCTTGTTTTACATAATAGGCGCGCACAGCATCATCCACTTTTCCCGCTGGTGTGCCAAGGGTGGCAGTTTCGAAGGCAATACGTTGGCCTTCTCTAACGGTATTCCAAATTTTCTGTTGTTTTTTGTTAGGCTCACCAAACACAAAAGTACGGCTAATATCAGATTGATAACCCTCAACGCTGCAACCACAATCCATTAATACTATTGAGCCTTCGCGTATGGTTTGTTGTTGTTTGGTGCCATGAGGATAAGCGCTGGCTTCATTAAATAATGCCATATTCCAGATATCACTGCCGCCTAAAGCAGATTGAGCTGATGACATTAAACTTTTCACATCCGTCTGACTCATGCCTAATTCAAGTTTTGACCACACATGAGCATAAGCGGTGAGGGTGATTTCATTAGCCTTGTGCATCAGCTGGAGTTCGTGGTTATCTTTGAACAGGCGACAGCCTAAAGTGACTGGTTCGGCACTGACATCTTGCATCTTGGGTAATAACGACATGATCCCGCGCTGTACGAAATATCTGACTGAGTCCTCAAAGGCAAGTGTGCCTTGATTGATTTTTCTGTCGTTAAGTATCTGTTTGACTCGCTCAAAGGGGCTTTCGTGCTCTTGCCAGACACGAACATCTTTACCTACTGCAAGGTTTTCTCGGATACTCGGCTCCTCAAAAAATGGACAGACAACGGCTATTTCGCCTTCTATGGGGATCACCACGGCGGTGAGCCTTTCACTTTGCCACCACTGAATGCCACTAAAATAATCCATGGCTGCACCAGGCTCTAATATCATGGCCGCAATATTGTGTTTTTGCATAAGTTGTTGTGCTTTAGCAATACGGGCTTGGCGTTCTGGTACTGATATAGGTGTGACATTTTCAGTCAAACTTTTTAAGGCCGTATTTTTGACACTTTTAGGTGCTATTGGGGAGGCTATTGCACCGCGACTAAGGGGTAATGCTGCTAAGGCAGCGCCACTGGCTATTAAAAACTGGCGTTTATTCAATTCCATGTTTGGCCTTGTGAGAGTGAGAACCATTATTTCAAAAGACAGACTATTACAAATGGTCTGTCTTTTGAAGCGGTTTGCTTGATCTGTGTTAGCAGAATATTGCTCTGTCCGTAGCGTTGTCCTTACATCTTTTTTATTGTGAATTGATAACGCAAAAGTGAAGATTGACTGATAGTGTGACAGTTGAATTATATTTAAAAGTGTCCTCATTTTGTTCAGCTATTGATTGAGCTTTGTAACCATTTTTTGGTTTATATCTATTTTAACATTGTCTTTATTTGTCTTGCCGATAACCTGCTCCATGGGTAACTTGTTATGATTGAATCAGGGATTTTAGTGAAACCTTTTAATATTTATATAGAACCTGATTTGAAGTTTCACTGTTGTTTGACGCAGTGTCTCTGCGGATCATGATTCTTGCACAGTGGTTGCAAGGGGAGTGGGTAGTGTGAGTTGGGCTTTGTATGTCTACTCGTTAATGTTCTATCTGACAGCGGACACTATTAACATCAGACAGATATCACTCGGAAAAAATAAGGCAAAATGATATTTTATTATACCTCAACTCAAGTGCATCGTTTATTTTTCTAGGTTCTGCTATCTTAGGCGCTTCAGCATATCAATCATCCTTGGATTTAACTATTAATGTGGCTGCATTGAAATATTGCAATTGATTTTGCAGGCTCTCATAATTGTGTAGATATCTTACAGTTTATTGTAAGCATAGCGTTTTTCATCTCGACAACAAAAAAGACCAACCCAGATGACCACAGTATTCAAATGGAGCGGCGTTATAGGTATACCTCTAGCCGCCTTAGGGAGTATCGGATGGTGGTCGATTGGAGCGGATTGGCGTGCGCTTTTGTCTGACGCGCCCCGAGACACCAATATTTTGCTTTGGTCCCAAAGTCAGCGTGATGCAGGTTTTAAAATGATGGATAAATTACCATTATTGATTAAATTGAACCCTATAGAGCCCAGTGTAATAGTAAGGATGAGCCGTTAGCATTTGATATGGTTATCAATGGTGGACATCCGACCATGGTCATTTTACCGCGCGGGGTATTTTTGGACAAACTATCTTTATCGACCCCAAAAGGCAACTTTTTGTTGCCCTAAATGGGAATTTGGAAAATGCCACCAAGCCTGAACTCAATAAACAACTTTCTGAATTGATAGACAGGGTTCGCGAGATCATTGATCAAGGGGATTAGTCCACTCAACAGTGGGGAACTTGATTTAAGATACTGACCGAGATAGCCATGGTAAGCTAGCGTTAATCATAATGGATGTCTTTATTATATTTGCTGTCATATTCGTTTGAAGCACTGCAATAAGTTGCATTTAAGGCAAGTGTATAATTTTCACTTAGTGTACTTGAATAGCATGGGCAGCATTATTTTACACTCATAACGTACTGATTTGACTTGGCGCAGACACGATAACTCCCTAGAGTGACAAATTTGAATTATTTACCCTGCCTGAAGGCTTAAACATTATTACATCCCTAACGAATCAATCCCCCCTTGACGTGTACCAATCACAATTGGGCGCTAAGCTTGTTGAGGATCCATCGCAACAAGCTGCAATACATGCCTTAGATGTCCTATTTGGCCATTTAACAAACCGTAAAGATCCGTACCATTCGCCTATCAAGGGGTTATACCTATGGGGTGATGTGGGGCGAGGTAAAACCTACTTGATGGACTTGTTTTATGATTGCCTGCCCGATGAGGGCAAGCTGCGGCTGCATTTTCATCGTTTTATGGCGCGTATTCATCAAGCGCTGAACGAACATACGGGGGAGCAAGACCCTTTAGTTAGTATTGCTCATGATTGGTCGAGAACATGTAGAGTGTTATGTTTTGATGAGTTTTTTGTTTCAGACATTGCAGATGCCATGATTTTGGCAGGCTTATTTGAATGTTTGTTTAAACAAGGGGTGGTGTTGATTGCCACATCAAATATGCCAATCGAAGATTTATACAAAAACGGTTTAGCTCGGCACAAGTTTTTGCCCTGCATTGCTTTGTTGCAACAACATACCGAGATGCTACATCTCAATGGCAAACTTGACCACAGGTTACATTCAATAAACCCAGAAATAACTACGCCTGCCATAAGCGCCCCATCATTGAATATGGGTATCAAAGGCGAAATCGATTTTGAGGCGATCTTCTTGGGATTAACTCATACCATTGCCCATCAAACTATCAATACCAGCAGTTTAAACATCTGTCATCGAGAGATTCCGGTGATCCGAGCCACACCGGGCGGAGTGCCCAACTCAGTGGCCTGGTTCGACTTTTCTGCCTTGTGTGATGGTCATCGCTCGCAGTTAGATTACATGGACATTGCTAATCGTTTTAGCACAGTGATGCTCAGCGATGTGCCCTATCTTGGCGGTGAAGTTCGCGGCTGGATCAAGGCCCGTGGTACAGAGGATGGCATAGGCGACAATCAAGCCATGAGTACCGGAGAACGGGTTGTGTCTTATGCCAGTAGCGACAATAGCGCCAGACGGTTTATCAGCCTAATTGATGAATTGTACGACCAAAATGTCATCCTATATTTAAACTCTGATGTTCCTTTAGCTGAGCTTTATAAAGAAGGCGCATTGCTGTTTGAATTTCGCCGAACCTACAGTCGGTTGATGGAAATGAGTCAGGTGGATGTTCAATCATCAACCTGAACTCTGAATTAGATGTGCCGCCACACTAAAAATAATTAAATAAAAACAGTATGTTAGATTGTTTTTTTGCTTGAATAGGCCAATAAATGCATTCAATGCTGATATTGTTGAGCCAATAATTTCTGCCTATTAATGGGCCTCAAAACAGGATGTCGATAATGAGCAATATAGTCGTATTAATCACGGGTACCAATAGGGGGATAGGCTTCGAATTGACTAAGCAATATCTTTTAGATGGTTGTCGGGTTATTGCAACCTGCAGAAATATTCAACAAGCGACTGATTTAATGTCGTTACAAGAAAGGTTTGTTGAAAATTTGATTATTGAACCTATGGACATATCGTCTTCAGAGACTATCCAAGGGTTGGCTGATAAGCTCGATAAACGTGATATTAAGATAGATTTAATCATCAGTAATGCAGGCTATCTGGATCGTGAAAATAAAAGTATTTACGCTATAGATTACGCGGCCGCTGAACAGAGTTTTAAAGTGAACTCTGTTGGCCCTCTATATTTGGTTCATTGTTTTTTACCCCTTATCAATCAAGAAAGATTATGCAAAATAATATTCATTTCTTCTGCCATGGGGTCATTGACGCTTGAGCAGAACGCAGGTTGGTATGGTTACCGAATGTCTAAGGCTGCAACCAATATGTTAACCGTCAATTTATCTCAAGAATTAGATCAAAATAAGATTGCTGTTGCCGCCATTCATCCTGGCTGGGTACAGACTGATATGGGTGGTCACTGTGCAGAAGAAAGTATTGAGGATTCAACCTTAGGCATTATGAAAGTGGTGAATCGATTATCTGTTAATCATACCGGTCATTTTTATAGTTTTAATGGTGAGACACTACCGTTTTAAACGATCTAACAAGGCTTTTACATTGAAAAATACTAGTTGCCTGCGTCCACTGGTATCTTGATATCTGGTGTGGTAGCGTTATGCTACCGTTTAAGATTGATGTTGGTTACATGGCCTTTTGGCTGGGATCCTTCCTAACCATTGACTTTTTTTATAAAGTACGTCTCGCGCGGTGTTCGCAGTACTTTACCTAAATGCCAACTGAAGCGGTTCCATATTTATACCGTAAATATGGTCGACAGCAAAAAAGACTAATCAGAAAGAAGTGGTAGAGGGTAGTGCAGTTCATCCGAATATTAAGTGGGCCTGACGTCATGGCTAAGTTAAGAGTAACGGCTAGGGCAGCTAAACTTCTTAAACGGCAGAGCCAACAACTAGGTTTGTTACTACAGGTGTTCCGTAAAAGGATGTTGAGTGAGCACTGCTTGCAGATTTTTGAATCTCGTCTACTTCGCTGATAACACTTCAATAAGCTTGTACTCCAAACTTCAACAATAACCGTGGTAAAATATCATCTAAATTTTGCACATCAGTATCGTCCAGTTCAATAAGCTTAAATCCGTACTTTTCATAAACAGCTAATTTCTTTTCTTTACGAGCGAGATATTTAGGATCATTGTCGTATCCCCAATACTCGATATAGACTTTGCCCGTTGGGATATAGAAGTCACAGTATACATTTTCTTCAATGGGTAACTTGCGTTCGTAGGCGTGGACTATTTCAGCTATATATAGCCAATTATCAATCATCGTCTGAGCTTTTGAGCGCACATAGTGCCCGTCAGTCGCCCTATGTTTGGCTTCAAACTTCTCCTTAAATTCCATTGCGGTTGATACGGTATTGCTATCGTGCGATGAAATAAGTAACGGCGCATTAGACCCCGTAATATCGTTTATGGAATTCACTAGTAATCTAGATTGAGTGATGGTTTCTGGCCACCTAACATAAGGCACACCCGAACGAGGATCTTCACTTTGCAGCGCCCCTTGTTTGAGCCCTTGCTCTGTGACGAGCCACCCCTTCAAGCTTTTATTAACCCATCCAAGCTCCGAAAAAAGGTAATTCAATTTGTTTGCCGAGATGCCAAACTTTTCACCCATCTTAGTTGCGCTAACCATTTCAACAGCGATGTCAGGGCTTAAATGTGCAGGTAATTGCGTTAAATCAAAATCTTCAGGCCATTCAATATAATCCCCCAGTTTTACCGAGGTTTTAATTCTTCCTCCGGCCAGTCTACCCTTTGCGGTTAAAGCCCATTTCTCAGATTCGCGCAGAATATAGTTAACTTCTTGAAGCTTAGCAAAAAGAACCCTTGGCTCAAGATTAAGACACTTAGCCGTGGCGGTAGTAGAAAGATATTTGATGGTTCATTTCCTAAGCTAGATGAAAGTAAATAAGTGTATATGAATAGAATAGCTATCGGCAAGAGAACGCACCTTTGGGGCTGTGTATCTTATACGGATTGGTATTAAGCATATGTTGTCGAGGGATTGATAGTGGCTGCTTTTTAGTTGCAGTAAAAACAGTAACTGGCTCAAAGGGATCCGAGTAAAACTGGCATGGACACCAGTTGGCGCAAGTCTTGATTTTAATTATTAATTTGGCGTAGCCCATAAAAAAAAAACCGGCTTTCGCCGGTTCTTCAAATACTCTTTAAAAGCTCCGAGCTCGGTAAGCTAAACCTAAACTCTAAACTGCTGCACCGAGCTTTGTAATTCCTCTGCAAGTTTAGCCACTTCGTGACTAGACTCAGAGGTCTGATTCGCTCCGAGTGCGGTTTCCTCAGCAATATTGACTATATTCTCAAGTTTTTCACTGATTTCTTGTGACACCACATTTTGCTCACGAGCAGATTGTTCTATTTGGCTGCTCACATCAAAGGCTTTGTGGACCGCATCG
>Ga0307488_10000065_pt1 | contig 77113 bp, 59 predicted proteins | sample SB02metaG_FD_202248 | JGI IMG/M metagenome (GOLD analysis project Ga0307488, IMG submission 202248) | Sea-ice brine microbial communities from Beaufort Sea near Barrow, Alaska, United States - SB 0.2 | ecosystem: Environmental > Aquatic > Marine > Coastal | place: USA: Alaska | collected...
TTGTTAATAAAACAAAAGTAAAGAGGTTAGTTTGTCTATTTTTATTTATTATTTTTATGTTTTACATAAATAATAGTTATGAACTACACATTACATCAATTAAAAATATTTTTAACGGTTGCTAGATTAAAAAGTATTACCAACGCGTCTAAAGAGTTGTACTTAACGCAACCAGCGGTGTCTATACAGTTGAAAAAATTTCAAGACCAATTTGATATTCCTTTAACAGAAGTATTAGGTAGGCAATTGTATTTAACCGATTTTGGTGAAGAGGTCGTTGGGATTAGTGAAAAAATACTAGGAGAGGCAGAAGTTTTAAAATCGATAACAAGCAAGTATAAAGGCTTATTAACGGGGAAAGTAAATATCTCGATTGTTTCAACGGCTAAATACGTAATGCCTTATTTTATGAAGGGTTTTATGGAAAAATATCCAGATATAGAAATGAATATCGATGTAACAAATAGAAACAAAGTACTTAATAGTCTTAAAAAAAATCAGACAGATTTTGCCTTAGTATCTGTTCTTCCTGACGATATGTTGCTAGAAAAAATTGAATTGATGGATAATTATTTATTTCTAGTGGGCCCAGAGGTGAAAGACCAAAAGAAATTTGAATTCAATACTTCTTTACTTCTTTATAGAGAAGAGGGTTCTGCTACAAGAAAAGCAATGATAGATTATTTGAGCAGTGCTGAGGTCTCATTAAATAAAAAAATAAAACTAGAATCCAATGAGGCAATAAAACAATCAATTTTAGCGGGCTTAGGGTATTCAATAATGCCAATAATAGGATTGAAAAACGAGCTATTAAATAGGACCATGAAAATTATTAGTGTCAAAAATTTGCCAATCATTACCAAATGGAATTTAGTTTATAATAAGGGTAGAAAACTAAGCCCTGCCGCTCTTGCGTTTATTGATCATATTCAGAGTAATAAAGAACGAGTAATTGAAGAAGAATTTAGTTGGCAAAAGAATGTGCTTCCTCTATAGCACGAGATACTTAAATATTAATAATTAGGGTGTTTTAAGGCTAAAAAAAGAACATTGAAAAATTAGTCATTGCGTCTTTTTCTCCAAAATTTAGAGTTCTATCTGTCTATTAATTTGTTGGTCTAATGAAATAAACGTCTCTGTTCTAGAAATTCCTTTTATTCGTTGTATATCTTTGTTTAAAAGATCCATTAAATGTTCATTGTTTTTACACAGTATCTTAATGAAGATTGCATAATTTCCTGTGGTGTAATGACTTTCAACAACTTCAGGAATGTTTTTTAACAACTTTATGGCTGAGGAGTAGAAACTTGCAGAATCTAAAAAAATACCTATAAAAGCAGTGGTTGTATATCCAAGCGCTTTCGGGTTTATAACCAATCTAGAACCTTCAATTAAATTAGATTCTTCTAGTTTTTTTAATCTTTGGTGGATAGCTGCTCCAGAAATACCAACTTCTCTCGCAATACTTAAAATAGGGGTTCTAGCATCATTTACGAGACTCTTAATAATTATTTTATCAATTCCATCTATCTTGATTATTTTGTCCATTGTGTATTTTCGATTTCTTTTTTTTGTAAAGAGACTTTTTTGGCACAAATATAAAAAACATAGGATATAATAACTTATATCCTATGTTAATCTTACAAAAAGAAGGTTTTTCTTTTGTTATGCTTTCATTTTGAAACTTTCCATAAACTTCGTGGTGTAGTTTCCAGAGACATAATCTGGATGATCCATTAATTGTCTGTGAAAAGGAATGGTGGTTTTTACTCCTTCAATGACAAACTCATCCAAAGCTCGTTTCATCTTATTAATTGCTTCGTCTCTTGTTTGGGCGGTGGCAATTAATTTGGCAATCATAGAGTCGTAATTTGGCGGAATCATATAGCCAGCATACACATGGGTATCAATTCTAATTCCATGCCCTCCTGGTGCGTGAAAAGTAACAATTTTACCTGGTGATGGTCTAAAATTATTTAGAGGATCTTCTGCATTAATTCTGCATTCTATGGAGTGCATTTTTGGGAAATAATTTTTTCCCGAAATAGGGACTCCTGCTGCCACTAATATTTGTTCTCTAATTAAGTCATAGTCAATGACTTCTTCAGTAATTGGGTGTTCCACTTGAATTCGAGTATTCATTTCCATGAAAAAGAAATTCCTGTGTTTATCTACTAAAAACTCTACGGTTCCAGCTCCTTCATATTGTATATATTCTGCAGCCTTTACAGCGGCGATACCCATTCTTTCTCGCAATTCATCGGTCATAAACGGCGAAGGAGTTTCTTCGGTTAACTTTTGGTGACGACGTTGAATAGAGCAGTCTCTTTCAGATAAATGACAGGCTTTTCCATAAGAGTCTCCAATGATTTGAATTTCTATATGTCTAGGCTCTTCAATTAGTTTTTCTAAATACATTCCGTCATTTCCAAAAGCAGCCTTTGCTTCTTGTCTTGCAGAATCCCAAGCACCTAGCAGTTCTTCTTTTTTCCAAACGGCACGCATTCCTTTTCCACCACCACCAGCAGTTGCTTTCAGCATTACGGGGTAACCAGATTGTTTGGCTAATTTTTCACATTCAGCAAAGTCTTTTATAATTCCCTTAGATCCAGGAATACAAGGAACTCCTGCTGCAATCATAGTAGATTTAGCAGAAGCTTTATCGCCCATTTTGTTAATCATTTCGCCTGTTGCTCCAATGAATTTAATTTCGTGCTCTTCGCATAGGTTAGAAAATTTAGCGTTTTCAGATAAAAACCCATATCCTGGGTGAATCGCATCGGCATTTGTTATTTCTGCTGCTGCGATAACATTAGACATCTTTAAATACGATTCGTTACTTGGTGGGGGACCTATACAAACCGCTTCGTCTGCAAAGCGCACATGCAAGCTTTCTGCATCTGCCGTAGAGTATACGGCAACGGTTTTGATTCCCATTTCTTTGCATGTTCTAATAACACGCAAAGCAATTTCACCTCTATTGGCAATTAATATTTTTTTGAACATACCTTTTTTATTAGTGATGTTTAATTCACAATTGATAAAATCAACATTTAATGAACTACAGATTAAGATGGATCGACTAAAAATAATGGTTGATCAAACTCGACAGGCGAAGAATCATCAACTAAAACTTTTACAATTTTCCCTGAAACCTCAGACTCAATTTCATTAAATAATTTCATTGCTTCAATCACACAAACAGGGTCACCAATTTTTACGGTACTCCCTACTTCAACAAAATTAGATTTGTCTGGAGAAGGTTTTCTATAAAGAGTTCCAATAATAGGAGACTTTATCACAACGTATTTTGATAAGTCTTCTACAGGTTCTGTGTTTTTTCCATTGGCAAGTGATTCATTAATTACCTGAGGAGCAACTTGTTGTGGCTGATGCGTGTCCGTTGGAGCCGCATGAACAAAAGTTGTTTCTGGATTGGAAGAGCCCGTTTTAATGGTGATTTTTATATCTTCCATTTCTAACCTTACTTCACTTGCACCCGATTTGGCAACAAATTTTATAAGATTTTGAATTTCTTTAATATCCATTTTCTTAGTTTTTAGTTGTTTTTTTTGAGTTATACGCCCATTTTAGGTAAATAGCTCCCCAAGTGAAGCCACCTCCAAAAGCGGCAAAAATTAAATTATCTCCTTTTTTTAATTGATTTTCATAATCGGCAAGCAACAATGGCAACGTTGCCGATGTTGTGTTTCCATATTTATCAATGTTCATCATTACTTTATCGGGGGCAACACCAACTCGTTTTGCTGTTGCTTCAATAATTCTTTTATTTGCCTGATGAGGCACTAACCATTGAATATCTGCTTCGGTTAGATGATTTCGAGTTAACATTTTTTCTGAGACCTCTGCCATATTTGAAACGGCATACTTAAAGACTGTTTTTCCTTCTTGATAAACAAAATGTTGTTTGTTTTTTACGGTTTCTTCAGAGGCAGGTAAGATAGAACCCCCTGCTTCAATTTTTAAGAAATCTCGTCCAATTCCATCACTTCTTAGGTATTCGTCTTGCAATCCTAACCCCTCTTTGTTTTCTTCAAAAAGTACGGCGCCAGCTCCATCGCCAAAAATAATACAGGTTGCTCTGTCTGAATAATCAATAATCGAAGACATTTTATCTGCTCCAATGACTAAAACTTTCTGATATCTCCCAGATTCAATATAACTCGAAGCCGTAGACATTCCATATAGGAAGCTAGAACATGCTGCTTGTAAATCATACGCAAAAGCATTTATAGCACCAATTTCGGTGGCAACATACACCGCTGTGGAGGCCACAATTAAATCGGGTGTTGCAGTGGCAACAATGACTAAGTCTATTTCTGAAGGATCTACTTTTGATTTTTCAAGTAAGTCTTGAGCTGCTTTGATAGCCATAAAAGAAGTTCCTAGGTTTTCACCTTTTAAAATTCTTCTTTCTTTTATTCCTGTTCTTGAAGTAATCCATTCGTCATTGGTATCAACGAGTGTCTCTAATTCTTTGTTGGTTAAAATATATTCGGGAACATATTTTCCTACTGCTGTAATTGCTGCAGTTGTTTTTGTCATAATGTGGGACCTTTTTGAATAGGGTGTGTCTTTTTAGGTAAAAAAATGAGTAACCAAAGGAATGAAAATTAATTCACATTTTGATTAAAAATAACCAAAAACGATTTTTTTTGCTCTAAAACAGAAAAAACCCTCTCTTCGGAGGGTTTTTTCTGTTTTAAATCAAAAGGCTATGCTTCAGCATTCGCTGATTCTAAAACGATTTGACCTCTATAATATAATCTTCCTTCGTGCCAGTGAGCTCTGTGGTACAAATGTGCTTCTCCAGTTGTTGGATCTACAGCTATTTGAGGAACAGAAGCTTTGTAATGAGTTCTCCTCTTGTCTCTTCTAGTTTTAGATATTTTTCTCTTTGGATGTGCCATTTTATGTCTTTTTTTCTGTTGTTAAATTCTTTAATTTATCCCATCTAGGGTCTGTATTTTCTACAGTTTTTACTTCTGTTATCTCTAATTCTTTTAATTTCTTTAAGGCTTCAGATTCTATGGTGCCGTCAATAACATGAGGGTGAATTCTTTTTGTTGGAACAGCAAGAATAATCATCTCATAGATATATTGGGCAACATTAATTTGATATGAATTATTGGGTAGAATCAGAATTTCTTCATTATCATCGTTAAATTCAATACCAAACTTCACCAATAAAGGCAAAGTTGCATCAATCTTTTGATTATATGGCTCAAGACTAATATCACAGTTCACATTAATAAATCCTTTTGCTAAAAAAGTAAGCTCAAAAAAAGTGCTTTTTTTAACGAAATTTAGATTAACAGTGATGGCTGTACTATTAAACTCATCATAATTAAAAGCTTCAAAGAACGTGTTCTCAACTTCAAATTCAAATGAATGACCTCCTTCTTTAAGTCCTGCAAAAGGAATATTGAATTTTTTCAAGTCTTTCATATTTAAATGATAATTGAGCGGGCAAAGATATAAAAATGTTTTTAAAATTACTTTTTTATATGAGAAAATAATTTTTTTTTTTTACTTTACTAAGAGCGGGTTTTCAGTTAGTTCGGTATATTCTTTTCTTGTTTTGAAAATTTTCAAGCCTGTAAAAAGCGCTTCTTTAAAAGAGGTTTCGTTCGCAGTTCCTTTTCCTGCAATTTCAAAAGCCGTTCCGTGATCTGGAGAGGTTCTTATTTCGCTTAATCCAGCAGTGTAATTTACTCCTTTGCCAAATGATAAGGCTTTGAAAGGCGCTAAGCCTTGATCGTGATACATCGCTAAGACACCGTCAAATTGTTTATAAGATTCAGCACCAAAAAAACCATCAGCGGCATAGGGGCCAAAAACGAGTTTCCCTGTTTCTTGAATTTCTTTTAGGGTTGGAAGAATCATTTCTTGTTCTTCTCTGCCAATAATCCCTTGGTCTCCGTTATGTGGATTTAATCCTAAAACGGCAATTTTGGGCTTGTTAATGGCAAAGTCACGCACGAGAGACCTATACATAATCTCTACTTTTTTCTTAATTAAATCGGGTGTAATGGTTTCTGCTATTTTTGAAACAGGAATATGGCCCGTGATTAAACCAACCTTTATCTCCGCTGTCATTAAAATCATTAAGCTTTCGCCTGCTAATTTTGATTGTAAAAATTCGGTATGACCCGGAAAGTTAAAAGCGTCAGATTGTATGGTTTCTTTGTTTATTGGGGCGGTGACTAAAAAGTCAATTTTTTTTTCTTTTAAATATTTTGTGGCGCTTTCCAATGACTTTGCAGCATATTGTCCAGCAATTTTTGTGGCTTGTCCAAATTCAATAGGCACTTCTTCTCGCCATATATTTAAAAGGTTTATCTTGTTGGGAGCAATTTGACTTATTTCGCTAATGCCGTGAATATCAATTTCAGAATTTATCGCTTTTTTATGGTAAGAAACCACTTTGGTAGACCCAAAAAGAACAGGCGTGCAAAACTCCAACATTCTTTTGTCTTGAAAAGTTTTTAAAATTACTTCGATACCAATTCCGTTTAAATCCCCGATTGAAATTCCAACGATAATTTTATTCGTTTTATCCATTTTCTTATGTATAAATACTTATTTTTGAATGTTACAAAAGTAATTAAATTTTACTGATATGTTTACCGGAATTATAGAAACACTTGGCGTGATTACCAATATTGAAAAAGAGCAAGAAAATGTGCATCTTACGATTCGCAGCAATTTTACCTCAGAATTAAAAATTGATCAAAGTATTGCGCATAACGGAGTTTGTTTAACGGTGGTCGCTATAAAAAATGACCAATACCAAGTAACAGCCATTAAAGAAACATTGAATAAAACTACAATTGGAACTTTAAAAATTGCCGAGAACATTAATCTTGAACGAGGGATGAAATTGGGAGATCGCCTAGATGGTCACATGGTTCAGGGTCATGTAGATGAAACAGGGGTTTGTATTGGAAGACAAGATCAAAATGGAAGTACCATTTTTACTTTTTCTTACCAATCTAAAAATAATAATATTACCATAGAAAAAGGGTCAATTACAGTAAATGGCGTTAGCTTAACGGTGATCAATTCAAAAAAGAACCAATTTAGTGTCGCTATTATTCCTTACACTATAGCGCATACTACTTTTAAGAATATTCAAGAACAGATGCCTGTAAATTTAGAGTTTGACGTAATTGGGAAATACATAAGTCGATTAGCAAATTTGTAAGACTATTTCTTTAATTTAAAGACAGCATAAATTAACCCAGAAACACAAAGAAGACCTAAACCAAAAGCATTGGAAATGGGCAATCCTGGCGGTGGTGGTGGCGCAAAAGGAGGAGGAAACATCTGACTGTATGCTTCTGCACAGAAACACAGCGCTGCAAGAACCACAAAACACCTTTTATTTATCATCACTATTGGTTTACAATTGAAAATTTATTCCATTCCTTACTAACAAAGATAGGTTTTTTATAAGAAGAATACGAGAACAAAGCGCACTCGCATTTTTTGTTGATTCTTTAAGAGAATAAACGGGGGGGGGCGATCGGTTTTTTTACAAAAAAAAAGACAGCACGCTAAAAAAGGACCATTTGTTAAGAGTTGCGCTCTTTAACCATCCTTTTTGATTGATAAATACCCTTTAGACGAAGATGTTTAAGCTAAATTTGAGAGGTATATAGACCCATTATATTTATGAAATTTCGAATAAAACTTTTTTTTGTCTTTCTCTTTTTCGGACTTCCTCTGGTGGCTCAAAATATACAGAAACCAAATATTATTATCATTCTAACGGATGATCAAGGATATCAAGATGTTGGGTTTAATGGGAGTTTAGATATTAAAACGCCTCACATAGATAGAATCGCTGAAAATGGTGTGAAGTTTACCAACGGATATGTGAGTTATGCAGTTTGCGGCCCAAGCAGAGCGGGCTTAATTACGGGACGTTACCAAGATCGATTTGGTTTTGGTAGAAATCCTTTATTTGCCCCTAAAGACGCGTTACAGGGGCTGCCTCTTTCAGAACAAACCATATCTGAAGTACTAAAAAAACAGGGGTATGTAAATATGGCAGTTGGAAAATGGCATTTGGGAGCCCATCGTTCGCAGCGTCCTTTGAAAAGGGGCTTTGATGAATTTTTTGGTTTTTTATCTGGGGGCCATAAATACTTTCCTAAAGAATTGATTAAAAAAAACATCTCTGAACTAACCTCTCAATTTGATGCTTACAACACCAAGTTGTTGAGAAACAACCAACGAATAGAGGAAACAGAATACCTTACCGATGCCTTTTCTAGAGAGGCCGTTAATTTTGTAGAACGCAACAAAGACCAGCCTTTTTTCTTGTATTTGGCCTACAATGCCCCGCATACACCCTTGCAAGCAACTCAAAAGTACTTAGATAGATATCCTACTATTAAAAATGAAAAACGAAAAAGTTATGCGGCAATGATTAGTGCTGTAGATGACGGGGTTGGTAATTTAATGAACAAACTCGAGGCGCTAAAGATTTCAGAGAATACCCTGATCTTTTTTTTATCCGACAATGGAGGTGTAAGAAATTCAGCCGCAAACAATGGAAATCTAAAGGCGGGCAAAGGGTCTCTGTTTGAAGGAGGAATTCGCGTGCCTTTTGCCATGCAGTGGCCCTCGGTAATCTCTAAAGGGCAAGTATACCCGAAGCCTGTTATCTCATTAGATATTTTTGCTACAGTTATCGCTCAAATAAATGCACCCTCAAAGAATACACTAGACGGGGTTAATATCATTCCATATTTAAATGGAAATCGCACCGAAGCACCTCATAAAGCCTTGTATTGGAAGAAAATAGATCAAGGAGCTTTTGCTATTCGAGAAGGGGACATAAAACTAGTTAAAATGAAAGAAACAGCAGCATTGTATAATCTTAGTAAAGATATCAGTGAAAAAAACAAGCTGCTCAATAAAAATAAAAGGGTAAATGAATTGATGAATGCATTCCAGGTTTGGAATGATTCAACCATACCGGCGGTCTTTTTTGGTCTGCGTCAAAATGACACATACAATACGCAACATCCCAATAGATTTAAGAAGTTAGAAAAATACTAACAGCAAATGAATACGTACAATATTTTTAGATTTTTTATAGTAGTGGTTGTCTTTTCTTGCTCTTTGGTAGCGAAATCTCAAACAGGTGCTTACTATTTTAATGCTTTGTCTGGCAATGATATCAACGAAGGAACATCTCCTTTAAAAGCATGGAGGTCTTTAGTTAAAATAAAAGACATCACACTTAAACCAGGAGATCGTATTTTACTAGCTGCCAATCAATCATTCAAAGGGTCCTTGAATATTATAGATGCCAGCGGCAGTAAAGAACTTCCAATTCTTATTGCTACCTATGGGAATAAAGAAAAGCCTTTTGCAAAGATTCAGGGAAAAGGCCAACATCAGGCTTTACTCATAAGAAATACTAGTTTTATTGAAGTTAAAAATCTTTGGTTAACTGCCAGTAAGAAGGAAAACAAACCTGTTACAGCATCAAAAGACATGCGATGTGGATTGCTCGTGGAGGTTACAAAACCAAAGATTTACGAGCATATTTATTTAACACAGCTAAAAGTTGCGAATGTTTTTTTTGAAAACAAAGGATTTGTAAGACCTCAAGAAGAGGTTAAGACCGCCAACGGAACACAAAATTATGGTTGGGGAATAAGATTTATTAACAATACAGAAGGGGGCTTATTGAGAGACATCAAGCTAGATTCTAGTATTATTGAAAACGTGGGACATACGGGGATCAAGTTCACTGCAAGAAATAAAAACCATCAACACGCAATCATTGATTTTCAGATATCAAATACCAAAGTATCTAGAACTGGTGGTCCTGGAATTCAAATGTCTGGCGTTAAGAATGGCCATGTTTTTAACAATATTGTTGCGTATTCTGGAAGTAATAACGATACACGGAAATGGGGAAGAGGAAGTGGCTTGTGGACTTGGGGTTCTTCCGATGTTCTCATTGAAAAAAATCGATTTACCGATGCCAACGGACCTGGAGATTCTGCCGGAGCGCATATCGATTACAATTGTAATAATATTGTTTTACAATACAACTTTAGTGCAAATAATGCGGGTGGATTTTGTGAAATTCTAGGAAATAATTACAACTGTTCGTATCGATACAATATTAGTGTAAATGACGGTTATCGCGTAAAAGGAGAAAACGGTGCTTTTCAGGAAGGGAAAATCTTTTGGTTAAGTGCCTTCGCTGGAAACACGCGCAAAGGACCTTACAACAGTTATTTTTATAACAATACAATCTATGTAAAAGAAGCCATTCAAACGAAAATAGCCATAGATAGACTTGCGAAGGGCGTTTTAATTGCAAATAATATTTTTTATATTAAAGGAAATTCAAAACAAGTAAAAGGCGATCAATATCTTCCTCAGAAAAATGGAAAAGGATTGGCTAAGCAGGTTGTTTTTGAAAACAACCTATTCCTGCACTCTGCGAGCTGGCCCAAAGAAATGCCCTTACAAGGTACAAAATCAGTGGTGGGAGATGCAAAATTTGTAAATCCCGGCGGACTTTATCCCGTAGATTATACGCCCACAAATAGGCAGTTAATAAAAAACAAAGGAATTGTAATTCCGAACATCACAAACGATACAATTGGTATTGTGTATGGATTGCTCCTGATGAAAGATATTTTGGGGAATCCCCTTGTGGGCTTGCCAGATTTGGGAGCCATAGAAATAAAATAGATCATTAATAAAACAAAAATAGAGAAAATGAAAAAAGTATTTGTAACCGTCATCGTTGTCTGTGTTTCTTTTTGTGGCAACTTAATTTCACAAGAACTTTTAGATTGGGAAAATCCAGCAGTAATACAACGGAATACAGCGCCTTTACGCGCTTCTTTTCAGCATTTTAATACCAGCGATTTAGCGACTAAACCAGAAGAATTAAGTAATTATAAGTTGCTCAATGGCATCTGGAAATTTAATTGGGCGGCAAAACCGGCAGATAGACCTGCCGATTTTTATAAAGACACATACAGTGTTTTGGGCTGGGATGAAATAGAAGTTCCTTCCGATTGGCAAATGAAAGGGTATGGGTATCCTATTTATACCAATATTGAATACCCTTTTCCAAAAAATGCACCCCATATTCCGCACGATAACAATCCTGTTGGAAGTTATAAAAGAACATTTACCATTGATGAATCTTGGGGTGAAAAACAGGTCTTTGTTAACTTTGGGGGGGTAAATTCAGCTTTTTATCTATGGGTAAATGGAAAGAAAGTTGGCTATAGTGAGGGATCCAAAACGCCGGCAGAATTTAACATCACATCCTATATAAGGGAAGGTGATAATTCGATTGCGGTAGAGGTGTACAGATGGTGTGACGGCTCTTATTTAGAGGATCAAGATTTTTGGCGCGTAAGTGGTATTGAACGCGATGTGGTTTTGTATGCTACTAATAATACGAGACTTTTTAATGTTGAAACCAATGCAAGCTTACATCAAAATTATAAAGAGGGCGAACTAAGCGTTGTTGTTTCTTTAAAAAACCATAGGAAAAAAGACAAAAACCTGTGGGTAGATGTTCGATTGAAAGATGGGGAACAAACCCTTTTTTCAACACAAGAAGAAGTATCTGTTTTAAAGGAAGAGGTGAAATCGATTTCTTTTACCAAATTAGCACTAAACATTACACCTTGGTCTGCAGAGATTCCAAAATTATATCAATTACAGATTGTTGTAAAAGATGATCAAGGAAATCAAGTAGATGCCACCAACCTTCCTATTGGCTTTAGAACCTCTGAAGTTAAAAACGGGCAGCTTTTAGTAAATGGGCAAGCTATTCTGTTAAAAGGAGTAAATAGACATGAACACGATCCTATAAACGGACATGTAGTGACCAAAGAATCCATGTTAGCGGATATTAAAGACTTTAAAAAATACAATATTAATGCTGTTAGAACCTCGCATTACCCCAATGATCCATTGTGGTATGAGTTGTGCGACCAATACGGAATTTATGTGATTGATGAAGCCAATATCGAAAGTCATGGGTATGGCTATAAAAATGGCGAAACACTAGCACAAAACCCACAGTTTAAGCAAATGCATGTAAACAGAATTCAACGAATGGTGCAAAGAGATGTCAATCATCCATCCATTATTATTTGGTCTTTAGGGAACGAAGCGGGCAATGGAGATAACTTTTTAAAAGCATATGAGTGGATTAAAAAATATGACACCTCAAGACCGGTGCATTATGAGCGTTCTGGAAGACCTGGCAAAGGATCTTATAAACCCAGAACCTCCGATGTGGTGAGTTGGATGTATGAACAAATACCTAAAATTGAGAAAAACCATCTAAAACTACAATCGGCACTTTCTGATCAAGACAAGAGACCGTTTTTTTGGTGCGAGTACAGTCATGCCATGGGAAATAGCAATGGGAACTTTAATGATAATTGGAAATGGATTCGAAGTAAACCCCAGGTGCAAGGAGGATTTATCTGGGATTGGATGGATCAAGGATTGCAAATGAAAACAAAAGAGGGCACTGTTTACTATGGGTATGGAGGCGATTTTGAGCCAGCAGGTGTTTATAATGATAATAACTTTTGTGCCAATGGAATTATAGCCTCCGACAGAACCCCACATCCGGCTATTTGGGAAATTAAAAAAGCGCATCAATCGGTTCGATTTGAGCAAGTAGACCAAAATACCTATAAAATACGCAATGAAAACTTTTTTGTGAACACAGAGGGTTTCCAAATTAGTTATACCCTTATAGAAGACGGAAAATCCGTAGAAGAAAATAAGATTTCGATATTGCCTATTTTACCGCAAAAAGAAGCAACGATTGCTTTGAATATTTCTTATGAGCTTAAAAAAGACAAAGAGTATTTTATTAATTTTAGTGTACTCTTAGCCAAGGCAACGCCAATGTTAGTTGTAGGTCATGAAGTGGCCGCAGATCAATTTTTGATTCAAAAACCGCAAGCAATAAAGCCTAAAGAAGGAACACATGAGTTAAAAATTGAAATAGATAACAAAGCGAATACGTATGTCTTTTCTGGAGAGCACTTCTCATACTTATTTAATAATAAGGGCTTTGGGTTGCAATCTATAAAGTTTAAGGGAGAAGAATTGCTCAAAGAATCTTTAGAATTAAATTTTTGGAGGGCACCTACAGACAATGATTTTGGCGCATGGAAAGTAGAGAAACGCCCCCAAGATTCATTGTATTTTGTGTTTAGAGATGCCGCTAAAATTTTTAAATTGAAGAACATCACTTATATAAAGCCATCAGGAAAAACAGCTCAAGGAAATTTGGGAAGCAATGAGAGTCAATTGGTTTATGAGTTTTACCATCCCACCATTAAAGCCCGTAATATAATTAGCTATACCATTAAAGCAGATGGAAGCATTCAAGTGAAATCGGAATTAAAGGCAGAAAACACGAAGGCATTAAAATTTATGCCTAGATATGGTTTTCGTTTGGCAATTTCGAAAGCCTATCGGGAAGTAAGCTACTATGGAAGAGGCCCTTTTGAAAATTATTCAGATAGAAATACGGGTGCTCATGTAGGTTTGTATAAGGCAAAAGTTTCAGATTTTTACGTGCCTTATATGCGTCCACAAGAAAACGGATATAGAACAGATGTGAGACACGTTTCCTTTAGTAGCGATAACAACAACGGCATCACTTTTAACGCAGCCGATAAGATTTCTTTTTCGGCACATCAGAACCCAATGGAAGATTTTGATCCGGGAAATACAAAACAACAACGCCATACCATAGATATTCAGCCCAAAGACAAAATTTGGTTGCATATAGATCATAAACAAACGGGCGTTGGCGGCGATAATAGCTGGGATAAAAACGGATTATCTAATAAAGAATATCTTTTAGACCTTGAACAATGCAACCTTTTATTTACCATAAAACCTTTTTAAATGATTTTTAGAAAAACCTTCTTTTTATGGCTTATCATTTTTTATGGATGTACAAAAAATACGCCTGCTTCTTTTAACTCGGGAGCTACCTGGTTAGATACAGATGATAAGCAAATTAATGCTCATGGTGGAGGGTTTTTATTTTTTAATGATACCTACTATTGGTTTGGAGAGCATAAAGGCAGTGGGAAATTAGGCAGTAAGGCTCAAGTTGGCGTTCGGGTATACGCATCTAAAGATCTACATCAATGGAAAAATGAAGGGGTTGCATTATCTGTAACAAACGATACCCTCTCAAAACTACAAAAAGGATGCGTGGTTGAACGCCCAAAAGTAATTTATAATGAGAAAACACAAAAATTTGTGATGTGGTTTCATCACGAACTCAAAGATCAAGGTTATAAGGCCGCATTAACAGGGGTTGCCATCGCAGATAAGGTTACTGGACCCTACAAGTATCTCGATAGCGATAGAATACACGCTGGTGTTTTGCCACAAAACTATTCAAAGGAACAATTTTTAAACACCAAAAAAATCATCAGTAGAAAAGAAGAAAATTGGAAAGACAAAGTGATACAAGGGGGCTATTTTGTAAGAGATTTTGAGGGGGGGCAAATGTCTAGAGATATGACTCTTTTTGTGGATGAAGACCAAACGGCATATCATATTGCCTCTTCAGAAGAAAACAATACATTACTCATTTCTAAACTTTCAGATGAGTATACAGCTTTTACAAATCAATATGTACGAGTATTGCCTGGAGGAAGAAATGAAGCCCCTGCAATATTTAAAACAAAGGGCAAGTATTTTATGTTTAGCTCAGGCCTTTCTGGTTGGAAACCCAATGCGGGAAAATTGTCTATGGCAGACAGTATGATGGGAGAATGGACGCCTTTAGAAAACCCATGCGTAGGAACTAACCAAGAAAAGGAAAGCACTTTTTGGTCACAGAGTACCTATATTATTCCTGTGCAAGGTAAAAAAGAGGCATTTATCTTTGCCGCAGATAGATGGAATCCAGAAAACCTTATGGATAGCCATTATGTTTGGTTGCCAATAAAATTTAACAATAATATTCCTTTTATAGCCTGGTCAGATTCTTGGGATTTAGCCACTTTTAATTAATTTTATATTTGGAAAAAACAGCATTTACACATAGGCAAAGACCAATAAGCTGCATAGGTAGTCCTATCACAAAATTTAAAAGCTAAAAGATGCTTTATTTCAGAGAATAGCATCTTGAAATAGGGAAATAGACTTATAAAAACGGAACTTTATGTTGGCTATATACTGCTAACAAGACATCAGTCAGGTCTCTAAAAAGAAGGCAGTGATTTTCTTATAAACTATAATTTAAAATTGAATATGATGAAAAAAACAAAATTTTTAACTTTATTTCTTGTCCTTACCGGATTTATGGTTATTTCCTGTTCACAATCGGAGGATAATTTGGAACCTAATACCCTCGATTTTGAAGATTCTTCTATAGAATCTATGGTAGATACCTCAACACCAAAAGACGCTTCCCCGTTTATTATAAATGACCAAGCGAAAGGCTCTCCAGCACTTAATGCTGTTCTTGAATGGCAAACTACCTGGAGCGATGAGTTTAATGGAAGCCGTCTAAATGCAAACAAATGGGTGTATTCGGCGGAAAATAATAGATCTGCGGGCCCAGGAGTATTGAGTAACGGAATAAAAAAATGGTATTGGCGTGAAGAAAATGTTCGCGTGAATGGAGGCAAATTAGTGTTAGATGGCAAAAAGATTAATGACGAAACTTTTAGCGGAGGATCGGTAGAAACCAAGAATAAACACCAATTTAAATATGGATTTTATGAGGTACGTGTCCAAATTGCAAAAGTTAATAAAGGCCCACATACTGCTTTTTGGTTGCAAAGTGAAGGAACACATTATGTGGATGACTCTGGGGTAGATGGTGCCGAGATTGATGTTTTTGAGTCTGTCTTTAAAAGCGATAAAGTTCAAACAGCAATTCACTATGATGGCTATGGGGATGATCATGAAAGTTATACCATTGAGTATAAGACTCCAAAAGTTCATGTGGATTTTCATAAGTTCGGTTTACATTGGACTCCCAATAAATTAGAGGTGTATTATGATGGTTCTAAGGTCTCTTCTCTCAATGCAAACAAACCTTTTCCTATCTCAGTGAATCCAGTAAATAATCATAAATTAGTTCCTAAAGTATATGAATGGTTGTGGTTGTCTATTGGTGCTGCTTTTAAACCAACAGACTTTAAAAACCAAGATCTAGGATATTTAACTAGTGCCTATTTCGATTATGTTAGAGTGTTTAAACAAAAACCTAAAGAAAATGTTTCTTTCCGATTAGTGAATAAGCAAACAAACACGAGAATAAAAACCTATGGTTCTAATGACAATGCTTTGCTTAAACAAACAAGAGATAGTTATGGAGAATGGACTCAATGGAAACTTCAAAAAGCAAGCGATGGCCTACATTATTACTTTATTAACATGGGTACTGGCAAATACTTTAGACCGGTCTCAAATAATAATGGCTCTCAAATTCAGTCAAAACCTATTTCGTATAGCGGGTCTTGGACGCAATGGCAGTTTATAGATGCTGATGGCGATGGATACTTTTACATTAAGAATAAGCAAACAGGAAAGTATTTAAAGCCAAAATCGGGATCTCTTGGAGATTTTACTGTAGTAGAATCGCTAAAGGATACCGATTGGTTTAAATGGAAACTACTTCCTGTTAATTAAAATGATTGTATAGAAAACAGAGATAGCTTCCTGAAATTTTTTATCCGTATAAAGATGAAAATAGCATTGTTTAGGAAGCTATATTTTAAATAAATAGGCCAAAATTAAGGACTAATAATACAAAACATTTAAAATAATGATCAATAGATTTAAAAGCATACTCGTTTTTACCCTGTTAGCTTTATGCAGTTGTAAAGACAAGAAAGAAGTGGCTGTTCAGCCCAATATCATTCTTTTTTTGGTAGATGATTTAGGGTGGAAAGATGTAAAAAGTTACGGCAGTACACTATATCAAACCCCTAATGTAGATGCCCTAGCTCAAGAAGGGGTGGTGTTTTCAAATGCGTATGCAGCCGCTGCGGTTTGCTCGCCCACAAGAGCTAGTATTTTAACGGGAAAATATCCAGCAACCATACATTGTACAGATTGGATTCGTGGACACCATAAGCCTTTTGCAAAATATCAAGTTCCAGATTGGACCATGCATCTAAGAGATCAAGACACCACAATTGTAGACGTATTAAAGGAAAAAGGCTATAAGACCATTCATATAGGAAAATGGCATTTAGGTGAAGAAGAAAAATATTGGCCTGAAGCCCATGGGTTTGATCAAAATATTGGGGGTTGGAAAGTAGGCATGCCTAAAAAAATAAAGGGCAAAGGGGGGTATTTTGTGCCTTATAATAATCCGCGTTTAGAAGATGGTCCTCAAGGAGAATACTTAACAGAAAGATTGGCGCAAGAAGCCGCCAATTATATTGCCAATAATGAAAAAGAACCCTTTTTTCTCAATTTTTGGTTATATAATGTACACCTCCCGCTAAAAGCTAAGCAAGCTAAAATCGCAAAATATGAAGCCTTGGTAGACAGCACTGCGTTACAGTCTAACGCAACCTACGCGGCTATGGTAGAACACATGGATGATGCCTTGGGAGTGGTGGTTGCTCAATTAAAAAAATCGGGACTCTACGAAAACACCATTATTGTTTTTGCAAGTGATAATGGCGGAATCACGGGAAATAAAGGAAATCAATCTTTAAAACCAACCATTACCTCCAATTTCCCACTTCGTTCGGGCAAAGGAGACATGTATGAAGGGGGAGTTCGAGTTCCTCTTATAGTGAATTGGCCTAACAAAATAGCACCCAATAAAACAGATGTTTTGTCTATTTCGCCAGATATATTTCCAACACTTTTGGGTTTAATTAATCAACATCCATCAGGAAAAAAAATCAATGTAGATGGTGAAGATTTGTCTGATCTTCTATTAAAGGGGAAGGCGCCAAAAAGGGATGCTATTTTTTGGCATTATCCACATTATCATACAGAAGGCGCAAAACCTTATAGTGCCGTTAGAAAAGGAGATTGGAAATTGATTTCTGTTTATGAACAAGACAAATTAGAATTATATCATTTAGCAGACGATCTCTCTGAAAGTGTGAACCTGATAGATAAATATCCTGAAAAAGGAGCGACCCTTTTCCAATTATTAGAAAATTGGAAGAAGGAAGTAGCGGCCCAAGACCCCATCGTAAACCCAAATTACGATCCAGAAAAAGAGCAACAATTCGCTTGGAGAAAAACAAAGAAATAATGAAGAATTATGTAATTTTTTTAGGGATTGTGTTCTCATTCCTTTTTTCTGAATGTAAAAATAATAGTCAACCAACGGAAAAAAAACAAACCGCCGCCTTGCCCAATATTGTTTGGATTATGCTGGAAGATTGGGGCTATCAGTTGTCTTGTTATGGAGAACCTGGAATTAAAACCCCAAACATAGACAAGCTAGCATACGAAGGAGTGCGGTATACAAATTCTTTTACTACTTCTCCTGTTTGTTCGCCAAGTCGTTCTGCTATGATGACGGGGTTTCATCAAAACTTTATTGCATCACAGCAACACAGAACCGCGGCTAAGTTTGGGTTTTCCAAGAAAAATCTTCCCATAGCAATAGCACCTCTTACCGCGCATCTTAAAAACGCAGGCTACCATACCGCCTTGATGCAGAGCAAGAAAACCGATCTTAATTTTATTCATCAGAAGAATCTTTTTGATAGTGGAGACTGGAAAAATAGAGAAAGTGGCCAGCCCTTTTTTGCGCAAGTTACCTTCGAGGGTACACATAGAAAGTGGCGAAGAGATTCCATTCATCCAATTTCGATTGATGCAGTTGTTGTGCCTCCCTATTATCCTCAAACGGCTTTGGTAAAAAGAGATTGGGCAAATGGTTTAGAAGCGGCGCAAATTGTAGACAGACAAGTTGGCGCGCTACTTGAACGCTTAGAAAATGAAGGTTTAAAAGAAAATACGATTGTATTTCTTATTGGAGATAATGGGCGCTGCATGCCTAGAGGAAAGCAGTTTCTTTATGATGGAGGAATACAAGTGCCATTACTTATTAGATGGCCAGGAAAAATAGCAAAAAACAGTATCAATAAAGAGTTAACGTCTACCATAGATATTACAAAAACGATTTTAGATATCGCAAAGGTTAAACCAAAGACGCCACTTCATGGGAGAAATCTCTTAGACCTTTCGTTGGCAAAGCGAAAATATATTTTTGCTGCAAGAGATAAAATGGATAGTACCTATGATGCTTCAAGGGCTATTCGGTCTATAAATTACAAACTTATTCACAACCTAATGCCAGAACGTCCCTACCTTCAATACAACAAATACAAAGAAAACTATTATCCTACCTTGGCAGCAATGAATGTCTTGTACTTAAAAGGAGAACTCAATAAAAATCAAATAAATTTTATGGCAAGAACGAAGCCAGAATTTGAATTATACGATATTAAAAATGATCCTTATGAGTTAAATAATTTAGCCAATAACCCGAACTATGATGCGATAAAAAACAAACACCTACTTGCCCTGAATAAATGGAGAAAGAAAGTGAAAGATCAAGGGGTAGATTCTGCCTTTAGAGTTGGCGGATGGCCAGCAGAGTACCCTACCAAAACGCTAAAAGAATGGGAAACTCATTTAGAAGCATTTAAACCTTGGGTCTTTAGAAAACCAACAGAAAAAATTACACATCCTTTTGCAAGAAATAATTATGGGAAGAAAAAAAAATAGTATCCGTTTACATTGCAGTTTCATTTTTCTACTCGCGAGCTCCATCTTTTACGGTCAAACATCATATTACTTTAGTAGTTCTTCAGGGAATGATTTAAATTCTGGTGGGCAATCTAGTCCATTTCAGTCTATTGCTAAACTAAACAATTTGCCTTTAGCTCCAGGAGATCAGGTGCTATTTAAACGAGGAGATGTCTTTACAGGAGAAATTATAGTATCGAACTCTGGCACAGAGGGCTCACCCATTATTTATCATAGTTATGGTACAGGAGAATTGCCTATTTTGTCTGGAAGCAACGGGGATAATGGTACTCCAGACCCATTAAATACCATAAAAATTATAGCCGAAGAATATTTAGAATTTCATGACCTACAAATAGAAAATGAACGGTTTGACACCGCTCCGGGTATAGATGATGATAAAGCTTTTGGGATTTATATCACTAGTTTTAAAACACTGCCGGCATCCAATAATTTTGAAGACAGAGAACTCTTTAAGTACTTTCGATTTTCGAACCTTATTTTTAATAATATTTATTCGGTAAACAGCGTGGAAACCGCTTTTAATAGTATAAGAACTACAGGAATTTATTTTCTTGATGCCTTTGTGAATGATGTAATTATTGAAGATTGTTATTTTGGGAATATTGAACGCAGTGGTGTTTGGTTAAGAAAATATGTGTCGGATGTAATTATTAGAAACAATAAATTTATAGATATAGGAGGCTCTGGAACCATTATTTCAGTATCAAAAAGAGTGCTGTATGAAAATAATACCATGCGTTTTACAGGATCAGATTCAGATCCAAGAATGACGGGAAGAGGCAGTGGGATGTGGGTTTTTGCTTCCGATGATGTAGTGGCGCAATACAATATCTCTCAGCATGCTAGAGGAGGAGGTGATTCTTCGGGGATGCATATAGATTATGGAAACACCAATATTTTATATCAATACAACTATACAGAAGATTCTGCTGGAGGTTTTTGTGAAACCCTTGGAAAAAACAGGAACGTTATTTGGCGCTATAATATTAGTGTTAATGATGGCACGGAAGATAAAAGCGGGAAAAATAATTTATTATGGGTTAGTGACTATGCAGGAAACAATAAGGTAAAAAGCGATAAGGTCTATATTTATAACAATACCATATATCAAGGTAAAGACTATAAAAACGTTATTGGAAATACTAAAATTATATTAGAAGCAAAGACCCTCAATTTTTATAACAATATTATTTATTTAGAATCAAGTGCCCAGCTCGGAGAGAAGTTATATACCTATGCTATAGAAACAGCCAATTTTGGTAAGAACATCATGTTTGGCGGAAAGATAAAAGCCAATTTTAAAAACCTCGATGCCTCGAGATATGAAGTAAATCCGCAATTTATAGCTCCAGGAAGCAGGCATTTTTCGGGATATAAAATAAAGTCCTTTAGTCCGGCAAAAGGAGCAGCACTAAGCTTTACAGAACCCGAATTTCCATTGGCAGGAATGGGTGTTTTTTCAGCAATTACCTCACGGGCAACAAAAGATATTTACGGCAATGCCGTTAACCTACAAGCGGCAACAAATATTGGTGCAGACAATGGTGATGGAACGTCCACTACAAATTCCGTAGTTACTTTCGAAGCCGAATCTGGAACGATTGGCGGTGGTGGAAGTGAAATAAGTTGCGAAAATGCTTCGGGAGGAAAAGCTGTTAATTTTCAAGAGGATGGAGAAACACTTACTCTTGAAAACATTAATGTTCCTACAACAGATTTATACTTGATTACCGTGTATTATGCCAATGCAGCGATGAGTTCATTAAAAATAGCGTCTAATGGAGCCAAGACAACCACAATTCTATTGCCTCCTTCTGATGCCTTTTGTTTTCAATCGGGGAATCCAACCGCCTTTTCGGTGGTGCAACCCTTACATGCAGGAACAAATACAATTCAGTTTGAAAAGGGAATCTTAGATAAAATTGAAGTGGTTTCTATCCCGAATGCAACACTTGAAGTGCTTGCTCAAACCGAGACGTTTTCGAAGGAAAAAATCTATTTAGAACGCACCATGCTTTCCGCAGGAGACCCTTTGAGATTGCTGCACTACGCAAGCAATGAACGAAAAGAAACAAGGGTTTCTATTTACCATATCAACGGATCATTGGCTTTCAAAAAGACGTTTACAGACACTAATATAAAAATCAATACAGCAGCTCTTGGAAAAGGAGTGAAAATAATTACCGCAGAAATTGAAGGATATGTATTTGTAAAAAAAATAATTATTTATTAAAAGAAAGCTTAAACGGCTCTAATTTTTGGGGTCTACGACTAAAAAAGACATAAAATGAGTATAATTAAAAAAGGAATATTGGTCTTAATTTTAAGCTATGTAGGGGTCTTAAACAGTCAAAACCTAATTAGTAATGGAAATTTTGAAACAGGTGATCGTACAGGTTGGGACGGCTTTAATAACCAAGTGCTTATAGACAACCTCACCAATTCTAAGGTTGGGAATGTGAATAATGGCGAAGGATCATTATTGGAAATACTTAGTGTAAGTCCGGGAGAAACCTATAAGGTGACCTTTAATTATAGATGGGTAAGTGGTAATGGAGATTATGCAATGACTGTTCGAGTAAAAGAAGGCAGCGCAGCAGGCGATGACTTAGGCGCCTTGGTTTTAGAGGCTACACCAGATGTTTGGCACAATCAAGCCACCTTTTTATTTACGCCTCCAGCAGGAGAGGCCACGGTGAGACTCGTTTTTTACAAAGTAAATGGCAACAGACCTTTGAGAATTGATAATATAAGTGTGATAGACCAAAAGGAAGTTCTTTCAAGTTTTGTAGATGTTAATACGCCTTCAAATTCACAACCAGCAGGGGTTTCTGGAGATTGGACTTTAGATTTTAGCGACGAGTTTAATGACACCAGTTTAAATCTTTCTAAGTGGTATAAAAGTGTAAGTACACGATCTAGAGCACCAAGGCCGAACCAAGGAGTGAATGATTGGTGGTGGGTAGAAGACAATGCCTTTTTAAATGGAGCGGGTGATTTGGTGCTTCGAGGAACTAAAGTAGACGCCAATACCATGTATTGTGGGTCTGTAGAATCTAGAGATTTTTATGAAGTTCAATATGGCTATTTAGAAGCCAGGATACAAATTGCGGAGACCTCTAAAGGAAATCATACGGCCTTTTGGTTACAAGGTAAAAATCAGGGCAATGTAGATAATTCTGCTGCCGATGGGGCAGAAATAGATATCTTTGAATCGGCTTGGAACAATAATACTACCAAAGCGGTGGTGCATTATGATGGTTACGGTTCCGATAAAAAAAACCATACCATCTCTTATAATACGCCAAATATTCATAATGGCTATCATACTTTTGGCTTGCATTGGACGGCTACAACGATGGATATATATTATGATGGTGTTAAGGTACGATCAACAAATGCAGGGAAACCTTTTCCATTTACCACCAAACCTGAAGTTGGTCACCCCTTAGTTCCTAATGTTCCAGAATGGTTGTGGTTGTCTGTAGGGGCAAGTTTTGGAGATGGAGATTTTGTAAATCAACCCGTTGGAACCTTGTCTGATGCATTGGTAGATTATGTAAGAATATACAAACCTTCAGCTACTTTGGGGTTTCATGAACACAAGATAAACACTTTTGACATTTATCCAAACCCAATAAAAAAGCTGATGCATATTCAAACCACCGCTTTAAATTATTTGGTAACGGTCTATAATATTCAGGGCAAAGAATTATTTAAAAAAAAGGGGCTAAAAGAGGCCTCCAAATTAAATATGACAAGCTACCCTAAGGGCGTCTACTTATTAAAAATTAATTATTTAGATAAGGTATTATTTAAAAAAATTGTACGTTAAAAACCTACTTTTATTAAATCTCTATTCACCGAGTTCTTATTTAAGCAGTACCCCAAATATTGTGAAGGGAATAATGTAGTTGCCGATACTAAGAGAACCACGCATCACACTAAATAAATTGTGGGCTAGCAGAAGTGGCAATAAAGAATTTTCTCGATATTGCCTTCTGCAGGTCGGGGGATTTTAGTTAATAGGGGGATTCATTAGTTTTTTGAAATGGCAACAATGCTATCCACTTTAGACTGCATCAAACCCACTAAATCTTTGTTGTTTGCTGCAATATTATTCTGTTCTCCTAGGTCCTTATACAAATCATATAGTTGAGGTTCTTTAGAAAAACCCCCTTCAATTTTTTTGTCTTTTAGCCAGGCCGGAAATTTTTGCGCCATTAAAGGAGCAATATATTTGTATTGGTTGGTTCTAAGCGATAAAGAGAAAGCCTCTTCTAACATGATTTTTCTAGCAGGCGCATTCGCATTTAATAAAGCCGCTTTTACATCTTTACTGTCAATAGCTTCTTCTGCCGCTAAGTTTTGACCAACGATTCCTCCTAAAGAAGCATAGAAATCTACTTGAGAAATGAGGGCGTCACTTTCTCCTGGTAGTATGTTTTCTGGCCAATAGGTAATCATAGGAACTCTCGTGCCCGCTTCAAAAGCACTGTATTTTCCACCTCTAAATGGACCTCCAGGTTTGTGGGCGCCTAACATTTCTACCGCGTTGTCTTCATACCCATCATTTAATACGGGGCCATTATCACTGGTAAAAATGACTAGGGTGTTTTTGTCTAAGCCTAATTCTTCTAAGGTATTCATAATGTTTCCGGTAACCCAATCCATTTGAGCAATTGCATCTCCTCTTGGACCCATCGTAGAGGCTCCTTCAAATTGTTTGTTGGGCAATCTTGGAACATGAATATCGTGAAATGAGAAGAAAAGAAAGAATGGATCGTCTTTATTATCGCTTATAAACTGGTTCGCTTTTTCTGTAAAAATGGAAGAAAAATTTTCATCTGTCCATAAGGCAGCTTCGCCTCCTGTTTGATATCCGATACGGCTAATTCCGTTTACAATGGCCTGACTGTGTTGTTTGTCTGCTGCCTGTCTTAATCGTTCGGGATTTGTGATGCCGGTAGGAACATCTTTAAAAGGTTTGCCGTAACTAATTTTAATAGGATCGGAAGTTTCAAGATTGATGGCATGGTGATTCTCAACAAATACGGTGGGAACTCTATCTCCTGTTGCGGGTAATAAAAAACTATAATCAAAGCCAATTTCTAAGGGCCCTGGTTTAATTTCTGTATTCCAATCGGTATCGCCATTTCCTAAGCCTAAGTGCCATTTTCCAACCACCGCAGTTTTATATCCAGCTTTTTGTAGCATTCTTGGCAGTGTAGGGGTATTTGGAGCGATTAATAGTGGGGCGTCTCCAGGTAAAATAGCCGCATTATTTCTAAAAGCATATTGCCCCGTTAACAGGGAATACCGAGAAGGCGTGCAAGTGGCGGCAGAACTATGTGCATCTGTATATTTAATACCGTTTTTAGCAAGTCTATCTACATTGGGCGTTTCAACACCTGTAGCTCCATAACTACTTAGGTCTCCATAACCTAAATCATCTACATAAAAAATAACAATATTTGGTGATTTATTCTTGGTGTCTTGTTCGAGTAGAGTTTTCTCTTTAGGACTATTCTTGCACGAGACCAGTGTTAGAACGGAAATAAATAGGAATATTTTGTTCATTTTATTTTTTTTAAATTTTTCATGTTCTTAACGGGCCATTTATAGAGTACTTCTTTGTTTTGCATAAGTCGCTTATGGATGTGATAGGTAACATCCATCCAAGCTTTGCCTTCTTTCCAAAGCGGCGACATCATTGAAGTTTCCCATTGAGAAAGTTTTCTGTTTAAAAGATGCAAGCTTGCCGTATCTTTTTTCGATAGGTCTGTGGTTTCTCCAATATCTTGAGATAAATCATACAAAGCTTCTCCATAATTGTCTAATCGAATTAATTTATGGTTTCCAATTCGAGCAGCAGATTCTTCTAGTTTCCGCCAATAGAGTTCTTGATGTGGGTTTCCTAATTGTTCTCCAGAGAGATAAGGAAGTAAATTAACACCATCCAATTTTAAACTATCGGGAGTTGTAATTGTTGCTGCCGCGATGGATGTTTTAAAAATATCAAGTGAGGAGATTAGGCCGTCAAAGTGCTGATTTTCATTAATTTGTTTTGGCCAGCTCATAAAAAAGGGCACTCTGTGACCTCCTTCAAATTCGTTTCCTTTCCATCCTTTTAAGTTTCCATTTTTAGATGAATTGTTATTCGCTCCGCCGTTATCGCTTAGAAAGTAAATTAGCGTATTGTCGAAGAGGTTTAAGGTTTTTAGTTTTTTTACGAGTTTCCCTATATTTTGATCTAAAGACCAGGTCATCGCAGCGAGTTTTTGTCTCGGATGATTTTTGTATTTTAAAAGATCAGAGTCCTTAGCGTGCATAGGTGTATGCACGGCGTTATAGGACAAGTACATAAAGAAGGGGTTCTTCTTGTTTTTTTCAATAAATTGAACAGATTGATCACCAAGGACATCGGTTAGATAACCATCAAAATGCACCCGTTTGCCATTGTGTTGCAGCATCAATTCTTTAGAAGGGTTTTGAATGGGGAAATAAGACCTTCCTCCTCCAAGAAAACCATAAAACTCATCAAAACCTCTTTCATTGGGATGATCGGTGGAGGTTGCTCCTAAATGCCATTTTCCTAAAGCAATGGTTTTGTAGTCATTTTTTTTGAACACATCGGCAATGGTTTTTACCTCATCGGAGAGACCAATATCTTCTGTGTTTTTATCTCCTGTGTTATTTGCTTCAAATCCAAATCTTTGCTGATATTTTCCAGTAATTAAGCCCGCTCTTGATGGAGCGCATACCGTAGAAGATACATGAGCGTCTGAAAAAATCACCCCCCCCTTTGCAAGTTTGTCAATTTCTGGGGTGTCTAAATCTTTACTACCCATAAAACCAAAATCTACATATCCGGCATCATCAATGAGAATCACTATAATGTTTGGTTTTAATGTCGTTTGTTTTTTTAGGTTTTTAGAGGTAATCCTTGAATCTAAAGGTGCTTTTTTTTGCGCGGGCGCATTGCATGAATAGGCTAACATTAAAAGACAACAAGTTAAAAGAGAACTTTTTATTATTTTTAAATGAGTTAACATATTTGGATATTTTTAGAAAAAAGTAGAGAATAACTTCCTTGTTGGATGAAAATTCTCTACTATTTAATTCAAATGAAACAGACTATTTTTATTGCTTTAAAAACTTGTAAGACCCTTTAATCCCTTCAATGGAAGTTTTAATAATATAGATCCCATTGTTAAGCATAGAAATGTTGATCGTTGCTTTATTACTTTTCGGTTGAGCGCTTAGTACTTTTTGTCCTAAAAGATTAAAAAGGGCAACCTTCTCTATGTTTTTTGTAGCAGACATTGTGATATTATTCGAAGCAGGGTTTGGATAAGATTTAAAGTTAAATTGCGTGAAATCTTCTACGGAAGCAATAGCCTCTTCTACAATACTAATATTATCTATTCTTACCGCGTTATTCGTTTTTGCTCCAGAAGCATTTCTTTCTGGACTAAAAACAAATAGCATTAAAGCTGCTTGAGGGGCTGTAAATGTTAACTCATACTTGGTGTATGTAGTGGTGGTTTCGTCTAATTGGAGACTGTATTCATCAATCACTTCACCATTATTGGATCCATCGTCTAATCGTATTGAAAAGTAGGGAGCATCTTCAGGATCTACCCCGGTATTGGAAAGCTTATAATAAAAACTTGCCTTGTATTGAGTGCCTGCTACTGCGGTGAATTTCTGTCTAAGATTTGCAAAGTCATTTCCTAAATTTAATCTAGATCCACCTTCATAAGGATCTCCAGAAACTACCGCTGCACCAGAACCAGAGGTAAAGGGCGTGAGTTCGCCGGTTTCAAAATCTCCATTGGTAATTAAGTCTTGTGAAAAACCTAGAAACGCAGATAATAAGAAAGTAAGTAAAGTAATTTTTTTCATATATGGAATTATTTAATTGTTTAACGATTAATTAAAGTCTCGCTTTGATGCTTCAAAGCGAGATATTGTGAATGCTTATTTTTTTACTTTTAGTGAAACGTCGTCTAAAAAGAATGCCGGAAAAGAGGGGCTTACTTTTCCTTTGTAGAATTGAATTCTTAATTTGGTAACTCCACTAGGGACCACGTATTCAACCGTAGTTTCTTCCCATTGATCTGTTTTTGACACTTCAGTTAATTTTTCTATTAAACCAGCAGCTCCGCCAACTTCAGCATTTCTTAAAACTGGCTGAAAGCTATTGGGAATGGTTTCACTCCACCTAGATTGAAACTTTAAAATATAGGTAGTTCCAGGAGTAACATCGGCAATCGTGAATAAAGTACCGTCACCTCCTTCTATTCTACCCACAAAGTTTCCAGTTTTAGGATCATTGGTGGCTACGCCATTTTTATAGCCTCCCCAAGGAGCAATGGCACCCGTTTCAAAGCCGTTATTAGTAATGAGTTCATCGGGATCAATAACAGGGGTAAAAGTGGTGTTTTGACCTGGGCCAATTATAAGGTTTGGTGTATGATTGGCATAGGTTTGTCCAACGGTTGTAATCACAGCATCTTCATCAAAGAGTGCAGAGGTAAATAAAGGCGCTTGTCTGCCATCAAACCAAGAATATCTATGAATCCATGATATTTCATCTAAGGCGGTTAAGGCATTATTCATAAACGCTAGCACTTTGGCTTCGCTATATCTGTTGCTTTGTGGTGAAGAAGCTCCCCAATCTGCAACAGCAAATTCTGTAATCCAAATGGGTTTATTGTATTTAATATAGGTTTCTTTCAGTTTATTAACAAGGTTTAATACGTCTGGACCTCCATAATGGTGAACAGTGATAAAGTCTATTCGTAGGTTGTTTGCTTCTGCCTTTTGCATAAATTCTACCATCCATGCATTGTTTGGGCTTACCGTTGCTGGCGAACCAATAGGTACCCCTATTTCTTCTAGTCTAGGCCATAATTCAATGGCTTGATCTACAGACATATTTGCTTGCGCTTTGCCATCGGGTTCATTAAAACCTAAAATGTATTTTACCTTGCCATCTGCAACGAGTTGCTTAATTCTGTTAATGTTTTCATCGGTCACAGAACCTTTTCCCCAAAACATAGGGACATATTCTACATTTCCTGGAATTTCTTCTCTTAATTCATTTCCCCAACTATACATCCAATGAGCTCCTAAATCACTGGTTTTATAAGACCAGTCTTTTGATTTATTTGTAAAAGCAACCCCTTTTTTATTTACAGCATTATCTATCGTAAAGGGTGGAACGTCTGAAGCATTGAAATTACCTAATTCATTTTTTTCACAACTTATGAATGAAAAAACGAAGAGGGCTGCTATTAGTATGTTTTTTTTCATGTATCATTTTTTTATTTTATCCTGTCATGGCAAACTGGCGGTCACGCTTCGAGTGTTTTAAACACAGGTATGTAGCTAGTTATTGCCAAACTGGATTTTGGACTAAATTTGGATTCACATCTATTTCACTTTGAGGAATTGGAAAAACCTCTGATCTTCTTTCTAAATAATTAGGATTGTAGGCTCCCACAGGATCTGATTGTACTCTTTGAAAAGCATCTTGCATGGTTCCCCATCTTTTTAAGTCCATAAAACGTGAACCCTCAAAGGCAAACTCTACTCTTCTTTCATGTCTTACAACATCAATCATTTGCTGTTGGTTTACAGCGCCTTCAACATCTTGTACACTCGGCATTCCAACACGAGCTCTTACCTGATTTACAAGATCTGTAGCTCCAGAAACGTCTCCTGTTTCTGCCAATGCTTCTGCTTTCATTAATAAAACATCGGCATATCTAATGACATGAAAATCTTGTGAACCTTGGCCAAAAACCGCGTTGCCTTCAGCATCTGGGCCTTGTCTAATATATTTCCTTTGACCAAACTTTGTAGGTCCATTCCCTTTAAAAATCTTCACGGGTTCATTCATAAATTGATCTCCTTTAAAGTATACCGAAGCGTTTGCTCTTGGGTCTCTATTGGCTCCTTTATTATTTGAATCATATAAAGGAGATTGCGAAATGGGCAAACCATCTGCACAATAATAATCGTTTACTAAATTGGGCATAGGTCTTAGGTCTCCTTTTGGAAAACCTAAATAGGTTCCTGAAAAAGTTTCTCCACTTCCAGAGTTATCTCCTCGTAAAAAACGAACGGCAAAAACAATTTCGTTGGATGTTTCACCAACTTCTGAAAAGAGTTCTGAATAATTTGGATGTAAAGAATAGCCTAAACCCATTAATTGGTTGGTTAATGCAATGACTCCAAATTCACCACTAAAATCTTTGTTATACAATTGTACCCTTGCAAAAAGACCTAGTGCTGCTCCTTTGGTTGCATAGCCATACAGATTACTTGGGTGACTAACCGGAAGGTATGCAACGGCTAATTTTAAATCGGTTGCAATTTGAGCGGTCACTTCTTCATACGTGTTTTTAGCAACAAAGGCATCTTCTAAGAGCTGAGGTGCCGTGATAAGAGGTACCTCCTCAAAAAACACAGCGAGGTTAAAATATAATAAAGAACGCAAGAAGTACGCCTGACCTAATAATTCTTTTTTTGTTTCTTCAGAAACCAACTCTACAGAGATTTCATTTACATTTTTAATCACCGCGTTTACTCTGGCAATCCCTTTGTAATGATCATTCCAAAAGGCTTCTATAGGTCCGGAAGTTGGATTTTCAATTCCCTCCATAAACTTTCCTGGACCTTCCCATTTAAAATTGTTAAAAGAGTTGTCTCCTAAACCATCAAATCCAGGAATCCCTTGCCAGCCGTTAAGACTACCCCCATATAAGGAGCCACTTTGCAGCGATGCATACACCCCATTTAGTGCCAGAAAGGCATCTGATTCGCTTTGCCAAAAGTTGCCTTCTGCAATTTGTGTAAGTGAGTTTCTGGACACAAAATCATCACTACAACTCACCAAGCCCATTGAAATAAAAATGACTATAAATATTTTTTTCATCTTGTTATAATTTTAAATTTAACCCTAAAGTGATTGTTTTATATAGTGGAGCACCTCTATTGCTTTGGCTACCATTCGCTCTTTCTGGATCGAAGTTTTCTAGACCCGTAAAAGTTAATAGGTTTTGAGCACCCACAAAAATTCTAAGTTTTCCGATATTTAATCTTTTTGATATATCTTGAGGCAGAGAATAACCAATTTCTAGATTTTTTAGACGTAAGTACGAGGCATCTTGCACATAGAAAGAAGATACAACGGTATTGTTTAAACCTCCTACTCTTGGTAAATTAGTACTAGGGTTTTCTGGGGTCCATCTGTCTAGCCAGTAGGTGAGTACATTACTTCTGTTGTCTGCCATTGGCAAGTTTCCATTCCCCATAATTAAGCGGTCTACTCCATGAACTCCTTGTAATAAAAAGTTGATGTCAAAATTGCGATATTCTAAAGAGCCATTAAAGCCGTATAGTAAATCTGGATTCGGGTTTCCAATAATGGTTCTGTCATCTGCATCGATTACTCCGTCTGGCACACCATCAGGACCAGAGATGTCTGCATATCTAATGTCTCCAGGACCTGCAATTTGCGAAGGGGCATTTGCAATTTCATTGATACTTTGAAATATACCGATCGCTTGATATCCATAGTAAGCTCTAAAAGGTTCACCAATTCTAATAATATCTGTATTACTAATCGTTTCTTCTCCACCATCTCCTAAACCGGTTACTTCATTTCTGAAAAATGACGTAAAGTTTCCACCAATACTAAATTTTGCCTCTCCAAGGCGTCCTCTATAACTCCCGTTAAACTCTAAACCTTCATTGGTCATAGAAGCTGAATTTACCGCTCCAATGCTTGTTACACCAATGGTTGCTGGCACAGGAAAATTGGCATATAGAATATCGGTACTATTCTTCTTGAAATACCCCAATTCTACTTGCAGTTTGTTTCTAAAAAGTGCCGCGTCGATTCCAAGATCTAATAATTCTGATTCTTCCCATCTAATATTAGGGTTTGCAATATTTGTAATGGCCACGCCACCAACAATCGCATCATCGCCCAAAATATAATCTAAACCAGGGTTGTAACTTTGTTCATAGACATACCTGCCTCCTCCTTTGTCATTTCCAACGAAACCATAACTGGCTCTTACTTTAAGGTTGTTTATAAAATCTACTTCTTTCATGAATTTTTCATTTGAAATACGCCAGCCTACAGAAGCAGAAGGAAAAGAACCATATAGATTTTCAGGGCCAAATACACTTCCTGATGCATCATACCTGAAGTTTACTTCGGCAAGATATTTATCATCGTAATTATAGGTTGTTCTTCCAAAGAAAGACTGTTTAATGTCTTCAGAAGCACCACCACTTAGCGCAGGGTCTAAAATTCCCCCGCCATTAAACTCTTCTATATTATCTGTAGGAAAACCACTTAATTGCCCTCTAAAATTATCTGATTTAGAGTTATAAATAGAATGCCCTAATAGCACATTAAATTCATGAACTTTATTAAAAGATTTGTTATATCTAATAATATTTTCATTTAAAAGCGTGTATTTGAAGTTGGTAGAATTCACCAAACTGTTTACCTCATTTTGAGAAACAATCGTTCCATCCCAAGTGTTAAGGGTTGCTCTGGGCGAAAAGTCGGAAACATCGGAATGTAGAATGTTTGCACTGGCACTTGTTTCAAAGCTTAGATTTTTTGAAAGATTAAAGGTTAAGCCAAATCGTTGGCTCATATTAATCACATTACTTTCGTAATTCCCTAAGTAACCTCTTCTTAAGGCGTTCTGTGTTAAAAGAGAGGGATTGTCATTTTGCCATGCGCCATCTACAATACCATATTCTCCGTTAGAATAATAAGTAGGAATGGTGGGTGCCGCTCTTTGAAAAGAGTAGATGATTCCATTATCACCACTAAACGCATTTTGACCTCCCGTTGGACCTGTGTTTTTATTCCAAAAAGAATTGGTAACACTGCTAATGGTTAGCCAATCTTTTATTTTAGAATTGAGATTAAAACTAATATTATAACGTTCTGATTTGAATTTACTTCTTACAATGGCATCTTGACCTAAATACCCTAAGGATGCTCTATACGTGGTTTTATTATTTCCTCCAGAAAAGGAAATATTGTGGTTTTGAAGCGGTGCTAAAGTAAGCACTTCATCTGCCCAGTTTGTATCGCCAAATTGATCTGGCTGTGAACCCGTTCTTATGGCGTCTATTTGAGCGGCGGTGTATCTTGGGTCAAAACCAACACCGTCTTGATTGCTGTATTTTTCATTAATAAGGTTGGCATAATCTAAAGCGCCTAAAAATTCAGGTTTGATGGTGGCTTCTTGAACCCCATAAAAGCTATTAAAACTAATTTCAAATTTGTCTGATTTCCCTCTTCTTGTGGTCACCAGAACAACGCCATTTGCTGCTCTTGCACCATAAATAGCTAAGGAGGAAGCATCTTTAAGAACACTAATGCTTTCTATATCTGAAGGAGCGATACTGTTAAAAGCCGCCATATCTTCGTATTGGATATTGTCTATCACAATTAAAGGCGTTGTATTGCCAAAAGTGCCAATCCCTCTAATAACGATTGAGGAGCCGTCTGCACCAGGACTTCCAGAAGATTGCGTTAATTGAACTCCAGAAAATCGGCCATATAAGAGTTGCCCCGAATTGGTTACGGGTTGGTTCACAACTTCTGCAAAAGAGACGGTTTGAACAGCACCTGTAACATTTACCTTCTTTTGGGTTCCATAACCAACCACAACGATTTCATCTAAGGTAGATACATCATCTTGAAGCGTTATATTAATGGTTTTTCTTCCAGCCACCTTTATTTGCTTATTTTGAAATCCTAAATAAGAAACTAATAAGGTGGTTGTACTTGAGGATACCTTTAAGGTGTATTTTCCATCAAAATCTGTTTGCGTCCCATTCTTGGTCCCTTTTTCAACAATAGTAGCTCCTGGCAATGGTTCTCCTGAAGCATCCATTACTTTTCCTGTAAGGGTTAATTCTTGATCTAATTGTAGACTTTCTATCCCTAAACTTGGATGCGCATAAGAAAAGGGAATGAGGAGAAGCATCAACAAAAGGGAGGTGGATTTTTTAAAATGCTTCTTGGAATATAAAATCTGAAAATTCATAATTTTAAATTAGTTAATTGATTACAGCCCAAAGTTGGACAATTTTTATTTTTTATTTTATTACTATAAGATCAAAAAGGGGGGAATATGAGTGCTATTGACGATTCTTCCCCTATAAATGGTTTTATGGGATGATAATATATAAAAGCGTTATAAAAAACACCACCAATAAAGTAAAAACAAGCCTTGTAAGCTTCTTGGTTTTATCGTTCTTATTGTTTAGCTCCGGATCCTTCATAATTATTAGTTTTGTCAAATTTCTAATTAATTACTCAGTAAAAAAGGTGCTTAAGAGCGCAAAAGAGGGTAAAAATAAGTTAATTGATGTTTTCTTTTTTATATTGAGTAGGGGTAAACCCAAATTGTTCTTTAAAACAGGTTCTAAAATACTTAATATCATTAAATCCAACAGCGTACGCAATAGTGCTTATGTTTCCCTGTTTGTTTAAAATCATTTGAGCGGCTTTTTTTAATCGAATAGATCTAATAAATAGAGAAGTGTTATAGCCTGTAATTGTTTTTATTTTTCGATAAAGGGATGAAGAGCTCGTTGCCATTTTAGACGCTAAATAATCTCTATTTAAAGCTTCATTTTCTAAGTTGTCTTCAACCACTTTAATCACATTATTTAAAAAGGTTTCATCAAAAGACAATTCATCTGTTTCTGTAGGCTGAAGGGTTATTCTTTTTTCAAAATAGTCCTTTATTTTTTTTCGATTGCTGATAAGTGATTCCACCTGTGCTTTTAAAATTAGGGGGTTAAAGGGTTTGGTAACATAGATATCTGCTCCAGAACCATAGCCTTCTTGTTGATAAACAGCGTTGGTTCTGGCGGTTAGCATGACCACCGGAATGTGAAGAATTTTTTTTGTTTTTCTTAATTCTTTACAAAAAGAGATGCCATCCATTTCTGGCATAACCACATCACTGATAATAATATCTGGGATACGATCTAGTGCTTTTTGAATGCCTATTCTACCATTTTCGGCCTCAATAACGGTATATTCTTCTTCGAATACAGCTTTGATAAACTTCCTAATTTCTGGATTATCTTCCACAACGAGTAGGGTGCTTTTATTTTTATTTAGAAAAATTTCTGGCAACTCTTTGTTTTGGGGCAAGACTCTTTCTACGATATAATGTATAGGGTCTTCAGATTTTTTGAAATTTACAATATATTGGTCTTTTGTAAAGTGATCTCCTCCTAAAGGGAGTCTTATCTTAAAAGCACTTCCTTTCCCCAATTCGCTATCTACAATAACTTTACCATGATGAAGGTTTACAATACTTTTAACCAGGGCTAAACCAATACCGGTCCCTATTAAATTGGCAGAATTGGAGTTCGCTATTTGATAAAAACGATTAAATATTTGATCAAGATCTTTTTTATTCATCCCTGCACCCGTATCCTTTACTATAATTTCACAATAACCATTGGGAAATTCGGCTTGTTTTTTATGAGATTTAATTTTTATAGAGAATGTGATTTTGTTTTTTGCCGTAGTATGTTTAAATGCATTTGACAATAAATTGCAGAGTACAATTTCCATTTTTTGCCGATCGTAGGTTAAAGGGATTTCGTCATTTTTAGGCTTGAATTTAAATTTAATATTCTTGTGGTCTGCTAACTCATTGAAAGAAAGAAAAATTTCATAAGCAAACTTGGCAAAATTACCCTTGGCTACTTTTAGCTTCATTTTACCACTTTCTACTTTTCTGAAATCTAATAATTGAGTCACTAAATTTAAGAGTCTTTGGGTGTGATAATAAATGGTTGATAAATGATTTTTTTGCTGTCTTATAGGCATCTCTTGCTCTAACATCATCTGTACAGGGCCAGATATTAAGGAGAGGGGGGTTCTAAATTCGTGAGCGATATCAGTAAAAAACTGAGTTTTCATACTAATTAATTCTTCTTCCTTTTTTCTGTTAAGTTTAGAAATTTCTAGCTTATTTCTTAGTTCGCTTCGTTGGGTAATAATATATCTATATAAATACAACAAACCAGAGAATAGCAGGGTGTAAACTAAAAATGCTTGCCAAGTTTTCCAAAAGGGCAGTAGTATTTTTATTTTTAATTGAGTTGCTTTAGAATAGTCTTGACTTTTGTTATTGGTGGCTTTCACGTTAAAAATATAGTTACCCGCCTTTAAATTAGTATACGTAATGTTTTTGGGAAATGACGTTGTTTGCCACTCTTTGTCTAGCCCTTCCATTTTGTATTTAAAGGAGTATCCAGAGTTTTCAAGAAAGTCTAAGGCTACATATTCTATAGAAAAATTCTTGTAGCTGTGTGTGAGGGTAATTGCTTGATCATATTCAATAGATTTTTCTAAAATAGTTCTTCCATTATACTTTACAAGAGGTTTTATATCCTGTCCAGAAATTTTAAATCCTGTTAAAATAACTTCTGGAATATTTGCGCTTTGAATGGAGTCTGGATGAAAAACAGTTAGGCCATAGATGCCACCAAAATGAAATTTCCCCTTATTATCTTTAATGGCGGTTGCTTCTGTAAACGTATTTGATTTTAAGCCAGCATTTACATCGTAATTATAAAAATTCTGATTTTTTAGGTTAAATTTTGAAACCCCTTTATTGGTGGCTATCCAAAGGTTGCCATAATCATCTTCTAAAATAGAATTAATATAGCTGTTTGGGAGCCCATCTTTTTGTTGAAAAGACTTAAAATACAAGGTCCCATCCTTTTCTTGGATGACTAAATTTAGACCATTTGGCGTGCCTACCCATAAATTACCTTCTTTGTCTTCATACATGCAGATAATAATATTACTACTTAGTGATTTTTGATCACCTTGCTTTTTAGCATATCTAATAAAATCATTGGATGCTGGTTTGCGCAAGTACAATCCATTGTAGCTACCAATCCAAAATTGACCATTCCTGCGCTCTAAGAACGAACTAATTCTTTGGTTTTTTAAAAGTCTTATAAACGATTGGTTATTTGGAGTTCCTTTCCCAACAGATTTTCTCAAGCCCTCTTGTTGGCTTCCTATCCAAAAAATACTGTCGGTAGTTTGATAAATGGCTGAAATTTTATTTAAAAAGACAGCGTTGGAAGTTTCTTGGTTTTTAACCTTAATTGGTTTTAAGTTAAACTGCTTTTGTTTCTTTTTAACTTGATATAAACTGTTATTGGTGGTTAACCAGAAATTGTTTTCTAAATCGGTATAGAGTATTTTAACTCCCTTTTTCCTGTTATTAGAATTGTGATCGTTAGATTTTGGTAATTCAATCGTTGAAAAACGGGAGCCGTTCTTACTGTAAAATAGACTATCAATACCTTTAATTCCTGCCCATAAAACATGATCTCTATCTTTTAATAAAGACCAAATAGGCTCATTAGGCAAGCTGCTTTTATTGACTTCTTTAAAGTAGTTTCTGTTTTTATTTACTTTACAAATACCGCCTCCATTGGTTCCAAACCATAAAATGCCCCATTTATCTTGAAAAACACAGAGCACATCTTTGTATAATTCTTTCCCGAAGTCTTTTTCGTATGACAGATCAAAACTGGTAAAAACACTTGTCTTTGGGTTAAAACGACGCACGCCGGCACCCCAAGTTCCTATCCAAATAAAACCGTCTTTGTCTTGGTATAGATAATAGGCGTTATTTTTTTTATTTTCAGGAGTGCTATTTTCATATTGTTTGAATTCTTTTTTACTGGGGTTATAGGAGAGTAGTTCTTTTCCCCAAGAGGCAAAATAAAAAACTCCTGTTTTTTCGTCCTCTAAAATAGCATTAAACTGTATCGAAGAATCTTCGATTTTTAGTTTTTCTAACAATGCTCCTTGGGCAGAATAAATATAAATTCCGTTACTACTGGCTACCCACATCTTGCCATCACTAGCTTTTATGATCGAGCTAATTTTAAGATTTTCAAGAAAATGCCTACTAGTTTGGTCTGCTGGATTAAAGATATAAAAGCCATTTAGCCAAGTACCTATCCAAATTTCATTATCTATCCCCTCTGAAATACTAATGACTCGCGTATTTTTTATGTTGTTTTCTTTGCTTGGCAGGTCTTCAAAACCTTCAAAGGAATTAAACTCGGGGTTATAACGGCTTATGCCATTAGACTTTGTGCCAATCCAGATATAACCAAGACTGTCTTCAAAAAGAGTTTCAATAGAATTATTTATTAGACTATTAGGATTGCCAATTTCATTTTGAAAAACTTTTATATTGTTTCCGTCATATCGATTTAAACCTCCTCTAGTGGCCACCCATATAAAACCTTTTTTATCTTGTAAGATGCTAGTAACCTCATTCTGAGAGAGACCAACATCTGAGTTTATATAGTTGATATCTTCAAAGTGATTTTTTTGTTGACCAATACTTTTAAAAAGAAAGATAAAGGTTAAAATAATAAGAAATTGAATTCTAAGCATATAATATTTCTAAATCACTAAGGTTTTTATACCTGCTTTTTTCTAGAGTGAGTGTTCGGATTGTAACGGGTGATATTTGCCAGCCTAGGGTGGGGTGACATTTAGCGTAATCATTGCCACTGTTTAAACCATTTTTTAATCTAAAAACAGCGAGGTATTTATTTATCTATTAAATCAAGAACGACTCTTACAAAAGCAGGCGAACCTGCTGTGGGGAGTCGTCTATTTTTTTTGACTCTTTATGTAATGATTTTTGTCAAGCCAAAAAAAAAGACAAACGTAATTAATTGTATTTTATACCTAAGGTAAATTTACATTATTACTAGCACTATAGGAAATTTTTGTATTGTATCTCGAACTAGCATTTTGGTGGCTATTTTAACTTGAAATGAATAGCAAGTTATGAAAAATATAGTCTATCACTTTTAAAAAAACCATTTTTCACCAATGATCGGTTCTAAACGAGGAGGCGGGTAAACCCGAAGCGCTAAATAAAGAGCCCTTTACGTAGGCTTTCCATGCATATCTAACCGCGACTGGTTTTTTAACTTGATCACTCCAGACCACTAAATCTCCTTTTTTTATCTGTGCTTTGGCTGGATAAAAAACTTTGTCTTCTCCTGCAATTTCAAAATCTTTCAGCACATTACCCATACTTGTTAGCCCCATTTTAGCAGCGTCGAAAAAGAGGAAAACCTTATTATTCGAAACCTTCATTGACTTGTATACAGGACCACTAAAAGAGAGTGAATTAAAACCATAATCTTTGGCCAAGGCCCAATACGCCAAACGTTCTCCAACCATTCTTTTTTCTGGCGGATGGATAACCGTTTCATTTCCAATATCTAAGGTTACCACCATCCCTGTATTTTCGGTATGAAGCATTGTTTTTAATTGTGCTTCCCTTAAAAAAGGATGATTTTTTGATTTTCCAAAAGGCGCAATCTGAACAAAATAAAAAGGAAAATCGCCCTGTGCCCAATTTTCCCTCCAACTTTGAATCATGGCGGGAAAAAGACGTTGGTATTGTTGCGCTCTTTTTACATTTCCTTCTCCTTGATACCAGATGGCTCCCTTTATGGTATACGGAATTAAGGGGTGTATCATGGCGTTATACAATAGGTTTGGATTTCGATGTTTCCTTTTAGGGTCTTTATTCCAGTCTGTAAAATTGCTAAAATCGTTTTCTATAATCTCTTTAGGAGTCCATGCTTCTGCCGGAGTACCTCCCCAGCTGCTATTAATTAAGCCTACGGGTACCCCTAGAGTTTTTTGCAGCAAATTTCCAAAGAAATAAGCCGTTGCGCTAAAGTTGGGAGCGCTTTCTTGAGCGCTTTCTTCCCAGCTTCCGTAGAGCTTTTCTGTTTTGTCTTTTGCCATTTTTTTGGGTACTTTAAAAAATCTAAGATTGGCATTTTTACTCTGTAAAATGGCTAAATTACTACCGTTTACAGGTTGTCCTTTAAATCCTTTTAGGGGCATTTCCATATTCGATTGTCCTGAACATAGCCAAACTTCGCCTACCAAGATATTTTTGTAAACAATGATGTTTTTACCTGAAATGGTAAGCTCAAAGGGACCTCCAGCTTCAGATGGGTCTAAAAACACTTTCCAGTAGCCCTCTATTACAGGAGTTATATAATTTTTACCTTTAAAAGTAATGGTTACTTTTTTTTCAGGAGTGGCTTTTCCAAAAACAGCAATGGGTCGACTGCGTTGAAGTACCATATTGTTACCAAATAAACCATTAGGTAAAAGCACCTCAGCCACCATCGAATTTGAGAGGATTAAAATTAATAATAAAAAGATGTTTTTCATACGAGTCTTTAATTTACAAGTTCTTTTAGTCTTTTTGCTGCGATTTCTGGGCTAATATCTCTTTGTGGGGAGCCAAACATTTCGTAGCCTACCATAAACTTTTTTACCGTGGCACTTCGCAATAAAGGAGGATAAAAACTCATGTGCCAATGCCAATGATCATTGTTTTTATTATTGGTAGGTGCTTGATGTATTCCACTCGAATAAGGAAAAGAACAATTAAATAATTCATCATAGGCTCTGGTAATTACCGAAATGGCTTCTGCAAAATGGGCAGTTTCAGTCGTTGACATTTCTGTAATATTACGTTGCGATTTTTTAGGGGCAATCATTACTTCAAAGGGCCAAACTGCCCAAAAAGGAGTGAGAATCACAAAGTGTTCGTTTTCAAAAATCACCCGTTCTTCTGCCGCTAATTCTTGTTCCAGATAATCTCCTAAAAGACTGCTATTTTTTTCCTGGTAATAGACCAATTGTTGTTTGTCTTTTTTATCAACTTCATTAGGTAAAGTGGATTGACTCCATATTTGACCATGAGGATGCGGGTTACTACAGCCCATAACAGCTCCTTTGTTCTCGAAAATTTGAACATAATTAATCTCTTTATTTGTGCCTAAAAGGGCATACTCTTCTTGCCAAGTTTGCACTACTTTTTTTATGGCAACAACTTCCATGTCTGCTAAGCTTTTGGAGTGATCTGGACTAAAACAGATAACCTTACAGATTCCCTTTTCGCTTTGGGCTTTTATGAGACCTTCGTCTACGCTAAATGATTTAGAGTCTTTCTGGAGTGCCGCAAAATCGTTGGTAAAGACAAATACATCTTTATAATCTGGATTTGTTTCTCCGTTAATTCTAGGATTGGTTGCACATAAATAGCAAGAACTATCGTGGGAGGGTCTTTTTTCTTTTACCACTTCTTCACTTTGTCCTTGCCAGGGTCTTTTTGCTCTGTGAGGTGAGACTAAAACCCATTCTGCGGTAAGAATATTATACCTTTTATGTGAGTAATCTTGTAGGTCTGTGTTCATTTTTTTAGTTGTTTTTTATAAGGTGGGTTCCACGAGATAATTTCACCTGGTAAATAGAACATTCCTTATTAAATTCTTTTTGAAAACATTTTGATATTTCGGTCTTAAAAGAGGCTATTTCGCTTTTTAAAATTAAGTTAATCGTGCAGCCTCCAAAGCCACCTCCCATCATTCTGGCACCTAAAATAGCTGGATTCATTTTGGTGAAATTAACAAGAAAGTCTAATTCTTTACAACTTACTTTGTACTGATTACTCAGGCCATCATGTGATTCATACATGAGTTTTCCTAAGGTTGCGATCTCATCTTTTTTAATGGCTTTCGCGAATTCTTGTACGCGTTCATTTTCTTCAATAACGTATAAGGCTTTTTGGTAATCTTCAAAAGAAAGGGCGCCTTTAATGCTCTTTAAATATTCTATAGAAGCATCTCTTAACGCACGAATATGTAGCATTTTTGAGACTTTTTCACAAACTTCTCTTCGGTGGTTATAGGCACTATCAGATAAATCATGCTTTACATTACTATTTACTAATAAGAGTTTATACTTCTTGAAATTAATCTTAAATGGGGTCGATTCTATTGCTCTGCAATCTAATAATAAGGCACTTTCTTTTTCGCCAAACATGCTTGCATATTGATCCATAATGCCGCATTTAACTCCCGCAAAATGATGTTCTGCTTTTTGAGAGATAAGAATCATTTGTCGTTGAGATAAACCTAAATCAAACAATTTATTTAAGCCAAAAACAACACTGTTTTCTAGCGCTGCCGAGGAAGACATGCCTGCGCCTCCTGGAATGTTTCCTGCAAAAACAATGTTGAAATTTTTAGACAAATTAATGTCTAGTTGTTGGATCTCTGCCACAACACCAAGAATATAGTTTCTCCAGCCACCCTCTTTTAAAGGGCTAATGGAATCTAAGCGAAACGCATACATTTCTTGTTTGTTTAACGCATACACTTTGCTTGTGTTTTCATTACTTTTTTGAATGGCTAGTGCGATGCCCATATTGATTGCCGCGGGAAAGACAAAACCATCATTATAATCGGTATGCTCGCCAATTAAATTAATTCTTCCTGGAGAAAAAATAAGGAAGGGTGTTGTATTAAAGTTCTTTTTAAAACTTTCTTTAACTTCTTTTAATAATTTTTTTTTCATTTTTTAAGCAAAATAAATGTAGACACTAATTACGATAATACAGATCGCAATTCCTGTTTGTTTGGTGTATTTCCAAGGAGTAATATCTACTTGTTTGGTGTACTCTTGAATATAATCTTCCTCTCTTGGTTTGATCTTTCCAATAAGTAACATAATGAGCACGTTAAGCACAAATAAAATAGCCATCACATCTAAGAAGTGTGGGTAGGCATTTGCTTCTACCAAAGCCAATTTTGCAGCATCTGTTATTCCCGATACCTTGGCTGTTTCTAGCGCATTGCTTGCAAAATAAGGTTGCAAAATAAACTGACTTACACTGTATAATAAACAACCAGAAATGATTCCTACTTTTGCCGCGATAGCAGGGACGCGCTTGGTGAGGTATCCCACCACAATAATGGTTAAAATAGGAATGCTGTAAATACCGTTTATTTCCTGTAAATAGTCAAAAAGACTTCCTGCATTGGCAATTAGAGGTGCAATAAACATGGAGGCAATTGCTAGTATTACCCCAAATATTTTTCCGTATTTTACTACCGTTTTCTCTTCTGCATCTTTATTAATATGCTGCTTGTATATATCGATACCAAAAAGAGTTACCGAACTATTTAATACGCTATTAAAGGAGCTTAGAATAGCACCAAATAACACTGCAGCAAAGAAACCAATCCAGGCTTCGGGTAATACTTTATTTACCAACATTGGGTACGCATTGTCGGCATTTTCTAAGTTTCCATCAAATAGGTGAAAAGCAATGAGTCCTGGTAAAACCACAATAATAGGTCCCAAAATTTTTATAAAAGAAGCGAGAAGCAAACCCTTTTGGCCTTCTTTTAAATCTTTAGCACCTAAGGCTCTTTGAATAATTTGTTGATTTGTTCCCCAATAAAAAAGTTGTACCAACATCATTCCTGTAAAAATGGTATAAAAAGGTACAGGATCTGTAGGACCTCCCATGGATTTAAATTTCTCTGGGTTTTCGGTGGTTAAAATGGAGAGACCATCTAAAAGACTCCCATCCCCAATCATCATTAAACCAAAAACAGGAATTAAAATCCCCCCAATTAGCAAGCCTATTGCATTGATCGAGTCTGAAACGGCCACTGCTTTTAAGCCACCAAACACAGCATAAATAGAACCAATAATTCCAATACCCCAAACACAAATCCAAATAGATTGTGTATGGGTTACTCCTAGAAGTTCTGGCACGTTAAACATGCCACTTATTGCCAGTGATCCAGAATATAAAATGACAGGGAGTAGCACCACTACATACCCAGATAAAAACAAAACAGAAGTAAGTGTTTTCGTGGTGGTGTCAAATCTTTTTGCTAAAAACCCGGGAACGGTTGTTAAACCACCTTTTAAATATCTTGGCAATAAAAACATGGCCGTTAGCACCATGGCAATGGCGGCCAATGTTTCCCAAACCATTACAGAGAGTCCGCTTTGGTAGGCAGAACCATTGAGTCCAACAATCTGTTCTGTAGATAAGTTAGTTAAAAGCAAAGAGCCAGCGATAACACCTGCGGTTAAACTCCTGCCTCCTAAAAAATAACCATCAGAAGAGGTTTCTGCTGTTTTTCTAGTAGCTAAGTATGAAATAATAGCCACCAGTGCTGTAAAGCCAATAAAAGTTAAAAATTGCATAATTAATTGTTTTTTTAAAACGTATTTTCCATTATATATTTTTGATGTAAGCGTACTATCTGTGATGTTGGTTTGCTGTGAAAAGGGTTTAAAACTACCATCATTGGATTCGTAAGTTTTTTAGGAGTTTTTATATAAATAAAAAAACTACATTAAATAGATTTTCTTAAAATTAGACGACTTGGGTTTTGAATTTTTACCTGCTCATTATTGATCACTATTTTGGCTAATGTGCTTCCCATTAAATTAAAATCGGTTGAAATTGTGGTGATTCCTTTTTCTACAATTTCTTTTAACATGGTTTCATTATACGAAATAACTCCAATGTTTTTCGATAAGACAAATTGTTCATTTCTAATTTTCTTTATAATTCTAATTAAATTTTTATCATCTAGTATAATATAAAGTTCTCCTTCCTTTGGGGTAAGCCCATCTAGGGTCTTAATTACCTTGTTTTTTAGCTTATTTAAATGGCAAAAAGATTCAAAGCCTCTAAGAATTCCAGTAGGTTGTGTTTCTTTATCATATAGAAAAATGAGTTCTGAATACTTTTTTATTTTTGAAAGACCCTCAGATAAGCCGTTAAAGATATCATCGTGAAAATTTTGATAAATGCTAGCATATCCAGAAAGTTCTTCAGGAACTTGATCTAAAATATACACGATATCTTTTGGTAAATTTTTAATAACAGCCAGTGGATTTTTTACATTTGCCGGCATGATTACATAAAAATTGTAGTTGCCTAAACTGTCCAAGATTAAATTTCTAAATACTTTGGGATTAAAGTGATGAAAAAAGATATCAACTTGTGTATTGGCAGGTAAATTGGCTAAAAAGGAGTTGTAAATATCTTCTTTAAACGAATTAAATTCGTCGAACAATAAGAAGATTTTTTTTGAGATGGCTACATTTTCACTGGCAACATAATATCCTTTTCCTACTACAGAATGTATAATCCCTCTACTTTTAAGTTCTTTAAAAGCTGTAATTACAGTCTCTCTAGATAGCTTATACTTATTTCTTATTTCGTTTAAGGAGGGAAGTTTGTCGCCTTTTTTTAACAAGCCCTTAGAGATTGATTCCTCTATAGAGGCAACAATCTGTCTATACTTTGGGGTGCTGGAACTAAGACTCATTGAAATAGGATTCATAGGGTAAATATATAAAAATAAATCAAACTGTAACGTACTGGTACGTAATTAATGAAAATATTTTTTTGCATCGAAGAAAATTCAGTAAAAGTTGCTGTTATTATTGAAATATCGGGTTGATTTTTTCGACGTCTTTTTTGTTTGCTTGCTCGTTAAATGAATTAAAATTTATGGACAACATGAAACATTTAGCACAATTTTGGGATACTTAAAGCGATAACTATATGGAAGCTACCTGCAGTATAATGCCCGAGGGAGCGTTGCTTCCAGCCTTTCATGGCAGGATAGAACACAATCATATAGACTCCTGAAAAACTACTGGAATTCTCGGTAGATCTTTCCTAACTTGGTTTTGGAGAGATATTTTATAGAAACAGGAATTCGTTTCACTTTTAATGCACCTTATTTCGGGGGTTTTTGGGAGAAAAGGGTTGTTTATTTTAAGTGAGAAGGAACGTGGAGTTTTGGGGGTTTACCATTTCTAATTGCAATAAGATAAAAATTGAACTTAAATTAGAAATACCGCACACCTAAATAGATTTTCTCTTTTTAGAGACGAAAATGAAGCCTTCGTTAAATTATTTTATAACTTTATAAAATAATTTATAAGGATAAAAAACATGATTTTTTTTAAAAACAAAAAAGTATATACTTATTGTTTTCTGTTTTCATTCATTCTTTTTTTTAGTTGCAAAAAGGAAAACCCAACCACCCCTAATAATTTAAAAGCTCCTGCAGGAATGACTTGGGTGGCGGGTAAAACGTTTACTCAAGGAGCTAAGGAATTCGATACGTATGCAATGGATAGGGAAAAACCAGCCCATAAAGTTAGGGTAGATGGTTTTTTTATTGATATTACCGAGGTGACCAATAAACAATACAAAGCTTTTGTGGCAGCTACAAAGTATATTACCGTTGCAGAAAGGGAAATAGATTGGGAAGAAATGAAACAGTTGCTTCCTGCCGGAACGCCCAAGCCTCAGGATTCAATTTTGCAACCAGGCAGTCTGGTTTTTAATAAAAAAGTGAATGCGGTTGTGAATATGAATAATTATTATCAATGGTGGGCCTGGAAAATTGGCGCCAATTGGAAACATCCAGAGGGTCCAGAATCTTCCATTAAAGGAAAAGACCATTATCCAGTAGTTCATGTGACTCACGAAGATGCGATGGCTTATTGCCGCTGGGCAAAAAGAAGATTGCCAACTGAAGCAGAATGGGAGTCTGCGGCGCAAGGGACCAATTCGGAGGCTATTTATACTTGGGGAAACGATCCCGCTTTTTTAAACGGGCATGCAAATACTTGGCAAGGAATTTTCCCTATAAAAAACGATGCGAAGGATGGTTTTGAGTTTATTTCTGGAGTGAAATCATATCCCCCAAATGGTATCGGTATCTACGATCTAATGGGAAATGTTTGGGAAATAACGAATGATTTGTTTCATATAACTCACTATAAAAACATCAATACGAATGTACCTATTATAAATCCTAAAGGAGCTAAGAAATCTTTCAGTCTAGAGAATCCTTATCAAATTGAACACGTTATTAAAGGGGGATCTTTTTTGTGCCACGAATCTTATTGTGCTAGCTTTAGGATCTCTGCAAGAATGGGTGTCTCGATTGATTCTAGTTCAGATCATACAGGGTTTAGAACAGTGGTCACCAATGAGATGCTGGCTAAAGAGACTCCTTAATTATTCTGAAATATTTATTCCTCCCGATAGCATTGGGCGTAACAGAAATTTGTAGAGGCTCATCGGTGAAAAAAATAATTTCCCTGCCCTAAAACGTCTAAAGATCGGTGTTGTTTTAGTTCGGCGATTTATTGGCGATTGCCTAAAGTGATTTTCCAAAATATGAATTTCTCATTTTAGAAGGTTGAATTCTTCTTTTGTAGTTATATGAATGTTCGAAAAGCTTTATATTGCTTATAAAGCAGTGTTTAAACAGCTGTAGATTTTTATGATAGAGGCTTTACGATATCGAAATGCTTGTTTAAAAAATTTATTAGGACTTGACAAAGGGGTTTTATAAACGGTGTTTTTAGATGATTATTTACCTTTTTGTATGCTTTCTGGTTTATATTTTTAAATTTAATATTTTTATGAAAAGGTAAACGTAAGAGATACTAAGTTGATTTTTCTTTTTTATTGCTCGGGAGGTTCTCTTTTAAAAGTTAAACTACTTGCCAAGGTGAATCTTTTTTCATACATTAAAATATTCATTTTCAGATTCCTACACTTTGTGAGGTGAAATAAATTTTTGTGCCTCCATTTTTTTTATAGAATAAGATGTATTGTGGCACCCTTTTATTTTTATATTAGTATCTTAGTTAGGAATGGATTTTAAATCTCATACAAATTAATGTTTGAAATTCACCCCTATGAAATTTTTCACTGTAGTTATAATTTTACTCTTACCTAATAGCCTTTTGTTGGATACTCAAGCTCTTCAGAATGGGCCTCCATTTTTTGAAATATCTAAAGAGTTATTATTGGAAAATCAAAAGGATAAGACTAATTTAATTGCTATTAGCGTCTTCTTAGTGCTTATTCTTCTTATTAGTTTCTATTTGATCTACTTTTTGAAAAATAGAAATATCAAAGAAAAATTAGAATTACAAAAGGTGCTTGAAACGCATGAAGAAAAAAACAGACTTCTAGAGGACTTATTATATGAAGTTAGAGCACCCATAACGCTAGCTTTGGGGTATTTTAATTTGGTAAAAAATAATCTCTTTAAACCAGATAAGGTTTTGGTTTATACAGACTTAGGTTTAGATTCCGTGAATAAAATACATGGGTATTTAACCGATTTTTTAATGGTAAGTACAGCAGGAAAAAAGGGTGTTACGAGCAGTGTTACTAAAAATAAACTTGGAGAATTTATTAAAGAGGTTCTTTTCCCATTTAATGAGAGTCTTCGATTAAAACAACTTAATTTATATTATAAATCAAATTTTTATGACGAGATAGAAATCGAATTAGATTATAGCGGCCTTAAAAAAATAATAGAGAATTTAATTTCTAATGCCATAAAGTATTCTAAAACAAATAAGGCTATTTATATACAGGTTTATTTGAATGCTAAAGGCATTATTATTAAGATAAAGGATCAAGGTTTTGGTTTTCCTAAAGAGGATTTAAAAAATATTTTTAAGCTCTTTTATCAATCTAAAAAAAATACAGTTCTAGATGGTATTGGTCTTTTTGTAGTAGAAATTATAGTAAGAGAACTTAATGGAACTATTAAAGTAATAAGTAAGAAGGGTGTTGGTAGCGAGTTTACCGTAACGCTGCCTCTTAAGATCGACGATGTTTTTCTATGTCTAAAAGACCAGCAGCTAGATTTTGAGTTATTAAATTTAAAACTTGAAAGTAATTTTGAGAGCGCAAAAGGGAGGTATCTACCAAAGGCTTTAATATTGGAAGAGTCTATTGAAATGATTCCCTTTTTAAAGAAAATTCTTTCCAATAGGTTAGATTGTACCTTTGTCTTTAATCTCTCAGAATGTCTTGTAGAAATTAAAAAGATGCCATTTGATATTATTATATTTGATTTTAGAATGCCATTTACAGAGGTCTTTAATTTTATAAAAAAATTAAAAAAACAAAGAAACTATAAAGAGTTTATTTTTGTTATTATAAGCGTAAAACCCATTTCAATGAAGCTTCAAAATTTACTCGATTTAAAGGCAGCTCAATTCCTTATTAAACCTTTTACAGAAGCAGAATTGCTTGCTAAAATAAATTCTTTATTACAACCTTTAATCTTGAGAAAAAAGCTATTTAAATTAGATGATGAAATTATCAACTTTAAGGACGCGGATTCGGACTTAATGGAAAAAATAAATGCTATTATTTTAGAAAACATTAAAAGCTCCCATTTTAATGTTACGGCACTTTCTAAAGCGTGTGGGTATAGTAGTGGGCAACTTTCAAGAATCTTAAAGAAAAAAACCGGTATGACTGTTAATAAAATAATTTTGGAAGTTAGGTTGCAAAAGGCCCATGAATTAATTGTTAATAATACCTATAAAACGTTAAATGAAGTAATATTTAGTGTTGGATTGAATAGCAGAACTTATTTCAATAAAGTGTTTTTTAGTAGGTTTGGCGTGCTTCCGGGCAAACTTATTAAAGGGGCAAGGAGTTAACTTTAAATCCTTATCATAGATATTATTGTGGCCTAGTTGTTCATTGGCCGTTTAGGAAACACCCTTTTTTTCTGGCCGAGAAATAATACTTTCTTCACGTTTTACTTCCTTTTCATCGATATTCTTAAAAAACGGATTTTTAATAGCTATTTTACTCATTTGACACACAAAAAGACCCTTAAATAAGGAGTTTTAGATAAAAGGTATCGAAGTACGTATTAGCCAGTTTAAGTACAAAATAAGATTAAACAATACAAATTGGTCTCGATTGCGCTCGTTGAATTAGTTTATATCTTTTTAAATTTGATTCTCTAGCCTATTGAGAAACAGAAAGAAGTTTATTATTGGTTAGATGAAAACTTGCCACGTAAATATAAATAGCCCTAAAACAGTAAAATTAAAATAAACCGAACGATTCTTTAATTGTAAAGTTAGATCGATGCATCATTTTGGTTAGAAAACGAGGTGCTAATTTAATGTTTTTAGTATGCAAATTATAATCATATTTTTAGTTTTTATTTTCAATAACCTTATATCTCCTAAAATAGTAGAATATAAAACTCAGCGCCGGAATTCTCAAGGAGTGTATATAGGCGTTAATGGACTGCTGAGAAATGAGTATGCTAATTTGGAAGGGCATGATGACTTGACGATGACGAATTCTGAAGAAATAAAAAGACTTCTTGGCGGTGCCAATCCAATTAAGAGATCTATACAAATTATAGATCAGGGGGAGAAGTTTCAGAATGGGTATAAAGAAACAGGAAATCCAAGGAGTAAGTCTATCGAAGAATATAATGAATTTCATTTAGCACAAGTTAAAAATTTACAATTCTTTTTCTTTTTAGAATTGCTAGGACTTTGCATTGCGGGTTTCTATTTCATTCGGTTATTTCGAAGAAAAACAAGACTTATTTTGGAGTTAACCAATAACAATTTTACAACCAATAAAAGATATAATGAAGCGATACATTCCTTGCAAGGAATGAAGAATTTAAATAGAAAATTAAATAAAGCGAATGCTTGCCGAGATCGTTTCTTTTCTATAATTGCACATGATCTTAGAGCACCTTATAACGTAATGCTGGGTTATACAGGGGTTTTAGTAAATAGTTTTGATTCCTTAAAGCTTCATGAGATTAAAGAGTATATCATGATTCTTCATAAAACTGCTCATAAAAATTATAAGCTTACACAAAATTTATTATCCTGGGCGATTCTTCAAAGAGAAGGTTTAGAGATAAATAAACAAGAGTTGAATATGACTAAACTTATAGACGGGGCGATTAATGTTCATATTGAAATGGCTCAACAAAAAGGAGTTCGGCTTGTTAATCTTTGTCCGGCAACTTTGAGCGGAATTTTAGATAAGGATATTGCCAATGCTGTGTTGTCAAATTTAATTAGTAATGCCCTGAAATTTACTCCAAAAAATGGAACAGTTATGATAAGTGCCAAAAAAAGGTATTCCAAAATCGTATTCAAGATTGTTGATAGTGGTATAGGAATGTCTAAAAGGATTAGTAGAAACCTTTATAAGCTAACGAGTCTTCACTCCAGGGCGGGAACCGAAAATGAGCAGGGTAGCGGTCTAGGGCTTATTCTCTGCAAAGAATTATTGCATAGGCATAGAGGGTCTATTAAGGTAATTAGCAAAAATGGAAAAGGAACCGTTGTTTTTGCCTCATTTTAATAAAGGTGCTTATGTGGTTAAACGCGTCTTAAAAAATTAATTGGTATGAATAAATTGAACGCAGTTATTATTGAAGATAATCAAGATCACATTAAAATATTAAAGATTTTTTTGACTAATTTCTGTAGTGAAATTAAAGTTATTGGAGAGGCAGGAACAATTCCGGATGCCAAGGAAATTTTAAGAAATTTAAAGCCTGATATTATTTTTCTTGATATGGAACTAGGAGGTGAAAATTCATTTAAAATTATTGAAAGACTGGCTTACTTGCATGAAGCTGAAATTATAATTACCAGTTCACACAGCAAGTATGCTTTAAAAGCTTTTGAACACCTGGTTACCGATTATGTCTTAAAACCACTTAAACCAGAAAGTTTAATGATTGCTGTTAATAGATCGAAAAAGAATATTGAATTAAAAAGGTCGGCCTCTGGTAAAAATATGCAGGAATACACGAACAGCTCCTTAAAACAGTTGGCAATACCCTCTATAGAATCTATAGAAATAATTAATATAAATAAAATTTTGTATTTAGAGTCTGATGGCAGATATACCCGTTTTTATATGGAGGATAACACCACGAAAATAGCCAGTAAAAATTTAGGGGAATATGAAAAACTGTTACGTAATAATTACTTTTTTAGAATTCATCACTCGTTTCTGGTTAATATGAATTTTGCCGTTAATATTCAGAAGAAAGATGGTAATTATTTGAAATTAACTTCCCATAAGTATTTACCTATTTCAAAGCGGAAGATAACCTCATTATACCGTTTTCTTAAACTCAAATAACAAGAGATCTTTTTGCGAGCGTTCTGTTTTGGCGTTTTCTATAAAAGCGGAAGCAATACGCTTACCAATAACAGTAAAAAATTCATTTATATATCCACCTTCTTCATAAGTTTAACAAGATGCTTGTATAGCGAGAAGGGCTAAAAATTTAGAGACTAAAAAAATAGAGGGCAATAATTGATATAAAAGATATCTAGCATGAAAAGACAAGTACCAGAAGGGTCTTAGAGGATTTGCCGCCCTTCTCGTTATTTTATCTCATATGCCCCAAATATCGAATACTTTTTTAGGGATTAACCCCTATTTGTTTTTAATTTCACTTATATATAAAAAGTACCCCGGTAGTTCTCTTGTTTACCACTTATTACTAAAGTCGATTTTTATTGGGTATTTAAAATTATATTTAATCAAATTAAGCAGGAGTCCTAAAGCTGGTTAATCAGATCCCTAAAGAAATAAAAATAACTTTCCAAGAATCCTTTATTTCGATTTAAAAAATACAAGAAACATGAAAAACGAAAAGTTATCTATTGACATAATAATTACCTTGGTTTTTGTTGTTTGTTCGGCGCTCTTATTTGTAGAAATCTATATTAACTATTATCCCTTTTTATTAGAAAATCACATTACAAATAAATGGTTAACTAACGGGGTTTTGGAAGTCACAGAGAAATTTCCATTTCATGACTATCCCACATTGCTTCGCCTCTCCTGCCTTTTTATTATTGCTTTCTCTTGTTTAGGCTTTGATGTGAAAAAGATACCTGAAGAAACGAATAAACAAGCACTATTTGTAATGTTCGCTTTTTTGTCTTTAGGTGTTTTTATACTAATGCCTTTATTTAAAGCGCATTTGTATGTAAACCTAGTTATTTCATTTATTTCTTTTACCGGTTTTATGGCGTCTTTTATAAAACTGCGTAGACATCTCAACTACTTTGGGCATAGCGATGAATTTAACGAAAAAAACCAAATCTTTAAACAGGAGAAAAATGTAAAAACAAATCCATATTCGGTTAATTTTATGACCGAAAATGGGGCCATAAATGTGGTAAACCCATTTAGAGCGACTATGATTTTAGGGACTCCAGGATCGGGTAAATCCTATTCGGTAATAGAAGAATATATCAGACAGCACATACAAAAGCAGTTCACCATGATGGTTTACGATTTCAAGTTTCCATCTTTGGCTAAAGAAACCTATGCATTTTTTGAATATTACAAAAAGCAGTATAAGATTGAGCCAAAATTTACCGTGGTTTCTTTAGATGACCTTTCCCAATCTAATTTTGTAAACCCCATAAGCCCAAACTTAATACGAAAAGCAGCAGATGCTATTGAGGCTTCACAAACCGTATTATACAACCTAAATAAAGAATGGATTACAAAAAAAGATTTTTTCGCACAATCTGCTATTTCCTATTTTGCCAGTTGTATTTATTTTTTAAAAATATATGAAAAGGGTAAATACTGCACATTGCCGCATGCCATTACTTTAGCTTCTTGTCCAGATGAAGACGTTTTTAAGATTTTCACCAGCTACCCAGAGCTAAAATTCTTTTTAACCCCTTTCGCCGATGCCCTTGCAAAGGAGGCATATGAACAATTGGCGGGCCAAACGGCATCGGCAAGAATCCCATTATCACAGTTAGCCACCAAAGAGTTATTTTGGGTAATGGGCAATAATGTATATCCAGAAATGAATGTATCTTTAGAGATAAACAATCCAGCATCTCCTACCGTTTTTGTACTAGCAAATTCTCCTTTAACACAAACTACAAATTCTCCAGCATTGGGCTTAATTGCCACCCAACTGCTAAAAGAAATTAATAAGGCAGGAAAACAACCTTGTTCTGTTATAATTGATGAGCTGCCCACCATGTATTTTATGGGCTTAGACAATCTTATTGCCACTGGAAGATCTAATAAAATTTCTACAACAATTGGGATGCAAGATTTAGAGCAGTTGAAGCGAGACTACGGAGATAAGATTGCAGAAACCATATTTAATATAGTCGGAAATATTTTTAGTGGCTCAGTACGAAGTGATACGGCCACTAAATTACAGGAAATTTTTGGAAAGAAGAAACAGAAGTTAAAGAACGTATCTATTGATACAAATTCAACCTCGTATACGCTTAATGAAAGTTTAGAATATGTAATTCCTGTTTCTACGATTTCTCAATTATCACAGGGTGAGTTTGTGGGTGTTGTTTCAGATAATTTTGGCGAAGAAATTACCCGTAAAATTTTTAGAGGCAAAATTAAGGTAGATAAACGAGTAGATCAAATTATAAAACCCATTCCTATCATTATTCCTGAGGAATCTTTAGAGGAATTGGTAGATGGAAATTTTAAACGAATTGTAGACGAAATAGACATTCTTGTCTCGTACGAGTTAGCGGCTATTTTTGAACGAAACAAAGCAGCACAGGAGCCACAAGAATCTTCTGAAGTGCCAGTGGATATTGAAGCAAATACACTCGTAAATGAAATGAGTACAACAAAAGGGAAGCATTATGAAGATGTTAAAGAATAATATGAAGGTGCTGCTCTTAATGCTCATCGCTAGCATTACAACTGCTGCACAACCCATAGAGAAAACTGCGCAATATGAAAGCACATTGCCTAACTATTTCCCTTTGAACAGGGAAAGTATCACAAGGATTTCCTCTCTTTATGGGTATAGGATACATCCTATAAGTGGCAAGATTAAAAAGCATAGAGGCATCGATTTTGTTGCAAAAAAAGGAAGTGCTATTTATGCCTCTGCCAAAGGGAAGGTAATAAAAGCCGGGTATGGTAAAAGATATGGAAACTATATTGTATTGCGCCATATAGGGAACACGAAAACGTTATATGCACACCTTTTAGCTAAAAAAGTAACGCAAAATGAAATAGTTTCAAAAGGACAAGTAATTGGAGTTGTTGGAGATTCTGGAATGGTTACTGGTCCGCATTTACACTATGAAATATGGATCAATGATAAGCGGGTGAATCCATTGCTTTTCTGGAATAGAATGAGAATTAATACCAAGGGGGTGAATCTGACCTCAAAATAAATCAATTACTTAGAATTAACATGGACAAAAAGAAAAAAATTATCGTTATTGTATTTGTTGTTTTTCTTGGAGCACTTGCTTTATTTGCAAAAATCATGTTTTTCACTACTGAAGAAGTCGAACTGAAAGAATTCTCTTTAACAACTCCCGAAGTTAATGAGAATGAATTATTAAATGAATCAAAGCGCAAAGGCTATGATAGTGAGGTTAATTCTTATAGTAAACAGGGCGGTGATTTATTATTGGGAACGAATACGAATAAATTGTCTGAAAACTTTGACTATAATCCGTTTAAGAACAAAAGGGAATCAGCGAACGTAAATAGCCCAGTCCAATCTCAGCAGACTACTAGTGAAGAAAATAGGGTTGCCCGAGAAGAACTCGAGCATTTGCTAAAAATGCAGGCAGAAATAGATGCTGAGGCACAAAGGGATTTGATAAGCAGTTCCAATAACGAGTTAAGTGGTTATACATCAGGGATTCAAGATGATTTAGAAGAAGAGATTATTTCACCTCCTACGTTGGCAGAAAAATGGAAGGAAGTTAAGGGGAATAAAAATCATTTTAATGGCGTTACTAGCTCATTTGATGTTGTGCCGCCACTAAATTTAATTCCCGTAGAAACGGTAGACGAAGCCATCTTGAAAATGGGAAGTACGCTCGCTATTCGATTAAAACAGCGAGTATACCTTGAAAAAGAAAACATTTATATCCCAAAAGATGCTATTCTATATGGTAAGGCATCGTTCTCTGGACTCGATCGATTATCCATTGATATTGTGAGTTATAAAGAAAATGAAAAGTTACATCCTGTGGAATTTGTTATTTACGATTTTGATGGCAGACCAGGAGTACATTTATCATCGAACTCATGGCCTAAGATTCCTGTAAAAGTGTCAAAGGAGGTTCTTGAATACGTTAAAAAAAAAGGAACGTCCCCCACTTTTAGTGGCAATAACTCCATTGACCCGGAAGAGATAAAATTAATTGCCACAGTATCTGCAGCAAATGAAGTGTTTCAAGAGTTATTGGAAAGAAAACGGGTCTTTATGCCTCAAAAGTATCATTTGTGGATTAATGTGCCACTTTAAATTAATTAACACAGCGAAATAAAATTTACACCCATGAAAAGCAAGACAATAGATAAAGTTTTCCCCATTTATGCAGTAGAGAATGATTTATTAATTTCTAAAACGGGAAATTTAAGCTTAGTTTATAAAATGAGCTTGCCACAGATATATTCTTTAGATGTAACTGAGATAGATGAAGTAAATGAGATTTTTGATAAGATGATTCGGTCTTTGCCCGAAGATACGGTAATCCAGAAGCAAGATTACTTTTTTGTAGATGAAGTGCGGGAGTCTATTACTACTCCAAAATCTCTTTTAACAAGAAGTGATAATCAGTTTTTTTATGAAAAACCTACTCTTAGCCATGAGTGTTATTTGATAATTACAAAGAATTCAAGAAATACTATATCGCTTAGCTCAAACCCTAAAATGTATGATACCTATATCTCAGAATTTGAAAGTTTTAGTAAGATGGTTTTCTCCGCTATTTCTTATTTAACCAAAGAAGCATACTTTGACGTAAAACGATTAAAGAGCGAGGAGATTATTAAACTCTTGGAGGTGTATTTTTCCTTGTCCCAAGAAAATGACAACGTATTTAAAGATATTTTTTTCGACAAAAAACTCCAAGTGGGAGGAAAACATGTAGAAGTTTTTGCGTTATCCTCAAACGATCAGTTACCTATCATAATTGAGTCTAGCAAGAGGCATGCCGAATTTTCAACAGCTAAAACCAACTTTCGAACTCCATTTATACAGCCTATTACAACAGGGTTAGATTGCAATCATATTTATAATCAAATTATTTATATAGAAAACGCCGAAAAACTTTATAAGGTCCTAAAATTAAAATTAAATAAATTTAAAAGTTTAGCGGTGCTTTCTCCTGAAAATCAGCTAACCTACAATCAAATTCAAGACGTGATTAACGAAGTATTGGAGAAAGAACTAAAATTTGTAAAACAACATTTTAGCATTTTTATTTGGAATAATACCATCGAGGGATTGGAGAAGGATAGCAGTAATCTTAAAAATGGATTTAAAGACCTGGGTCTTACCCCTTATGAGGTGAAGTTTGCCCTAAAAAACGTTTTTTTTAACAATTGCCCTGGGGCGGCATTAAGCCTTTCAGAGGATTTTAAGTTTATAGGTGTATCTGAACAGTCTCCTCTATTTATAAATTTTGAAAGCTATTATGAGAGCAATAAAGATGGCATTCTTTTTTGTGATCGTAAAAATAATTCTCCAATACGCCTTGATCTCTGGGATGAACCAATTAAAAGAGGCCTTATTGTAAATAGAAATAGGCTCATTTTCGGTCCTTCAGGGACGGGGAAATCATTTTTGATTAATCATATAGCAAGCCAGTATTATGAGCAAGGACACCATATTGTAATGATTGATATTGGGAATTCTTATAAGAAGTTATGTCAATTGTGCAAAGGACAATATTTTACCTATGATGTCGGAGAATCTCTTCAGTTTAATCCTTTTTATTTGGGAGACGAGAAGATTACCGTAGAAAAAAAGGTATTTATTATTTCGTTGATTATTTTCCTATGGAAAGGAGATGATCCTTATCGACGAGAGGAAAAGCAAATTTTAGCCATGTATATTGATGCATACTACCAAAAACTGGATAAAGACAATACAATATTTCCTTGCATGTCTACCTTCTTTGAATTTGTGCGCGATAATAAAATTTTAGAGAAGGAAGACACCTATTTTGATAAAATGAGTTTTGAGCTTTCAATGCAAGATTTTGACCGCGGTAAATATGGGGAAATTTTAAATTCCCGAGAACCGATTAATCTTGTGGCAGAACGATTTATTGTGTTTGAAATGGATAATATTAAAGATCATCCGGTATTGTTCCCCTTGGTTACAATGCTTTGCATAGATTTAATAATGTCCAAATTACGTCAAGTGCCAAATGAAAAAAAATCTATTTTTATCGATGAGTGCTGGAAGCCGATTTCTAAAGGTGAGATGGCAGAATTTATTAAATACCTCTATAAAACGGTACGTAAATACTATGGAGAAGTAGCCATTGCTACCCAAGATGTAGAGGATATTTTAGATACAGCAGCCGGGCCAGCAATGATTAATAATACAGATACAATGATTCTCTTATCACATAAGAAAAAAATGGGCTCTAAAGATAAATTTGCCAAGTACCTGTCTTTTAGCGAGGGCGATTTAGAAAAATTGTTTTCAACAGATAAACGAGAAGTATTTATAAAAGTGGGGAATATTTCCAATGTATACAAGGTAAGTGTTTCTCCAGAACGCTATGCCTGTTATTCTTCAAATGCCGATGAAAATAGAACTATTTACGAGGTATATAATAAAACAAATAATATGGAATTGGCTTTAAACCAATTCGTTGAACGAAATAACTAAGTATAAAATGAAAAAAATCAGATCGGCCATATTTATCATATTATTTGTTTCGTTGCCAACCATAGCACGAAAACAACAGATGAAGAAAGTAGCACCTACACAAACTCTTTTGGTCTCTGATATTAAAACAACGCATTTAATCTTTAAAGAGGCCATTATTTATGTAGATGTAGGATCGCCTTATTTTGTTGCAGATACCGTACAAACCTTAATAAAATTAAGACATATTGGAGAGGATTTAGACAATCCTATTAGTTTAGAAAGCAACTTAACAGTAATTACCCAGGATGGGGCGTTTTATTCGATACCAATTACCTACAACAGAGACTCCTCAGAGCTTACTTATAGAATGCGAAGGAGTAAAGAATATATAGGAAAATCCCGAAGAGAAATAGACACAGAAGAAAAGAAAAACCTATTGGTGCAACGTTTTGCCGATCAAATATTATTTGCAAGGTCCAACGTAAAACTATACAACAAAAGGCAAGATTTTGAGATTAGTATTAACGGAATTTTCTATGATAAAGGTTTTATTGGTATTAGACTTGTCTTAAAAAATGGATCTGCTATTGATCTAGATATTAATGAAATTATATTTCGATTAAAGCTTAAAACAAGAATTAGTCCAGATTATATTTATCAAGAGCGTATTCTTAAACCCTTTCACATTATAGATAAAATCTCAAAAATAAAAGGCTTTGATACCAAAACTACTGTATTCATCTTTGACAAATTTACCCCTAATGATAGAGAACTATTTACCATAGATATCTTGGAGAAGAATGGGGGGAGATCTGCAAAAATTATAGTGCCTAGAAAAATTCTAATGAACCCTAAAAAATTATAAGGATGAAGAAAATAATAATAATAATAATAATGGTATTGTGTGCGGCCTATACCAAAGCACAATCAGGATTTTATAGGGATCTAATGATGAAGACGGAATTAATTATAGTTGAGAAACCGATAACAAATTCTATGGCAAGCAAATATAAGAAAACGACTGATGAAGTCACCAAGTACTTACTGGTGCCAGCCTCTTACGAATACTTGAATAGAGGAAAAATAGATCAGAACAATTTAGACAATATTGGAAATGGAATTGACGAACTAAGCTATAATGAACTTTGCAATGGGGGTTACATATATTTTTTTAAGAAGGAGGCATGCGATAGAAAAAAAAAATTTCTAATAAATAGCGCAAACATCTTAGAAAAGCTTGTGAGTTTAAATACAGAGAATAGGATAAATAACGGGGTAAAGAGCCTAATATTCGAAAAATACATCGCTACTATTAGTCTGATTCAATTTGAACTGAATATAATGTCCAGAGAAAATGAGAAAAGAAAATTATTTAAGGGCATATTTTATGATTAATTGCCTTAGAAAACCAATTAAATATAATGCGATATGTTTTTAAGTAAACGTTAGAAATTTAAAAAATAGAGTTGTTACCAATAGATATAATTAAAAAAAATAAAATGGATACAATGAAAACAACAATTAAAACGAAAATAAATGGGATAATTTTTATGAGCTTATTTCTATGCTGTAATATATGTTCTGGACAACGGGATATAATAAATAATGATAAAACATCTAGAAGAAAGATGGGATATATTCAAACAGGGCTAGCTACGCAGATAGGGGAAAATACGTTAATGATAGAAGGTATTAAGTTAGCATCTACAAAACTCAAAGACGAATTAGAGATAAACTATACGGTATCACCGGACTACGATTATAGTAGTGAATTTATGATAGCTTCAACAATGTTGGCTGCTTTTAAGATCGCACGAGATGGGGCTATCTGGCTTATAAACCGAAATGGTTTGGGGCGGCCCATACCATATTTCAGCCGAAACAAATATGTGTATTTAAATACAATTGCGGACGAAAGTGATAATTTGCTTTTTTTACAATGGGCAGACTCAGATTTAATGCGTAATGCAGATCGCCAACAATTATATAGGTTAAGAAGAGAAATATTGGCTGAATATTCTGCAGAAGAAAAGAAAGCAAGATCCTCATTAGTACTACCTGGAGTGTTTTATATAGTGCAAAATACAGCTGAATTATCCAAGGAGTTGAAAACATTAGAAATAATAAAATAAATAATGAAAACACGTTATATAACTATACTTATTTGTTTGGTAAGCATGTCTGTTTTGGGACAATATTCAGGCATTAACAAGGAATCAAGAGAAGACTCTGGAGGTATTGCTGGTGTGCTAAAATATATTGGTGCGGATTTGGGTCTCGATATGAATATATTTAATAATCCGGAGGGCAATTTAAAAAAGAGTATCACTAATTTCGGTAAAGAATACACAAAGCGCAAAGATTATTATATAACGACTGATGCAGATAATCTTACGTGGCACACAATTAAACAGGCGATTGAAGAAGTAATAGATAGGGCGACTATTATATTGTCTGAGAATGAAACCTTAACTTTTTTTTACCCTTTTAAGAAAAAGGATAACAGAAAAAAAATTAATTATATTTTAACTTTATTGGATACGATGATGAATAAGATCGATTTAAGTCAAGGAGTATGGGGAGAACGAATAAACCTCCAACAAAATACACTAATTTCTTTGGAAAGTTTGGAAAGGAGATTAGATATCATTGAATCTGATATTGAAAAAAGTACGATACTAAGTAAGGTCCTAGGACTTTAATTATAATGACAATAACTAAAACCAATAAAAATGGAAAAATTAATTATATTACTTTGTATGCTGTCTTTTGCTCAAATAGAGTGCCAATCTAGAGGCTTAGGCTGGTTACCGCCTATGAAAAAGAGCTTAAGAGATAAATGGGCCCAACCACATTATGATCATATAGTAAAAAAGCATGCAGAAATGACTGCCTATAACACAACCCATTTTGGAATTTCCCAAATGATATCCAGCTCAATCATTGAAAAAACAGACCGGCTTTATGCGAATGCCACATTAGAACAAATGGTGCTTCCTATATTTTATTATTTAAGAGAAGATGCAAAAAAGTATTTTTATTCTAAATATCCTATAGATGTCAGTTCTCTATATGATAAGTCCTTATTTAGAAACGCGAAAATACAGACTAGGTTCCACAAAAAGTTGGAAGACGAGAAAATAAATATTGCAAATTATTTAGGAACAGTAAAAGCAGATGCTCCTAATGAGCTATATCTTTCGGAAGGAGACCGAATATTACTAACATTAACCGCATTGCAAAATATCATAAAATTCACATTAGAACATGAAGAATATTAAAATAATTTTGTTAATCCTGTGCTTCTTCGCTTACCAAAATAATTGGGGGCAACGTAAGGTTACAGATGTGAGGCTTCATAGAGCAAAATTACTTATTATAACCAGTTTGACTACTATTGCAGGACAGAAAGAAAATTTAGCTAGTGCTTATAAAGAACTAACTGAGCAAGAAAAAGAATATGTTAAGAAATTAGTTGATAAGATAGCGAATCCGAAACAGGCTGGTGATGCTCTTTTGCTTAATTACGTTATTCAATATAAAGCAACGGAGGATATAATTACTACGTTGCTTCAAAGAATAAGTAGTTTTGAACAGCTACCGCTTTATTTTCGTGGAGGTTTAAGTGATCTTAAGGCCGATTTGGCTCGAGAGGAGCATTATCTAGAAAAGACATTTACTGGTGTTTTGATTTATGTAAAGCTTCAAAGTTATCTCACTGGTGGTCAAGGCTATTCGTATAATTATGTTTTTAAACTCCTTTTAAGAGTTAAAAGGATAAAATCTAAAGTACAAGAGATGGAATATAGATTTAATAATTTAAGCACCTTAACAAAGGTGTTGTTTTAAAAATAATATAATGGATATAGAAGTTTTTTGGAATGCTTTGATGGGTCCTACGGGTAATATGACTCAATTCGTAGATCGTATTTTAGGTACAATGGGTAGCTTTGCAGGAGTTTTGGTTACTATATATGTAGCATACAAGGTTATACTTTACATGGCAAACATTAGTTCAAATCTCGACCCATTTGTTCTAGTAAAACCAGTGTCTATTTTGGCAGCGTTAGGTCTCTACCAAGAATTAGTAGCGCTACTCATTATAAAGCCTATTATGTTGTTGCAAGAAATACTTGAAGATGCCGCAAAAGCTCAATTTGGTAGCAATTTTGATGCTGATTTTATGACATCTATTACCAATACGTATCAAGGGACTCCGAGTGTTCCTGGTGTTTTTCAATTTATAGGTACTTTCCCGGTGCTTGAAACAATCCATTTAATTATATATTTTGCAGCTATGGTTGTAGCTTACTACATGTTGATGAGACAGGTCATATTTGCCTCCATTTATTACGTGCTCGGAACTTTGGCTTTGCCACTGTCACTAATAGTAGGGAATCAAGGAGTTTTGGGAGGTTGGTTTTTTAGCTTTATCTCCATTATGCTATGGGGCCCCGTATTAATTATCTTGAAATGTATTATTGTAAGTATTAACCCAGTTAACAACAATTATAATTGGACAAACGCAATCGTTTCTATTGCGCTGCAAATAGTGATGGTCCTTACTATTCTTCGAATACCCAGATTTGCTAATAGCTTAGTAAGCTCGGGTAGTGAGCTAAGTAGCAATGTTGGAGATACGGTGATTAGCACCATAACGAATACATTGAAGAGTGCAGGAAAAAGTAAGAAAAAAAGTGAGAAATAGGAGTAATAACTTAAAATTAGTAATTATGAAATTTAGATGTCTAAAAGTATTAGAGAAAGCACCAGAAGTAATGGGGTTTAATTTAGGAGTCGTTGCTGTTATAGTTGTTTGCGGACTAGGTTTTCTTTTTACCGTATTTAGTAATTTTTTTATTTCCTTAATCTTTCCAATCACCCTTGCTATCTATTTCTTTTTCGATAAGAAATTCCCTGGTAAGGGAGAGTTAAACCAATATATACAATATATAATCAGTGAACATTGTATAAAATTTAACCAGCAAATAAAATGTCTAATTAAAACCAAATAAGCATGAGATAATTCAAAGAAAAACTATATATAAGATCAAATTAATTATTTATTTTAAAAACTAAAAGATGAAAACTACAGAAATATACCTAAAAGAAAGTCGAGAGTATCAGATTATGGATGACACCAAAAAAAGACGAAAACGAAAAATCAGAAACTTATTGTTAAATGCTATAATATTGCTCTATATCCCCTTAAATACGATTGATTACATGGCGCAACAGGCGGCAATTACAAACCAGATAAACCTTTGGAATGCTGAGGTAGTACTCGTTTTAGATGTTGTGGTGGCGTTATTTGGCATTGTGGGGGGCTTTTTAATTTTTATGCAATATATGCAGGGAAATGAGCAAGCACAGAAGAATTTAATCAAATTTGTAATTGGTTTAGGCATTTTTGGTATAATAGAATTGGTGGTTAAGATGTTTTTGGTATAATACATCCAACGCTGGAGCGCTAAAAAAGGGCTTCAGCTAATTTTATTAGACCAAAAAAATGCTTTATTTGCAGAGGGCTTGGGCAGCCAAATAAGAATAAAATTAATAAAAACTATCAATGGATTTAAAATCATTAAAAGATATTCCTGCTAATTTTTTATTAGCAAAAAGAGCTATTGCTATTTGTTTGCTGGTTTCTTTGGTTACTTGTATTGCCATGACATCCTGGGCGTTTTATGTCACTAAAAACTTTGCTCAAACAGCGTATGTTTTAACAAGTAATGGCCAGTTAGCCCTTGCTAAAGGTATTACGGCGGTCGAGTTTACCGCTTTTAGAGAACCGGAAATTAAAAATCACATCAATATTTTTCATAGGTTATTTTGGAATTTAGATCAGTTTAATATTAAACAAAATATGGATAAAGCATTGTACCTAATAGGAAACTCTGGGAAACAACTCTACTTATCTATGACAGCGAGTGGGCATTACTCCTCGATTGAAAATCAAAATTTATTGCAAACGCTAGCCATAGATTCGATCGCTTTAGAATTGAATATGAATCCCTATAAAGCAGCAGTTTATGGAAAATTGAAGATTGAGAGAACTGACCAACAAAATCAAAAAACAGAACTATTTAGAGCCTATTTTAATCTTTTAAATGTGGCGAGAACAGATGAAAATCCCCATGGATTGTTAATAGAAAATTATGATGTAGAAACCTTTCCTATGGAGTAAAGAGCACCGTATTTAACATTTTTGAATGAAAAATAAAAGAATGGAAGAAAAAAATATTTGGGCGGGGTCACCATCTCAATGGATAAATTTTCCTTTTTATCTCGTATGCACCTTGCTATCGGTAGTGTTTGGTTTGGGAATTCTTATGGCCATCTGGAAGTATTACGATACAAAAAAAAATTATTTAGAAATCACAAACCAACGAATTATAGAACACAGGGGCATATTCTCTATTACAACAAACGAATTAGAACTATACCGCGTAAAAGACATAAGACATCTACAACCTTTTTGGTTGCGTGTTTTAGGACTTTCTAATGTGCAACTAGAAACCACAGATCATTCCAGTCCAGTGATGCTCATAAAAGGGCTGGCTAACGGGAAGGAAATTAAAGAAAAGTTGCGCATAGCAATAGATTTGCGCCGAGATTTGAAAGCCGTTAGGGAAATTGATGTGAATTAACCCTTGAAATTTCATAATAATATTAAGGAAGAGAAACTAGCGAGGCATCAAAAACCTAATCAAAGTGCTCATATCAGATTTAAGAAAAGGCAATAAATAAGGATACATAGAATAGTTGTGTTGCTTTTAACCATATGCGTACTAAAAATATATGAATATGAAAAAAGATCAAAATATTAGGGGTGAAAAGGCCCTAAAGGCCAGTAAAGAGGCTTTTAGATTTCTGATTATCTTACTAATCAAACTTCTTCAGAAACCAAAAAAAAGCTCTTTAGAAGTGAGTTCTAAAAATAATTCACAGAATGTTATATCACTCTTAAAATTAGTATATAAAACCCTTAAAGGCAATATGCAACAAAAGGTTATAGAAGTGAAAGAGTTAAAATCTAACAAGCACAGAGCAAAAAGAACTTTCAAAACAAGAGCTCGTATAAAACAAGATTTTAAGGAATGGTATAACTCCATAATAGAAGAATATGAAAAAAAAAATCAACCTTTATTAGATGAAAAAATGGATAAAAGTAATCAATAGAACGCATGCATAAAAAGGAGGAAAAGAATAAGGGAATAGATCTTATAAAAAAGGTGTATATACAGATAATGAGCTATCATAAACACCATATAAAAATATGGGGTATGATGGCGAGGCGAACCGTAAGAACAAAACAAAAGGGTTTATTAGATCTCCAAAACAGCAACAGTAAACTAGAAGAAACAAGTCAGAGACCTAATGTTTCATTAAGAAAAACACAACCTGTTTTTCAAGGAACCTTGTATCATATTCGCTTTGAGTCTCAAAATAGTTGTACCACTAGGGTAAATAAAATCTTTGAAATAAAAGACGCCTCCAATGAATTAATTCGCAATAGCCTTGTTTTATCGGCGTATTGTAAGTATCATCAGAAACAATTATTAAACAACAAACCGAACTGCGGCAGGCAGGCGCGAACAAACGAATAGGCCGTACCATGGAGGTTTGAGACAACTAATTTTTATGATTTTTAATCGAACAACGTGTCGCCTAAAAAATTAAAAAAATAATTAGTCGACTCCTCAAAAAGGTTTATCAAGACAAATTTGGGCTATATCTATTTTAAGTATATTGCTTTAAATAGTATAAGAACCTCATTTTTAGCTTAAAAATAGCCAAAAAATGGTGGATTTAAGTTTTTTTATAAATTTTCTATAATTAAATCTAGCAGCTGCTATCATATAATTAATAGCATCACTTTTTTGACCTTTCAAGTAATTTTGAACGGCTCTATGATCTTGTTTTAAGTGCCCAATAATAGGTTCTATTGCAGCTCTTTTTCTAAAGTTTTTTCTCTTTTTAAAGGCGGTTTTGGCATCTTTATATTGGTTTCACCTACCAATTGTATACCTTTATAACCTCTCTAGACCCAGACATTTACTAGAGATTTACCTGTGTGTTCTTTTGTTTGAATCAGCATATCTTCTAGCGTATGGCCATCATAAACATTGGCTTTAAAGGTCATTGCACCAACGATGATGCCTGTTCTCTGGGTGAATACAATAGAAGCTGTACATCCATATTCATACTTTTTATGTGCTTTTCCTTTTGCTATGCAATACACTTCAGGCGCGTGTAAAGGGTATCTTTTGTGACTACTTTTTTGGGTTTGGATAAGTGCTTTTTTCAAGATTTCTAGTCCCGCTAATTGTACCGATGTTTTTGGTGGTTTTGCTCTAATTTCCGAATTAGTCTACCAGCAATAGTTTTTTATTTTCGTTTCGCTGCATTTGCCTTCTTCCTTCTTTTAGGATGCCCGCCATTATAAGTATCTCTAACCAGTTGCTTGGCTGTTCGCTTATAACTTCTTCGCAAAACAATGCCTTCTTGTTTGGTTGTTTTTACACAATTATCAATAATTTTCTCCTGTAATTTAGAATCTGTTGGGTACGTGATATTCTTCTCTTGTACCCTAGAATTTATACTACCATTAGGATCTTTACTATCTTCGCCATGCTCCACCATCGCATGTTCAAAAAATTTTTTCAATTCCTTTTTCTCCAATTCTTTTTCTGACATAAACCAAGGCACTCTTTGTACAGGGGGGTTCCCAATGTTATTCCTATTTACCTGAAAAATATTCAAAATAAGCATTCATTTCCCAATGTTCTTCAATTAATTTTTCATCAGATAAATTATATACAGATTTTAAAATCAACAACGAAACCATTAACCGAATTGGAGGGGCTGGTTTTCCGTTTTTTCAATATAATTCTTTAAATTCTTGCTCAAAATAATCCTAACTTCTGGCATTGCTTAAAAGATATAATTCATGTTTTGGGTTCAGTAATTCTCCAAGTATACTTCCTGAAAAATTAAACTGATTTTTAACTGGTTTCTGGTATCGCATTTGACAAGGTTTTATTATCTAATACACCAAAAAAAGGTCTTTATTGATATTGTTTTTGTCTAAAAAATAAATTGTTAAATAAAATAGGTTCGTCTAATTATTCCTTGGGGGATATTTATGAGGTTTTAATACTTACAATAAAAAGGGTTCATAGACGGACCACTCATAAAACGCAAGATTTGGTGAGATAATCACTTTAAAAAAAAATTAAAAATGAGCACATTAAATGGCACAACAGCTTACTCAACTATAGTCGCAAGCAATTCAATTTCACTAAATACTTCAAATCCATTAACCGAGCCTCGTAAAACAGAGGTTTTATTTCCAACAGATGATCAATCTAAAAAGGGTGCTTCAAATAAATCAGAGGATACAGATCAAGGAGTCCATAAGATGCAATCTGCGGAGGAGCGTCATAACAACGCGAAGCATAAATTGACTGGGTTTAATAAAAAAGTGTCAATAGCAGCAGGTGCTTTGTTTAGATTTGGCCGCTCGGGATTGTTAGGATTTATGGATCTTCTGTTTTCTGAAAAATCAGTCAATATTTTTTTTTTCGGAGCCCATAAAGATAAGAAACACAAAAAGTTGTATGAGATATCTAAGGCAGTAGCAAAGGACCTGTTCGAAGCGATTAAAGCGTTGCAAATAATCTTAAAAGAGATAAAGAAAATGTTAATAGAGAAAATAAATAGTGAAAATGAAGCTGAAAACCCACCTATTTCACCAGAATATATACCGATACCCACTGAAATGCAACCGAGAGAAGTATATTCTGAAAACGAGATAGATGCTCGGGAACGAATATTGTTTGATGAAGAAGTTATTAACCATTTCAAAACAATTATTAGTGATTATGATGGTGCAGAGATAATAACTTTGGATCCTATTAGCATGGTACCCCCCCCAAATTCTAACCAAATACAGAATATAGTTACGCCGTTAAATAATCCTATTGATAGTCAATTAAATGGAAATGATTCAGTTAGTTTTAATGAAGCAAAAAAAAATCTGAATCCTCCTAACTTTTATTCCAAAAAGCTGCCAAAATAAGGGGTATTGGGTCTAATACATAATATTAGATTTTTATGTAGGAAGCAAATTATAGAGTTCCATTTGAAATCATAGGCTATAGGGCTAAAATTCACTCCAACGCTTATTCAACGCAGAAGTTTCAGGAGAGACCCATTTAGAAGAAAATAATATAAAAGAAGGGGGTATGACATACAAAAAAGTATTAAAGAAAATTTGTTAAAAACACCATTTGTAAACAAGTATGTAAGAATCTGTCCTTGTCAGGATCTTCTTAGCAAGAAAAACCCTTTGCACTGGCTAAAGCGCGGAAAACAGGTAGTGCTTTTCAAAATTTTTCAGACAAAAGAGCCAACTAAGAATGGTATTACGCCATAATAGAAGAATTTAAAAAAACAATGAACCCTTAGTTAGACTGAGAGGTGAATAAAAGGAATCAATAGAATTCAGGTATAAAAAGAATCAAAAAAAGGAAATTTGATCAGCACAATAAGCGTTGTTTTTAAGGATCCTTTTAGTAGCGAAATAGTACGTTACAAATCTAAAACTTAAAGGGAGCTAATATATACAAGCATCAAAAACTTGTCGAATTACCGAATGGGTTGTTATTTAGAGGCTTGATGCAAATAATTTCTTTAATATTTTGTCTAACAACGTGTCACAGAAAAAACTGAAAGATAATTATTCCTTGGGGGTCTTTATGAGATTTTTATACTTACAATACAAAGACTTCGTAGAAGCAGCATGCATAAAAAAGTAGATATGGTGTGGTAGAGGTTAAAAACTAATAAAAATGGGCACAACATCTAATTTCCATTCAGATTCAACAATTAATTCAATTAATTCAGAGATACCAGCTATAATCGATACATAAAGAAGAGATAAAACATCAAGAAAGGCGGGAAACAAAAAGCCAACCTGAAGAAGACGATTCTAAAAATAAAGCAAAGGAAATGATGAGAAAATTGAAAGTTGGTAATAATCTTAAAAGAGATACAGAAAATGTCAAGAGAGAAAATAAATAATAAAAATGACGATAAAAACCCATCTATTTCAGCAGAATATATACCGATACCTACTGAAATGGAACCAAGAAAGCTATGTTCTGAAAATGAGATAGATGCTAGGAAGCGAATAGTGTTTGATGAAGAAGTTATTAACCAATTCAAAACAATTATTAGTGATTATGTTGGTGCAGAGATAATAACTTTGGATCCTATTAGCGAGGTAACCCCCTCAAATTCTAACCAAATACATAATCTAGTTACGCCGTTAAATAATGTGAATGCTAGTCAATTAAAAGGAAGTGATTCAGTTAGTTTTAATGAAGCAAAAAGAAATCTGAATCCTCCTGAAACTTTTATTCCAAAAAGCTGCCAAAATAAGGGGTATTGGGTCTAATACATAATATTAGATTTTTATGCAGGAAACAACTCATAGAGTTCCCATTTGAAATCATAGGCTATAGGACTAAAATTCACTCCAACGCTTATTCAACGCAAAAGTTTTAGGAGAGACTGATTTGAAGAAAATAATTTAAAATAAAGGGTAATGGTAAACAGAAAAGAACTACAAGAAGATAAGTTAAAACACGCCAGTCGTAGACGTGTATCGAAGAATAAGTCCTTGTCAGGATCTTCTTAGTAAGAAAAACCTTTTGCATTGGCTAAAGCGCTGAAAACAGGTAGTGCTTTTTATAATTTTTTAGACAAAAGAGCCAACTAAAAATGGTATTGCCCTTTAATAGAAGAATTTAAAAAAAAACAATGAACCCTTCGTTAGACTGGGAGGTGAATAAAAGGAATCAATAGAATTTAGATATAAAAAGAAGCAAAAAAAGGAAATTTCACCAGCACAATAAGCGTTGTTTTTAAGGATCCTTTTAGTAGAGAAATAGCACGCTACAAATCTAAAGCCTAAAGGGAGCTAATGAATAACAGGCATAAATACTTGTTGAATTAATGAATAGACTGATAACTTGAGGCTTGAGGCAAATAATTTCTTTAATTTTTAATCGAACAAAGTATTGCGTAAAAAGCTAAAAAAAATAAGTATTCTTTTGGGGGTCTTTATGAGGTTTTAATACTTATTATAAAAACACATCATAAACGTAGCTACCATAAATAGCAAAATATGGTGAAATAGACACTTTAAAAAACAAATAAAAATGACAGAAAATAACTCAAATGAAGTTACTTCAACTCTAGGAGCTGATAATTCATTATATAGTGAACATCTAAGTGCTAGTTTATTAGATCATAAAAGTTCACAAGAAGAGACATTAACTAATAAATCTAATTCAGAAAACACTTCTGAAAAGGGTGAAAAGGGTGAAAAGGGTAAAAAGGGTAAAAAGAGTAAAAGTAAAAAAGAGTGGGAAGCGAAAACAGGGGAAGAGAAATTTGACTATTATAAGGATCAGATCTGGAAAGGGTTTCAAATTGCGGTAATAGCGGCAGGTGCTTTGATGGTATTTGGCCCCTTAGGAATTTTGATGGCTGGGGCTTTTATATTTGTTAAAAATGGCCATAAACTTTTTTTTAACGACAATAAATCAAATCAAGAGGGGAACGAGGAAAATGAGTCAAGTAGCAAAGAAAATAATTTGAGCCAATTGACTAAAGAATTGAAGGCCCTCATATCAGAGATACCGAAGCTACTTAATGAGATAAGAAATACTACAAAACCTCTAGTTGAGAATCCAACCAGCATAGACCCCATCCAAGATATCGTTCGAGAGGGCTTTGTGAACCCGATAAACCAAGACCAGACGCCTACATCTGGGTTGCAAAATAGTAGGAATGAGTTAACTAGTAATCAGCAGAAAGAAGGGGAAGGTAACCCTGTTAAAAGGCGCATTTCATCAAATAGCCCCTAGTTAGGAAATTGGACTAAAATTCACTTCAATGCTTATTCAACGAAGAAGTATTAGGAGATACCTAATAGAAGTAAATAATTTAAAATAAAGGGTAATGGCATATAAAAAGGAAAAACAAGAAGATGAGTTAAAAGACGCCAATAGTAGCGATATATCTGAGAAAAAGTCTTTGGAAGAATTATCCACTCAAGGAAAACCTTATAAATCTGTAGAATCGACAAACATAGGTATTCGTTTACAAAGTTTGTTTTCAAAATTGGTTCTACAAAATGAGCAACTAGAAAAGGGTTTGGCTAAGCCAGAAAATCTATCGAATCAAAAAACAACTACAACAACAGCTGCAACTACAGCGCCATTAGGCAATATTAATACAGCACTTCAGAGGGAAGGCAAGGTTGAATTTGAACAGTTTAAGGAATCTCAGAACAACAGTGTACCTGAAATTGCGGGCGGTATAGAATCAATACGAGAGAAATATCAGGAACTTTATCAAGATTTGCAAGTACAAGAGCAGAAAGAGGCACTTGGAGCGAAAAATGGGAAAGCACTTGAACCAAAGGCACTCTTAAATTTTCAAGATAATACCAAACACGCCGAAAATAAAGTCGCGGAGAAAAATACCGCAACGGCCGACAATGTAGCACCGGAAAATTATGAACCAGCAAAAGCACTAGTAACCGTTGGCACGAATGCCGATGGAGAGATCACAGATTTAAGTAAATTTTATACTGCACAACCTAGCTCCTTAGCTATTAAAAATGGGTATTCAAAAGACAAAAAACTTTCAAATATAGTTGCCAAAGTTAAGAAACGAGGTCATAGTCTTGGAGAATCTAAGGGGCGCCTCAACTTATCCATGGGAGGGTGATTTTAAAAATATTTAGAAAGAATAAGACTTGATTAGATAGAAGAAACAAAAGGAATAACAATAAAAAGAGCATAGAAAAGAGGCCGTTTATAATTCATTGGTTAAAAAATTAGCACAAATAAAAAAAGGTCTTTTAGTTGGTCTCTTCACATTTTCCGCTACGCGGTTGAGGCTATTTTACATTCTTTTAATCGGGCAATAGGTATAAAAAAGGCAGATCAAATTTAGGCATTCACTTTCCGGAAATATTGCTGCGCTCTCTAGGTAGTCATAAAAAAGCTTTTAGACAGGAATAAAAAAGGAACCCTTTGTATTCCCTGGCTCACCCCATGTAATAAAATACCCATGTATATATGCACATGGGTATTATTAGATAAGAGGTACATGGATAGGTTATGGCTTTGGGGTCCTTTTTTTCTTACTAATTTCGTTTTTTTCATGGGTAGGGCTGCCAGTTCTTTTCCCTGACCTAGGCTTTACCGCGATTTCGCTTAAACTTGTAGCGGGTACATGGACCTTTTTATTAGAGGAAATGTCCAAAGAACTTGCGCTTAATTGGTCTGAAGGGACTTTTTTACGGTCATCTGCTGGAAGAATCGCTGCGTGAAATCTTTCAACTTGTTTCGCATGTTGCAGCAACCCGTTTGAAAGCAACAAATCCTGGATTACCCTGAGTAATGCAATCTCCGATGAACGTTGCGTATTGGCCGAAAAAATCTCGTTGTTCTTATTAAAATCGCTTCGTGTTTTTCTTAAATCAAGTTGTTGTTCTGTACTATAAATCTGTGCTTCTGGGCTTATAGCGATAAGGTTTTTATTTTTACCTAGGCCTAATTGTTTTATTTTTTTAATATTTAAATCAGTACCATTTGCCATCAAAATTATTTTTCCATGGGTCCAATTTTTTAATTGATCAAGCGCTTCAGTTTGGTAATGGGCTGGTTCTTGCAGAAGAATATCTCCTGTGATTAGCAACACAATCGGTGGCGCTTGAGCATTCGTGCTCTGTGAGGGTAATAAACCTCTTTTTGACAATTCAACTCTCAGTGTATTACGATCTTCAAGGGTCTTTTGATCAAGGAAATCTTGCCGGTGTTGTTCTTGTGCAGAAATTTCTTTGCTTCCCAGTGCATAAAAGGAGTCCCCTGTACCCATTTCTTTGGGGCCATTAGGAATTCTCGATTTTACATCTAGCGCATTAGGCGAATAGTTGTTTGGGCGCAAGGTATAACCCTCTAAGACGCCGCTATTAAGCCGTTCGTTTAGCACATTCAAGGCTGTCCAGTCTCCCCGATCATCGCCAGAATAACTGATAAACTTAGGCTTACTGGAGGCTAGACCACTTTTGGTGAAATCAGTAACTAAACTGGGGTCGTAATCGGCCAATTTTTCCATAGTAATGCCTTTTGAAACGCGCTCTAAGGTAAAGGCATTTGCTGCATTATAATCTGCATGAAGATCTGGGTTTTGCTTTACTAAATTTTGAAATTCTTCTTTAATTTGATCTAATATTCTATTGGTCTTATCTGAGGGAGTACTGGGAATTTGAATATGAACGGTGATCCCGAAAGTCTTCATTTCTGCACGTATAGAAACTTGGTGGTTATTAAACCCTTCCGTATAATAGTCACCTGCAGCCTTTTTAATAATGCCCCTAATGCGTTCTTTTAAATTTTCAGATAACGGTTGTGTTTGTGGATGTACGTTTTCTGGGTCTGTTGAGAACCTCAACAAAGCACCGTTTTCTGAGGCAAGTACTATCGCAGGGATTTTTCCTTCTGGGTTCGCTTTAAATGCGGCGCTATAAAACCTAGTTAGATCTTCGTCCTTTCTACCCGAAAGAACCATTATTCCTGTCCTAGGATGATTAAAACTAAATTCTCTTAATTTCTCTATAAACTCTGGCGGAGGCACCGATATTGTTGCATCTGAGTGCAATGGAATTACAGTTCCATCACTATCGGTAACCACCCATTTATCTATGTTGGTTTCGAGAATGCCTTCTGTGGTTGGTTTCATTTCTTTTCTTTTATATGTTAATCGATATGTATGGCATAAACAGGTAGTATAACAAATCGCATGCTACCTGTCTAACAACCAATGTACAAGTGAAGTTCTATTTAGGTTCTTGGTCCTTTGGAGTTCCTTGTCTGCATCATTTTTTTATTCTTTTTTGAGTTTTCTCTCGAAGGATTTTTAGTTGCATCTATAATTGAGCTCACTGAAAGACTCATTTTTGATTTTAGAATTATAGGGTTACCTATAACCTTCCCGTTATCTAGGGTTAAGGAAACAGGGCTTTTGTTTTTTAAAAAATCCAGGCCTTTTTTGGCAGAATGTTGTGTAGTATTTATTCTGCGATCTAATTCTTTCAGGCTTCTTAAATCTGGATTGTCAACAGGTTGTAGCCTTTTAACCTCTATCTGGTGAACGTGTTTTAATAATGATTCTTTAATCGTTTCAGGCTGGTTTTTTATAATAGATAATTGTTGGGGTATGTTTATATTATTATTTGCATCTTTTTCTAAACTTTTTGAAACCCCAGCACCCTTGCTCATTATAATTGCCGATGCTTTGTTAGACATTATAATTAACTCGTCTGTTTGTAAACCTATAATCCTAGCGCGTAACGCTTCGGGTGCAGCCATTAAGTAGCCATCTGCCACAGACATCGCGATCGTAATATCTTGTGCGGCGTTGTAAATGGGTAGATCGATAAAATCAAGACCAGGAATAAATGCCAAGGATCCAGGAAATTCATTATTCACATTCATTATTTTTTCATTGGCTACTCTTTGATACTCCAGATACGCAGGGATATCTCTTGGGGAACTGGCCACTATATTCAATTGATAAAGTTTTCCTGCGTTTGTGTTAATTTCTATTTTTGATTTCTGTTGTAAAAATTGGTGAAATCCATCTATAAGCTCGTGAATCCCTTTTGTATAGTCGAGCCGAGAAACGGCACCGATATTAATTTTATTAGAGTCTAATCTAACATCACCTATTATTTTTGTATTTCTAGAAGAATTATTTAGTAATTTTGGAATCAAATAGCTATTCCAAACTTCATCTATTCTGGGTTGAATTATATCGAATTCTTGGGTAGTTCCTAAAGTTTCTTCTGAGGTTGGAACATACTTAAAAGGATTGAAAGTGTTCATCGCTAAAGCAGACTTGAGATTTTTTTCTACGGCAATTTTAGAAATTCCGATGGGATTTACTATAATCTTAGATTCTAATTTTATTAATTCATTATTGTTTGTAATAATAGCGGAGTTTTGTATAGATTTAATGAAGTTTTTCTTGTCATTTTCTGTATGAAAATTTATGGTATCAGCATGGAGCACACCCATTAAAGTATCCTTAATTATTTGTTTGTTTTCAGGAAATTTTTCTAACCATTCCTTGGTTATTTCTCGAAAGGGGATATGGTGCACATACCCCACTTTTAATTTAGGGGCTCTATCTTTTAAATATTGAGGAGTTGTTTGAAGATGATAATCATGCACCCAAACTAAGGTATCATTTGGTACAATACCCTTATTCTTTTTTGTTATTTCTTCAATGCATTTATCGGCCATTAATTTATTTACTTTATGATACACATACGATAAATCTTCTTTAATTATATGTTGATCTAACCCATGATGAAATGGCCAAAATACACCATTCGTTGCTTTTTGGTAAAAGTCATTTTTAGTCTCTTCTTCGATGAATAGATATTTCATGTTATTATAAAATTCTAAACTTTTATTAATGCTGTCTTGAAAAGTCGAATTAATAATAAATTCATCTCGTTCTCCTTTTATTCCTTTTAGTCGTTTCCTGTTTTTGTCGATACCAATCCAAATTTCATTTTTGTAAGGATTATTTCCTTCAAATGCACTGATCACTCCAGTACCTAGACCTCCGGGTCTAGTCGTCATTTTTTTAACCTCTTCAATATTTTTCCCTTTACCAAACTCAATGTCAATGGGTAAAGAATTTGATAGCACATATACGGATGTTCGCTGTTCTTCTTTTTTAACATGTATTAAGCTCGCTAAGCTGGCTAAACCGATCAGGGCTGCGGGGACTAATATTTTTGCTCCTGATTCCTTGTCGTTTTTCATCTTCTCATTCGCTATTAAGAGGGCTAACTTTGCCTTTGAAATAATTACTTTTGATCTTTCCGCGTTTCGCAGAGCAGTTTTCAATATTTGAAGATTTTTAATAGTGGTTGCTAATTTATTCATTTAGGGCTAAATTTAAAATATTAATAATTGTTGTTTACGTTTTGTTTTGTAAGGAATGGTGTCAGAGTGAGTGAAAATTAAAAGCTCCAAGACCTTGTTCTAGAATGATTGCTTTTCCTGTTTTTTGTTTCCTTTGCGCTCCTAGTTCTTGAAAGACCCCTAACGGGTGTTTCTGCGAATTTTTCTCGGAAACTTTTTTAATGTTGTCATGAAAACTTGAATTTAATAAGTGCTAAGCTTACTAAGCTGGCTAAACCAGAGGGCTGCGGGGACTAATATATTTGCGGCTGATTTCTTGGCGCTATTCACTTTCTCAATTGCTATTAAGAGGGCTAACTTTGCCTTTGAAATAATTACTTTTGATCTTTCCGCGTTTCGCAGAGCAGTTTTCAATATTTGAAGATTTTTAATAGTGGTTGCTAATTTATTCATTTAGGGCTAAATTTAAAATATTAATAATTGTTGTTTACGTTTTGTTTTGTAAGGAATGGTGTCAGAGTGAGTGAAAATTAAAAGCTCCAAGACCTTGTTCTAGAATGATTGCTTTTCCTGTTTTTTGTTTCCTTTGCGCTCCTAGTTCTTGAAAGACCCCTAACGGGTGTTTCTGCGAATTTTTCTCGGAAACTTTTTTAATGTTGTCATGAAAACTTGAATTTAATAAGTGCTAAGCTTACTAAGCTGGCTAAACCAATGAGGGCTGCGGGGACTAATATATTTGCGGCTGATTTCTCGGC
>Ga0307488_10000066_pt1 | contig 76132 bp, 74 predicted proteins | sample SB02metaG_FD_202248 | JGI IMG/M metagenome (GOLD analysis project Ga0307488, IMG submission 202248) | Sea-ice brine microbial communities from Beaufort Sea near Barrow, Alaska, United States - SB 0.2 | ecosystem: Environmental > Aquatic > Marine > Coastal | place: USA: Alaska | collected...
TCTAAAGCGGCAGAAAAGATATGGTCCAACGGCGTACGTGCTACTGTGCAAGGGGTCACATCATGATCGAAAGCTGGCGGTGGTACGGCGAGTTTGACAGCATTCCCCTGTCGGACGTGGCGCAGACGGGTGCACGCGGGATCGTGACGGCGCTGCATGGCATTCCTTACGGTGAGGTTTGGCCACAAGACGCGATTGTCGCGCGAAAGGCGCTGGTGACGGAGGCGGGTTTTGACTGGGTCGTGGTCGAAAGCCTGCCCATTCACGAACGCATCAAACGCGGTGATGGGGATTTGTCGCAGCTCTTTGCTAATTACCGCCAGTCGATGGCCAATCTTGCGGCAGAAGGGATCACGACAATCTGCTATAACTTCATGCCGCTTCTGGACTGGACCCGCACCGATCTGGCCGCACCTGTGGCAGGCGGTGCCACTTGCCTGCGGTTCGAAGCGGTCCGCATGGCCGCGTTCGAGGTGCACATGTTGGGCCGTCGTGCCGCCGAGGACGATTATCCGGACGATATACTGGCCAAGGCGGCCGCGTGGTTTCAGGCCGCTAATGATGTGGATCGCGCAGCCCTTCTGGCCGCGATCATGGCCGGATTGCCCGGCGCGTTCGACCGCTACGATGTGGATGGATTGAAGGCCGCGTTGGCCGCCTATGATGGGATCGGTCGCGACGCTTTGCGGGCCAATTACCAACGCTTCCTCAACGAGGTCGTACCCACCGCGGAAGAGTTGGGGGTGCGGCTGTGCGTGCACCCCGACGACCCGCCGCGCGACATTCTGGGATTGCCGAGGATCGTGTCGAACGGGGACGATCTGGAGTGGGTGTTGAAAGCCTACGACAGCCCTGCGAACGGGATCACTCTGTGTTCAGGCTCTCTTGGGGCGAACCCCGCCAACGATGTGCCCGTGATTGCTGGAAAAGTCGCCCATCGCATCCACTTTGCCCATCTGCGCAACGTGCGCAAAGACCCTGATGGGTCGTTCGAGGAGGCGGCGCATCTAGATGGTGACACAGACATGGTGGCGCTGGTCCGAGTGTTGCTGGATGAAGAGGCGCGACGCCGCGATGTGGGCCGCGCCGATCACGCGATCCCGTTCCGGCCGGATCATGGCCACCACATGCTGTCCGACCTCGCGCGCGATCTGATTCCGGGCTATCCGTTGATCGGACGTTTGCGCGGTCTGGCCGAATTGCGCGGTGTGATGCGGGCGTTGTCCCATGGCTGTGCCGCTGGTCCTGCACCTGAGCGATACAATCGCCGTCCTGACAGAGCGGGCCAAGGTGGGGGACGATCCGCTTGACCTTGGCGTGCCTTTGGCGGCACCTGTGTCGTCCGGGCACAAGGTGGCGCGGGTGGCGACGGCCGCGGGTGCGCCGGTGATTAAATTCGGGCAGTTCATCGGCCAAGCGACGGTGGCGATTGCCGGAGGTGACCATTTTCACACCCACAATTGCGTCTTCGCGAATCCTGAAAAAGACTATGCCATCGGTGCCGATCTGGCCGCAGCGCAACGGGCGATCCCGCACACCGACTTGCTGACCTTCAGCGGCTACGCCCGCTCGGACGGCCGCATCGGCACTCGGAATTACATCCCCCTCGTGGCGACTGTGAATCGTTCCGCCACTGTCATCCGCCGTGCCGCATCCAAGATCGCGGCGAGCAGGCTACTGGAAGACTACGCCAGCGTTGACGGTGTCGTCGATCTGGTCCACGGAACCGGCTGCGGCATGGCCAACAGTGGCCGGGGATTTGATATTCTTGACCGTGTGCTGTGGGGGCATGCGATCCATCCGAATGTGGGCGTGACCGTGTTTGTCGGTCTGGGCTGTGAAGTCATGCAGATCGCGGGGACGCCGTCGCATTTTGGCACTGCAGGCACCGACCAGTTTCACGCGCTGACCATTTAGGACACCGGTGGTACCCGTGCAACGATCGACGCGATCAAGACGCATGTGGCGTTGTTTTCATGGAGCATGAAGAGTTCGGAACGCGCCCTACCCGAGACGGAATTCAGGCGATGTGTTGGAAATTGGGGCGGCCAAGATCGGTCATCCGGTTAAGGGTCTGGACGCCAATTTTAGCATCTGTTTTCTGATTTCCAAAGTTGCGCGCCTCGAGCTTGGGCCCGACGACGGCCTTCCAACGGCCGATCTGCGTCTCAATACGGCTGCGCTGATTGTAGCCGGATGACTTCTGCTAAGCCATTCGACCATGGGCAGATATGTCTGCAATATGGCGATCACGAATGCTCAGGTTTTGGGCGGCGCTGGGGCTCAGGACCGCGTTCTTGGGTGGTGGGATCGTGACTTCGATTAACGCACTGAAGCAGTCGCTCAGAACCTTGATCGTTGGCTCGCCATCGTATGCACCGTCCGCAAGAAATAGGTCAACCGGACCGCCGATCTGATCCAGCAGGCCTGGCAGCGCAGTCTGATCACCAATGTCATCAGTGGTCAAATCAGAGCAGACGATTTGGCCACTAACAAGATCAAGACCAAGACGAAGCTGCAGCTTGCGCCAAGAGCGCCGTTTGCGCTTGGTTTTATGCTTTTGCTCCAGCTATTCGCCTTCGCCGAAGATCTTTAACCCGGTGCTATCCACGACCAGATGTACTGGTTCGGTGCTTTTGGACAAAGCTTTGGGAGACAAACTCAGCCCATTGCCTCTGCGTGATAAGGTCGTGAAATGCCGCGCTTCGATCTCAACCCCCAGCAGTCCAGCGATGGAGCGCATCAAGCCTTGGGTTTGCCGCAGTGGTTGCTTGAACACCATGCCTAAGGTCAGGCAAAGCTCAATCGCCAAGTCCAAATAGACAGCCTGGCCGCCAGGCGTCGTACGCGGCGCAGTTGATCACCCGACGCTTTTGCTTTGGGATCTTGTCGCAACGATCAGCGTTGAATTTGTGCGGCATTTATAGCATCCTCAAGAAGGCAGGCCCACACCAATATCAGTGGAGTGGGGGTCAATGCAACAACGCCCAAGGTAGACATTTCGAAGTGCGCGTCAGGTAAAGGCGATCTGAACCTTCATGGCTTGGCTGCGATCTTTAGCCATTTCGAACGCATCTATTGCGTCGTCCAAGCCGAATTTATGCGTGATCAAAGGGGTGACGTCGATCAGCTCTTTTTGCATCATTGCCACGGCTGTTGCGAATTCGCTGTGAAACCGGAACGACCCACGCAGGGTTAACTCTTTGGCCGTGATCGCTTGCATTGGGATGGTCATATCGCCGCCCATGCCAAGTTGTACGAGTGTTCCCTTTGGGCGCAACGCCGCGACACCTGACGCAAGCGCCGCTGGAGCGCCAGAGCATTCGAACTGCACGTCGATTTGCCCTTTGCCAGCGGTGAAGGGGGCAAGCGCGTCGCTGTCACTCGCCAAGTTCAACACAACGTCTGCGCCGCATTTTTCGGCCATGTCGAGTGTGTAGTTTGACAGATCAGTCGCAATGATTTTCGCAGCTCCGGCGCGGCGCGCGGCGAGGATTGTGAGCGCACCGATGGGCCCACACCCTGTGACCAAAACCGTCTTCCCAACTAAGTCGCCTGCTTGGCGCATCGCGTGCAAACAAACGGCCAAGGGCTCTGCCATGGCAGCGGCTTCGGGGCTTAGGTCATCGGCGGGGACGCATTGGCTGGCGTCGACGATGAGCTCTTGGCTGAATGCGCCTTGGATGTGGGGGTAGGACATTGCGCTGCCGTAAAAGCGCATGTTCTCGCAGTGGTTGGGTTGGCTGCGCAGGCAGTAGTCGCACTTGGCGCAGGGCCGTGATGGGGAGACCGCTACCAGTTGGTCGGGGACGAGCCCTGTGACGCCGTCGCCGACAGCTGCGATGTGGCCGGATACTTCGTGGCCCAGAACCATGGGTTGGCGTAGGCGCACCGTCCCGAAGCCGCCGTGATTGTAGTAGTGCAGGTCGGACCCGCAGATGCCACCGACAGCCATATTGATGCGGACTTCGCCTGCGGCTGGCGCGGGCACGGGGGATTGTTCTTCGATCCGCAAATTTTGTGCTGCGTGAATGACGACTGCGCGCATGATTGTCCTGACTTAGTTATGTACAACTTAACCGAAGTTAACGATAGTTCTTTAATAGTACCAAAGGAAAATATCATGAGCCTCTCTCTTTTTGACCTGACGGGTCAGCGCGTTTTGATCACCGGGTCTAGTCAGGGCATCGGTTTTGCCTTGGCAATGGGCATGGCGGCGGCTGGGGCCGAAATTATCTTGAACGGACGTGACGCGAGTAAGCTAGCGCAAGCGGCAAAAGACCTTGGCGGCACTGTGCAAGTCTTGGCCTTTGACGTGACCGACCATGACGCAGTGCGTGCAGCAGTCGATGCGTTTGAGACAGAGACAGGCCCGATCGATATCCTGATCAACAACGCAGGCATGCAGCATCGTGGTGAGTTGGAAGAGTTTCCCGCAGATGCGTTTGAGCGGTTGTTGCAAACCAATGTCGCCAGTGTGTTCCACGTTGGCCAAGCGGTGGCGCGTCATATGATCAAACGCGGCAAAGGCAAGATCATCAACATTGCAAGTGTGCAAACTGCCCTCGCGCGCCCCGGAATTGCGCCTTACACGGCGACAAAAGGGGCGGTGGGCAACCTAACCAAAGGTATGGCGACGGACTGGGCGAAACATGGGTTACAGTGCAACGCAATCGCACCCGGTTATTTTGACACGCCACTGAATGCCGCCTTGGTTGCTGACCCCGAATTTTCCGAGTGGCTGGCCAAGCGCACACCGTCAGGCCGCTGGGGTAAGGTCGAAGAATTAGTGGGCGCTGCGGTGTTTTTGTCGTCGGCTGCGTCCAGTTTTGTGAATGGGCATACGCTTTATGTGGACGGCGGGATCACCGCGTCGCTTTAGGCCTGCGACCAAAGCGCCAGACCGACCGCGACCAGCATCGACAGCGCCATCGCGATGTTCACGCGGCGTTGCGCCTGCGGGCCAAGGTCAAGGCGGCGTAAGCTGATCCCCGCGCCAAGCCAGCCAAGGTGCAAGGGTATCCAGATCAGGTTCATGATCAGCAGTTTGATCGCTGTCTCTAGCCATAGGGCATCGGGCATAAAGCTAAAGCCGGTGAACAAAGTTGTGTTCACGACATAGGCTTTGGGGTTGATCGGTTGCAGGGCCAAACCGTTCCAAAACCCCAGCGGCGTGCGGGCCTCGATAAAGCCAATTTGCGCGCCCGCGCTGGCGATGCGCCAAGCGAGCCACAGTAGGTATCCGAGTGAGGCGATCAGCAGTGTTGTGCGTAGCCACGGCAAGGCAAGTGCGGTTGCTGCGACGCCTGAGATCACAAGCATCGCCACCAAATTACTGCCTGCAAATAGCCCTGCGACGTAGGCCAGCCCGTTACGGTAGCCATAGGCTGCACCGACGCCTGCGGTCGATAAAACACCCGGACCAGGGGAGATGATCAGGAAGAAAACAGCAGCGGCGAAGGCGAGCATCAGGTGACCTCGTACGGGGTCAGTTTTGGCCAATCAAACGTGACACCAATGCCAGCCACATCAGGGGCTACGGCGCGTTGATTTTCGACTACCAGCGGGCGCGTGGTGTAACGGTCGATGGGAAAGCTGTGCACTTCAAGCCAGCCGCCATGAGCCTGAGATGACACCAGCGAAACGTGCAATTCCTGCATCCCGTGCGAACAGACAGGCACGTCGATGCCGCTTGTCATTTCAGCGACTTTGAGCCAGCCCGTGATACCACCGCAGTTGGAGGCATCAGGTTGGATAAAACCTAGATTGCCTTGGGCCAGAGCCATTTCAAATTCATGGATTGTGTGCAGGTTCTCACCTTGCGCGACTGCCATGTCAGAGGCGTTTGCGACCTCGGCGTAGCCTGCGTAATCGTCAGGGATGATGGGTTCTTCGAACCAGAGGATGTTTTGATCTTTAACCGCTAGGGCTAGTTCAATCGCCTGTGCACGGGTGAGTAAATAATTTGCGTCGATCATGAAGGCCGCGTCGGGTCCGATCTGCGCACGCACGGCGCGAATGCGGGCGATGTCGTCGGCCATATCAGGTTGGCCGATCTTTATTTTGACGCCGCCAAGGCCTGCGTCGATGTAGCTTTGCACATGGGTCAAAAATTTGGGCAGGGGATAGGCCAGATCAATTCCGCCGCCGCAGGCCTTGCAGGTTTTGCGAGCGCCTCCTGCGACTTGCCACAAGGGTCGATCCAACGCCTGACAGCGCAAATCCCAAAGGGCGATGTCGATGGCCGAAATTGCAAAGCTGGCAATACCGCCGCGTCCGACGTAGTGCACATGCCATTGCATCGCGTCGTGCAGCGCCTCGACGTCGCCGGCATCAAGTCCGACAAGCATTGGCGCAAGGTCATGGGTTATCATGGCTGCTGTCGCATGACCGCCGCGCCCACCGTTGTAGGAATAGCCTTTGCCATTGCGCCCGTCGTTCAGCGTGACGGTCGCAGTGATCAGGTGGAAATGCGTGTGGTCGCTGTGCTTGGCGTCCACCAGCACTTCGTCGAGTGGGACGGCGAACAGTCGTGCTGTGACGGCTGTGATCCGCGCCATTTCGCTACATCCCGTCGCATTCTGGCACCGGGCTGATCACGGTGCCGTCGCTGAGATGCTGCAACAAATTGTCAACCGTCAGCGCCCCCATCGCGGCGCGGGTTTCAACCGTTCCGCTCCCGACGTGCGGCAACAGAATCGTGTTGGGCAGATCGCGCAACGCTTGAGGTACATGCGGTTCTGTGGCGAACACGTCCAGGCCTGCCCAGCCGAGCGCGCCAGATCGCAAGGCGGCGATCATCGCGTCCTCGTCCACGACAGACCCGCGCGCGACGTTGATCAAGGTGCCTTGTGGACCAAGTGCTGCCAACACATCGGCGTTGACGATTTTGTTCGTCGCAGGACCGCCCGGGGTGATGCAGACCAGAACGTCACAGTCCACGGCCATCGTTTTGAGGTCGTCGTAGTATTTGTACGCGACGTCTTTTTTGCTGCGGCTGTGGTAGACGATTGTGGGGGTCCATGGCGCGAGTTTATCGGCGATCGCTTGGCCAATGCGACCGAGACCCAGAATGCCGATGGTTTGATTATCCGCCGAGCGGGTGAGGGGGGCGTTGCCCTTGGCCTCCCACGCGCCGGAACGCACATAGGCATCGTCGCGCAAAGCTTCGCGGTAGCAGGCGAGCATCAGCAAAACAGCCGTGGTGGCGACTTCGGCGTTCAGCACATTCGGTGTATGCGTGACGACGATGCCGCGTTTCAGGGCTTCGGTTGTGTCGATGGCGTCGTAACCCACGCCGTAGCACGAGATGTGCTTGAGGTTGGGCAAGGACGCCATGATATCGGGTTTGATCCCGTCGTGACCGTTGGTGCAAACATGGGTAATCTTGTCGGCGGAGTAGCCGCCATCCGCCAGTTTGTGGATGGTGAATTTATCCGCCATCCGCTCCAGCATTTTATCGGTGGCCCCCCCGATGAGCAAAAGATCAGGCATCTTGACCTACCTCCTGTCGTTGCTGGCCGAGGCCTTGGATCGTCAGTTCCATCACATCGCCAACCTTAAGGTAAATCGGTTCAGGCTTCATGCCCATCGCCACACCCGGAGGCGTGCCCGTGGTGATCACATCGCCCGGATGCAGGGTCATCAAGCCGCTCAGGTGTTCGATGATTTCGGCCACGGTGAAGATCATCGTCGATGTGTTTCCAGTCTGCATCCGCTTGCCGTTCACATCGAGCGACATAGCAAGGTTTTGCGGATCGGCTACTTCATCACGGGTCACCAGCCACGGACCTGTCGGGCCAAATGTGTCGCAGGATTTACCCTTGGTCCATTGTCCTGTCAGTTGCGTTTGAAAGTGCCGCTCGCTGACGTCGTTGATTACGCAGTAGCCCGCGACATGGTCCAGCGCGTTTTCTTTACTGACGTATTTGGCTGTCTTGCCGATGACGACACCCAGCTCGACTTCCCAGTCGGTGTGGGTTGAGCCGCGCGGCATGACCACGTCGTCATTGGGGCCGACGACCGCGGAGTTGGCTTTGAAGAACAGGATCGGATGCTCGGGGATTGCCGCACCGGTTTCGGCGGCGTGGTCAGAGTAGTTCAGACCGATGCACAGGAACTTGCCGATGTTGCCAACACAGGCACCGAGGCGTGGGGTGCCGCTGACGGTGGGCAGGGTGCTGGGGTCAAGGCTGCGCAGTTTATCCAGTGTCGCGTCGTCCAGCATATCGCCCGTGATGTCAGCCACATGGGCTGACAGATCGCGAACGGTATCGCCGTCCATCAGGCCAGCTTTTTCTGCGCCTGTGTCTCCGTAACGTACAAGTTTCATTGTTTTTTCCTTTTAGTGATTGTCGCGCGGCATATACTTGCGGGCGAGGTCTTGATATTCGGTGGAACCGTCCAGCGTCATGCCCTCATCAAAGCGGCCGACCTTTTCGCGAAACAGCGCCTGCCATGGTGTCTGGCTTTTGGGGATCGCATAGCCGCCCGTCGCCACTAGCTTGCGGGCGCGATCGGCCAACTCTTCCAATGGGACAAGCATGTTGGCGGTACATTTGTTTAAGTCGATGCGCACGCGGTCACCCGTTTGTAATAACGCCAGTCCGCCACCATCGGCAGCCTCGGGCGAGGCGTTCAGGATCGAGGGAGAACCAGAGGTGCCAGATTGCCGGCCGTCACCGATACACGGCAAGGCTTCGACGCCTTGCTTGAGAAGATAAGCGGGCGGGCGCATGTTCACGACTTCCGCCCCGCCGGGATAACCCTTGGGTCCTGCGCCGCGCATGAACAACATGCATTGTGCGTCGATTTTTTCGGTGGGATCATCGATGCGGTGGTGGAAATCTTCGGGGCCTTCAAAGACGATCGCGCGGCCTTCAAAAGCGTTAGGGTCATCAGGATTGGACAAATATGTCGCGCGGAACGCGGGGCTAATCACGGACGTTTTCATCAAGGCGCTGTCGAATAGATTGCCCTTCATATTGATAAAACCTGCCTGCGCCTTAAGCGGATCGCTTACGGGTTTGATCACGAGGGTATCTGCGCTGCGTTTTGCTTTGCAATTGTCGCCTATGGTTTGTCCGTTGGCGGTAATGGCATTTGGGTGGGGCAGCATGTCGGCGGCCATCAGTTCGCCGACTACGGCTGGCACGCCGCCCGCATGTTGGTAGTCTTCACCAAGATATTCGCCTGCAGGCTGAAGGTTGACCAGAAGCGGCACGTCATGGCCAATCTTTTGCCAGTCGTCATTATCCAGCGACACGCCAAGGTGACGCGCGATGCCGTTCAAATGGATAGGCGCGTTGGTGGACCCGCCGATGGCCGAGTTGATCACGATGGCGTTTTCAAACGCTTCGCGGGTCATGATGTCTGAGGGACGCATGTCCTCCCAGACCATCTCGACGATGCGCTTGCCGGTCTCATAACTGATCTGGCCGCGCTCGCGGTAGGGCGCTGGAATCGCGGCTGAACCGGGGAGTTGCATGCCCAAGGCTTCGGCCAAGGAATTCATTGTCGTGGCGGTACCCATGGTGTTGCAATAGCCGACTGAGGGCGCGGATGAGGCCACAAGATCCATAAACCCGTCATTGTCGATTTCACCAGCAGCCAGCATTTCGCGGGCCTTCCAAACAACGGTGCCGGAGCCGGTGCGTTCGCCATTGAACCAGCCGTTCAGCATCGGGCCGACGCTAAGGGCAATCGCGGGAATGTTCACGGTGGCGGCGGCCATCAGGAGGGCAGGGGTGGTTTTGTCACAGCCAATATTTAAAACAACACCGTCCAGCGGATAGCCGAACAGGGTTTCCACCAGCGACAGATACGCAAGGTTGCGGTCCAGCATCGCGGTGGGGCGCTTGCCGGTTTCTTGGATCGGATGCACAGGCACTTCGATGCAGGTGCCGCCCGCGGCAATAATGCCATCGCGCACACGCTTGGTCAGTTCCAGATGGTGGCGGTTACAGGGGCTAAGGTCGCTGCCAGTTTGGGCAATCGCGATGATCGGTTTGCCTGATTGCAGCTCTTCGCGGGTCAGGCCGTAGTTCAGGTAACGTTCCAGATACAGCGCAGTCATTTCCGGATTGTCAGGGTTCATGAACCACTTGCGGCTTCGTAGATCTTCTATACTGATTTTCTTGCTCATTGGCCTGACCAACCTCCGTCGATGATATGTGGGTGCCCAGTCGTGAACGCACTTTCGTCACTGGCAAGGTAGACCACGAGGGCTGCGATTTCTTCGGCGGTTGCGACGCGGCCCATGGGCTGGCGTTCGACGAACTGCTTGAGGGCGGCTTCTTTACTGCCCAATTCCTTGCCCAGCTGATCAACGCGGTCTTGCCAACTGGGGGAGTCTACGGTGCCAGGGCAAATGCAATTACAGCGGATGCCTTGAGACATATAGTCAACGGCAACCGATTTGGTCAGACCGATAACAGCCGCCTTGGTCGTGCCATAAATAAAGCGGTTCGGCGCGCCGATCACGCTAGAACAAGCGGACGACATGTTGATAATCGATCCTGTGCCGCGCTCTAGCATGGCGGGCAACGCGGCGCGGATTGTGCGCAGCATGGAGCGGACGTTGAGGTCGAGCGCGAAGTCAAGTTCATCATCTGTCGCGTCCAGAATTGAGCCATGGTGCACAAAGCCTGCGCAGTTAAACAGCACGTCAGGATTGGCGCGCGCGACACCCTCAGTGACGCTGTCGTCACTGAGGGCATCAAGGGCAAACGTCTCAACACCCGTCAATGTTGCCAAGGCTTCGGCGTTGACGTCGGTGGCGAAAACTTGTGCGCCTTCAGCTGCCATCGCCAAAGCGCTGGCGCGTCCAATGCCTTGGCCCGCTGCGGTGACTAAGACACGCTTTCCTTCAAGTCTTTGTTTTGTCATGAATATCCCCCTCAAATTTCACGTCGCATTCGATAGCAATTCCATCGTGGTCCCTGTCTGGGTTTCACACGGGATTTCGCTTTGACTTCTTAGCACTATATGCGCGATATTCTAAATTTGGTATACCAAATCGTACTTCATTTTCGGCGTGCAAACTCCCACGCAGTGCCCAACCGTCTGAGCGCGTGTGAAATGCGCGCCAATTGAGAAAGCAAAAGTATCCTATGGACAGTGTGCGCCTTGACCCTTCCGACAATGTTGTGACTGCAACCCGCGCGCTTGCCGCCGATGCCGAGGTTGAGGGCATTGCGACAGCAGGGCTGGTCCCGTCTGGTCACAAGGTCGCGACAATGGCGATTGCGCAGGGCGAGGCGGTGCGCAAATACGCGCAGGTCATCGGCTACGCATCGCAAGACATCGCGGCGGGCGATCACGTGCACACGCATAATACTGAGTTTCGCAATACTGAGGCTGACTATGAATTTTCGACCGACTTGCGCCCTGTCGCGATGGTGCCTGAGGATCAGCGTGATACGTTCATGGGTTATCGTCGTGAAAACGGCAGCGTCGGGACGCGCAATTATATTGCCATCGTCACGTCAGTGAATTGTTCGGCCACGGCGGCGCGGATGATCGCAGATCACTTTACGCCTGACATCATGGCGCAGTATCCCAACGTCGATGGCGTCGCGGCGTTCGTGCATGGCACGGGGTGCGGCATGGCCGGTGATGGCGACGGGTTTGAGGCCTTGCAGCGGGTGATGTGGGGCTATGCGCGTCACCCCAATCATGCGGGTGTTTTGATGGTGGGTCTGGGATGCGAGATGAACCAGATTGATTGGTTGCTCGACGCATGGGGTCTAAAGCAGGGGCCTTTGTTTCAGGCGATGAACATTCAGAATGTTGCGGGTTTGCGGCGCACGGTCGAGCTGGGCATCGAAAAAGTCGCGGCGATGTTGCCACTGGCGAACGAAGCGGAGCGGACGCCTTGTCCCGCGTCCGAATTGAAAGTTGCGTTACAATGTGGCGGATCGGATGCGTGGTCGGGGATCACGGCGAACCCTGCGCTTGGATATGCGTGTGATTTGCTGGTGGCCCAAGGCGGGACAGGCGTTTTGGCTGAAACGCCTGAGATTTATGGCGCCGAGCATTTGTTGACACGTCGCGCGGTGGATCGCGCTGTCGGCGACAAGCTGATCGGATTGATCAGCTGGTGGCAGGACTACACGACGCGCAACCGCGGCTCGATGGATAACAATCCGTCTCCTGGTAACAAAAAGGGCGGGCTGACGACGATCCTTGAAAAATCGCTTGGTGCTGCGGCAAAGGGGGGCACCACGCCTTTGACCGGCGTCTATAAATACGCGGAAACCGTAACGGCCCATGGCTTCACCTTTATGGACAGCCCCGGCTATGACCCTGCGTCGGTCACAGGGCAAATCGCGGGCGGCTGCAATTTGGTGTGCTTCACCACAGGGCGCGGGTCGGCGTTTGGATCAAAGCCCAGCCCGACGATCAAGGTCGCGACAAACTCCGAAATGGCGGCACGTATGTCTGAGGACATGGACGTGGACGCGGGCACGATCCTAAGTGGCGGCGTCAGCGTCGCACAAAAAGGGCGCGAGATTTACGAGATGTTCTTGGCAGTTGCCTCGGGCGAGGCCAGTAAGTCCGAGGCGCAGGGGCTTGGCGATTACGAATTTGTTCCATGGCAAATCGGCGCTGTGATGTGAGGCGACTTGTCGTCATCGGTGGCGGGCTGATTGGCATCCGTCATGTGCAAGCGGTTCAAGCGCATGAAGACTGCGAGCTGGTCGGCTTGGTCGATCCAAATATGGGCATTGTGGCGGGGGATGTGGCGCGGTTTGCCGATATGGCCGACGTGCCTGACGGCGTTGACGGTGCGATCATTGCGACGCCAACGGGGCTGCACGCGGCCCATGGAATTGCGGCGGCAAAGCGGGGTTGGCATGTGCTGATCGAAAAACCGGTCGCCGCTGATGTGGCAGGGTCGCAGGCATTGCAAGCGGCATTGAGCAACGCTGGAGTGCAGTCATTGGTCGGTCATCATCGCCGCTATCATGCGTCTGTGCGCCAGTTGCGCGCGATGCTGGCAGAGGGCGCGATTGGTACGCCTGTGACAGCCAGTTTGATCTGGGCGATGCGCAAACCGGATGACTATTTCGATGGGAATTGGCGTACGGCTGGCGGATCGCCGGTGATGATCAACCTCGTGCATGACATTGATATCTTGCGCTTCGTCTTGGGTGAAATCAGCGACATCGCCTGTCTTGCTGGTGCGCCGCTGCGCGATGGTGGACGCATCGAAAGCGGGGCGGTCGCCCTGCGTTTTGAACGGGGCGTTACCGCGACGATCAGCTTTGCAGACACAGCGCCCAGCCCTTGGGGGTTCGAAGCGGGTACGGGCGAGAACCCTAATATTGGCACCACAAACCAAGACATGATGTGGATCACAGGCACGCAAGGCGGCATCAGTTTTCCGTCGTTGACCCAATGGAACGGTGTGGACTGGGGTCAGGCGGCTCAGACGGTGCCCGTCGATGTAGCGGTCAACGAAGCCGTCCCATTGGCCGCGCAATTGGATCACTTCTTAGATGTCATTGGGGGCGCCGCGCCCTTGATTGATGTGGCCGACGCCACACGGACATTGCAAGTAGCATTGGACATTGAAACGCAATTACTTGGCACCGGTGCCGCGACATGAACATAACGCAGCAAAAAGGACTATATCGTGGGTAAACCAGAAATCGGATTTATTGGACTAGGGTTAATGGGGGCTGCGATGGCGAACCGTTTGCTGGATCAAGGCTATGCGCTGACGATTACGGCCAACAGATCGCGACCTAATATCGACGCGGCCGTTGCACGTGGTGCTGCCGAAGTCGGCACCGCCCGCGAGGTCGCAGAGACCAGCGACATCGTGATGCTCTGCATGGACACTTCGGCCAGTGTCGAAGCGCGGATGCGCGGCGCGGACGGTGTGATCGCGGGGCTGCGCAAAGATGTGGTGGTCATCGACTTTGGCACATCATTGCCCGGCAGCACACGCATTTTGGGGGCCGAGGTGGCAGTGGCGGGTGGCCATTATCTTGACGCGCCCTTGGGCCGCACACCCTCCCATGCCAAAGATGGTTTGCTGAACATCATGGCGGCGGGTGACAAGGCTGTGTTTGATCGCGTCGAACCTGTGCTCAAGGATTTGGGCGAGAACGTCTTTCATCTTGGCGCGTTGGGGTCGGGGCACACGATCAAGCTGCTCAACAACTTCTTTGGCATGACGGTGGCAAACGCGATGGCCGAAGCCTTTGCTATGGCTGACGTCGCGGAGATCGACCGCAAAAAAGTTTATGACGTAATGGCGGCGGGGCCGCTGCATTCAGGCATGATGGATTTTGTTAAAGCCTACGGCGTTGATAACGACCCGAACAAGCTGGAGTTTGCGATCAAAAATGCGGCCAAGGACGTGGGCTATTACGCGACGATGGCCAAGGATGCGGGAGTTGATAGCATTATGTCCAAAGGCCCGCTCGAGGCGTTGACGCTGGCGCGTGAAGCAGGGCGGGGTGATGAAATGGTCAGCCAGATGGTCGATTTCTTTGCTGATCGTTTTAAGCCGTAACGGGATGATTTGACCCACTTGGCTCGCCCAATCATTTGGTATACCATTTCTATAAATCAACTTAGGAGGCTGTTATGTCGGACTATAAAGTAGGGATATTCGGCCTTGGGGCGATGGGTTTTGGCATGGCGGGTGCGTTACGTCGTGCGGGGCTTATGACCCATGGATTTGATATCAACATGGACGCTGTGGCAAAGTTCAAAGCCGAAGGCGGCGCAGATGGCACGCTGGATGAGGTTGCATCGACGCTAGACGCAGCGGTGGTCGTCGTGGTCAACGCGGCGCAAACCGAAGCGGTCTTGTTCGGCGCGAACGGCATCGCGACGAAGCTTGCCAAAGGCACGGCCGTGATTTCATGCGCGACCGTCGCGCCAGATTTTGCCCGCGATATGGCTAGGCGCTGCGAAGAGTTAGGGCTGCTTTATCTAGATGCGCCGGTATCGGGCGGGACAATCAAAGCGGGCGAAGGTACGTTGTCTATCCTGGCGGCTGGCACACCTGCGGCGTTCCAAAAGGGTGGGCCTGCGTTAGATGCGATGTCGGCGAAAGTATTCGCGCTCGGCGATGAAGTGGGTGCGGGATCATCGATGAAGGCGGTCAACCAAATGCTGACAGGCGTGCATATCGCAGCCATGGCCGAAGCGATGACCTTTGGCATGACGCAGGGGGTCGAGCCCGCTAAATTCCTAGAAGTCATCACGCAATGTGCAGGCAATAGCTGGGCGCTGGAAAGCCGTGCGCCCTCGATTGTGAACGGCGATTATCATCCGCTGAGTGCTGTAGATATCTGGCCCAAGGACCTTGGGATTGTTTTGGATATCGCAAAGTCGGCCAAGTTCAGCGCTCCGATCACGGCAGCGGCCTTGCAGCAATATCTAGCGGCGTCTGGGTCTGGTCTAGGTGGCGAACACGATTCAGCGGTGGCGAAAGTTTATGCCCGTAACGCAGGCCTAACCTTGCCGGGGCAAGACTAAGTGGTGGTGGTTTTAGGGGCGATTGCCGACGATTTCACTGGGGCAACGGATTTGGCGGGGCTGCTGGCACGAAGCGGTGCGCGCGTGTCCTTGCGGATCGGTGTGCCAGAAGAACCGCCATCGCAAACAGCACCTTACGAAGTGATCGCGTTGAAAATCCGCACCATACCTGCGGCCGACGCTGTGGCTCAGTCTGAGGCGGCATTGGCTTGGTTACAGGCAGCGGGTGCGAAGCAGTTTTTCTGGAAATATTGCTCAACCTTTGATTCCACACCTGAGGGAAACATCGGACCAGTGGCTGAGGCGTTGATGGCGCGGCTGGGGACAAAACAGACGATCTATTGCCCTGCGTTTCCCGAAAACGGGCGTAGCATTTTCATGGGGAATCTGTTTGTCGGCCAACAGCCCTTGGCGGAAAGTCCGATGAAGGATCATCCTTTGACGCCGATGCGGGACTCGAACCTGATGCGGCTTTTAGCGCCGCAGGTGACTGGCGATGTTGGGCTAATTGACCGCCTTTGCGTTGCGCGGGGTGCTGACGCTGTGCGGGCGAAATTGGCGTGGCTGACTGATCAAGGCATCGCTCATGTGGTCGTAGATGCGGTTGCGGATGCGGACCTTGAGATCATCGCGCAGGCATGCCAGTCGTTTAAATTGTTGACAGGGGGCAGTGCGTTGGCGATGCCGTTACCTGCGCTTCATAGCCTAGACGGTAACTCGATTTCTGACCCGTGGCAGGCCCCGAAGGGAGAGGCTTTGGTATTGTCAGGATCGTGTTCTGACATGACCCAGCGACAGGTTGCGGCCTATGCGACGTCGACGCCGTCTTACAAATTGGACCCGCTCATGCTGGCGTGTGACGGGGTGCAGCCTGTGCTGGATTGGCTGGCGGAGCAAAGTGGCGCGCCGCTGATCTATGCCACCGCCGCGCCGCAAGATGTGCGTGCAGCACAGGACCAGTTGGGACGGGATCGCGCGGGGGTATTGGTGGAAGACGCGTTGGCGCAGATCGCCGTGTTTGCCCGCGACAAAGGGGTGCGGAGGATAGTCGTTGCGGGTGGCGAATCCTCGGGCGCTGTCACGCAAGCCTTGGGCGTGACGCGGCTCGACATTGGGCCAGAAATTGCGCCGGGTGTGCCGTGGTGTGCATGCGACAGCGACGGCAAACGGATGGCGCTGGCGTTGAAATCTGGTAACTTTGGAGCCGAAGCATTTTTCGCCTCTGCATTGCAAAAGTTGGACAGCCTATGAGCACGGATGCGAATTTACGCGAGCAGATGTGCGTGCTGGCGAAGTCGCTTTTTGATCGTGGGCTGACAGGGGGCTCGACGGGTAATATCTCGGCCCGCACCTCGAACGGCGGCTTGCTGGTGTCGCCGACAGGGTCCAGTTTCGGGCGGCTTGATCCGGCGCGACTGTCGCTTTTTGACCCGACGGGCCAACATATTGGCGGCGACATGCCGACCAAGGAGATGCCCCTGCATAGCGCGTTCTACGAGACTCGCTCAGCCGCAGGCGCAGTCGTACACTTGCACTCGGCGCACTCAGTCGCGTTGTCGTTGCTAGAGGATCAAGACCCTGATGATTTCCTGCCCCCATTGACTCCTTATGCGATTATGAAGCTTGGTAAAGTCGCCCTGCTGCCCTTCTTTCTCCCTGGAGATGCCGCGATGGGCGAAGCGGTGCGCGGGTTGGCGGGCAAACGGTCGGCGGTGATGTTGGCGCATCACGGACCCGTTGTTGCGGGCAAAGATGTCGAGGCCGCCTGCAACGCGATTGAGGAATTGGAAGACACGGCGCGATTGGCGTTACTGACCTACGGTATGGCGCGGCGGCAGTTGAGTGACGCGCAGATCAAGGACGTTGTCACGAAGTTTGATGTGGAGTGGGAGTCATGAAGTTTTCTGCCAATCTAGGATTTTTGTGGACCGATAGAGCGTTGCCAAATGCGATCCGCGCAGCAAAGGCCGCCGGATTTGAGGCGGTAGAATGTCATTGGCCCTATGATCATGACGTCGATGCTGTTGCGTCCGCGCTGCGGCAAACAGGGTTACCAATGTTGGGCTTAAACACCCGGCGTGGCCAACCTGGTGAAAACGGCTTGTCTGCTTTGCCGGGGCGCAAGGACGAGGCGCGCGCGGCGATTGATGAAGCGCTGGCTTACGCGAAGGCGACTGATACGGGGGCGGTTCATGTTATGGCAGGTTTCGCGCAAGGGGCCGATGCCCATGCTACTTTTGCCGAAAACCTGCGCTATGCCTGCGCGCAGGCCGAGGGACGCACGATCTTGATTGAGCCGTTGAACGGTTATGACGCGCCCGGCTATTTCCTGATCCGTACGACCCAAGCGGCGGCGTTGATCGAAGAGGTTGGCGCGCCAAACCTTCGACTGATGTTTGACTGTTATCATGTGCAACTCACCGAAGGCGACGTGGCCCGTCGCCTTGAAAAACTGTTGCCCTTGATTGGGCATATTCAGGTCGCCTCGATCCCCGATCGTGGCACACCAGATCATGGAGAGTTGAACTATCCCCATATCTGGCAGGTCTTGGATCGGCTGGGATGGGATCGACCGATTGGCGCGGAATACAAGCCAACAGGCGATACGGATGCCAGTCTACGGTGGCTGTCAGCCGTCTAGAAAGGCGTGTTGTTCGACCCGCAGATCGAAAATGTCTTGGTCATCCACAATCTCGACATCATCAAGGCTGATGATCTGATCCTTGCGCACCGCGCGTTTTAGCTTGATGTGATGCGCCAAGCCGATGGGCAGGGCGTTCAGATCATGGGACCGGCGGGCAGGGATCGCCTTGGCCCAAACCTTGTAGCCACCTTCACCGTCCAGCATGTCGCCCGCTGCGAAATCGCCCTTGGCGGTCGCGACCGCATCACCGCGCCAGCGGGTGGAACTGCCAGTGGCTTCGCCGCGTAGGCAGGCGGATAGGACGGACACAGATGTTTCCAATCCGATGAGATGGAACGGCCGCCACATCGACCCGTACCAGCCCGACGGATCAGTCAGCAGCCCGTATTGTTGAAAGCAGGCGCGGGTGTATTCATCGGGCGCGCGGAAGGTCACGAACATGCCGTATTGGATGTTATTCAGCACAGTGCGGCCATCATGTTCGCGGCTGGAGGCGATGTCGACAAGACCGGTTTTCGCGAGATTTCCACCGTCACTTTTCGGTCGGAAAACGGTGGTGAGGTCCTGCAAACCAGCGGGATGAAACGCGAGGCCATCGTCGGGGCAATCCAAGCCCGTGGCATTGGCGACGGCGGCCATTTCGATCGCGGCCTTGGTGCCGTCGGTAAAGGAGTTATACATCTTGGGGTTAAAGTCTCCTGCGGCGATTTCTTCTGCAGACCAACCGAAAAAATCCCAAACCGTGTCAGGGGTCGAGTAGCGATAGGGCGGGGCGAAGTTCATGCCTTTGCCTGCGGAGACCAGTTCAAATCCGCAGTTATGGACCCAATCGACTAACTCGCACATCGCGGCGGGCTGGTCGCCGTAGGCCATGGAATAGACGACGCCTTGGGTGCGGGCGCGATCTGCCAAGACCGAACCGCATAGGACATCGGCCTCGACGTTGACCATGATCACGTGTTTGCCCGCATCGATGGCCGCAAGCCCGTGGCGCAAGCCTGCGAGGGGGTGGCCCGTCGCTTCGATGATGCACTCGATGGCGTCGCAGGCGAACAGATCAGCGGCGTCGGTGGTTATGCAGGTCGTGCCCTCGGTGACGGCCTGTTTCATCGAGCGGGCGTTGTAATTTTCGGCTTCCCAGCCGGTGCGGGCGAGGGAGGCGCGGGCTTTGTCGGCGTCCAACTCCGCGATACCGACGATTTGGTATCCGGGAATATGCTTGGCCTGTGCCAAAACCATGGAGCCGAATTTACCCGCGCCGATCAGGCCGATGCGGATGGGTTTGCCGGTGGTGGTGCGCGCGGCAAGCAGGGAAGACAGGTTCATGGCAGGCTCCTAAAGATGAGATTATCACCAGCCTAGAGCGGAAAAGTAAAATGGTATACCAAATTTTACTTGAGTGCGGAGGCAAGCGGGCGCAAGATGATCCCAACAAGGGGAGGGCCAGCGGATGGAGCGTGAGACATCAAACGTCAGTCTTGCGCGACGGGCGTATGCGATCCGGCGCAACGCGCTGTTGATGGGTGAAGTGCAAGGACAAGGCTATATCGGACAGGCATTGGGCGCTGCTGATGTATTGGCGGTGTCCTACTTTCACGCGCTGAATTACCGCGCCGACGATCCCGAATGGGAAGGCCGTGACAGGTTCTTGTTGTCCATCGGGCACTACGCCATCGCACTTTATGCGGCGATGATCGAAGCGGGTATCCTGCCTGACGCCGAAATTGAAACCTATGGCATGGACGATAGCCGGATGCCGATGTCGGGCATGGCGGCTTACACTCCGGGGATGGAAATCACCGGTGGATCGTTAGGGCACGGTCTTGGAATTGCCGTCGGGATGGCGCTGGGATTGAAGCGTAAGAACAACCCTGCGTTCGTTTACAACATGATGTCGGACGGCGAATTGGGTGAAGGCTCCACATGGGAGGCCGTGATGTCGGGCGTGCAATGGAAGCTCGATAATCTGATCGCCATTGTCGATTTCAATGACCAACAGGCCGACGGCAAAACCACTGATGCACTGGCGCAAGTGCCAGAGGCGGGCCGTTGGGAAGGCTTTGGCTGGTTCGCGCAAGAGATTGATGGCAACGACATGAACGCGCTTGTTGCGGCGTTTGATGCCGCGCGTGCGCATCCGGACCCCGTGCCGCGTGTGATCATTTGCCAGACTAAGATGTGTAAAGGCGTGCCTTTCCTCGAGGACCGCGAGGTCACGCATTTCGTGCGCGTGGAACCTGATGAATGGGCGCGTGCCTTGACGATATTGGACGCGGATCGACCCGATGAATGATGTAAGCCTGTCTCGCCGCAAATCGAAGTACACACCGCGCACGGTGCCCGTGTCCGAGGATGGATCGAATCTGACGACCTCGGCAATGATCGCATCGTTGGATGCGGAGGGGCGCGAAACGGTCGCCGCTCCGTTTGGTCATGCGCTGGTTGATTTGGCCAAAACCCGCGATGATATCGTCGGGCTGACGGCGGATTTGTCGAAATACACCGACCTGCATGTCTTCGCCAAAGCCTATCCAGATAGGTTTTATCAGATGGGCATGGCTGAGCAGGTGATGATCTCGGCAGCGGCTGGGTTGGCGCGCGAAGGCTTCACGCCGTTCGCCACGACCTATGCGGTTTTTGCCTCGCGCCGCGCCTATGATTTCATTTGTATGGCGATTGCCGAAGAGAATTTGCCTGTGAAGATCGTCTGCGCGCTACCCGGTTTGACGACAGGGTACGGGCCGAGCCATCAAGCGACGGACGACATCGCGATCATGCGGGCCATGCCGAACTTGACGGTGCTTGATCCTTGCGATGCGACCGAAATTGATCAAGCGACCCGCGCCATCGCCGATCATCCGGGTCCGGTTTACATGCGCTTGTTGCGCGGCAATGTCCCCGATGTGCTGGGCGAGTACGGCTATAAATTCAAGCTGGGCAAAGCGCAGATTATCCGTGACGGGCGCGATGTTTTATTCGTGTCTTCCGGTTTCATGACGATGCGCGTTTTGGATGCGGCCAAGCGGTTGCAGGCCGATGGCGTTGATTGCGCTGTGTTGCATGTGCCAACGATCAAGCCATTGGATGTGGAAACGATTGCAGCCGAAGCTGCGAAAGGTGGGCGCCTTGTGGTAACGGCTGAAAACCATTCTATCACGGGCGGGTTGGGCGAAGCCGTTGCCGCCACGCTGATGCGGGCGGGCATACACGTGCCGTTCCGCCAGATCGCGTTGCCCGATGCGTTCTTGGATGCGGGGGCGTTGCCGACGTTGCACGATCAATATGGAATTTCGGTGGATGCTGTGACGGCGTCGGTGAAAGCGTGGCTTTAATATGAAACTATTGAAAGGCAAAACGGCGATCATCACAGGTGGCGCAAGTCCGCGTGGCTTGGGTAAGGCTGCGGCGGTAATGTTTGCCCAACACGGCTGCCGCGTGGCGATTTTGGACCTTGATGCGGATGCGGCGGACCAAGCGGCGGCGGATTTGCCGGGCGCGGGTCATGTGGGGCGTGCGTGTGATGTGACAAACAAGGAGTCCTGCGAAGCCGTCGCCGCTGACTTGGTCTCGGCGTTTGGCCAGATAGATATCCTCTTGAATATCGCAGGTATTACCCAGCCGTTAAAGTTTATGGAGATCGAACCGCAGAACTACGATGATGTGCTGGATGTGAACCTGCGCGGTACACTTTATATGTCGCAAGCCCTGCTTCCACACATGCGCGACCGCAAGGGGGGCAGTATTGTGAACATGTCGTCCGTTTCCGCGCAACGGGGCGGGGGCATTTTCGGTGGGCCACATTATTCAGCGGCCAAAGCGGGTATCTTGGGGCTGACCAAAGCGATGGCGCGAGAAGTGGCGCCCGATGGCATCCGCGCGAACGCGATTTGCCCGGGTTTCATTGCGACCGACATCACCGCAGGCAAGCTGACCAATGAAATGCGCGCGCAAGTGTTGGACGGCATTCCAATGGGCCGCGCTGGCACGGCGCGGGACGTGGCGGGGTGCTGTTTGTTCTTGGCGTCCGATTTGTCGTCCTATGTGACGGGATCAGAGGTTGACGTGAACGGTGGGTCTTTGATCCATTAGCCTCAGTTGGCTTGCTGGTCGGCTTTGTCCTGCAAATCCTGATGCTCACGGCGGATCACGTCACTGATGTCTTCGGTAAGTCGATCCAAATGCGTGCTGATGGCAGCATCAATTGCAACGGCATCTCGGGCGCGCAAGGCGGCCAGAATTGCGTTATGATGTTCGATCACACTGGCGCGGTTACGACGCTTCACTGCGGCAAGGAACCGCGCCCTCCATAGACGCGCCAAGAACCGATCGTGGATTTCTGCCAGTGGTTTATTATGCGACGCCTTCGCAAGCTCGGAATGAAAACTCATGTCGATCTCGAACATGCCGAGGGGGTCCATGGTATCAAAGTTATCGTCCATGTGCTGCATGATCGTAGCAATTCCGTCGATGTCTGCGTCAGTGGCACGTTCACAGGCCAGCTTGCCCGACAGCTTTTCGACGGATAGCAAAACCTCGACATCGTCGGTAACGGCTTTGACGTCCGGCATCGCGACAATCGGGCTGCGGGATGGGCGCAAGGTAATCAGACCTTCGCGCGCGATAATGCGGATCGCTTCGCGCATCGGGGTTCTACTGACGCCAAGATCCGCTGCCTTGTCGCGTTCTTTCAAAGAATCGCCCGGCATCAACTTGCCACGCAAAATGTCGCGTCGCAGTTGATTTGCTATTTTTTCTGGCAGCGTTTGATCTGGCATTTTTGACGTCTACCTCCATTGAAAAAGGTCCTTGGAAGAACATTCCTAAATATTAAATTTGGTATACCGAAACTTGTTGCTTGTCGAGTGAGCAGTGGGTAACTTCATTTTCAGATGGTATACCATCTTGGTTCACGCTCTGGGAGGATGGGTGAACACGCTAACGGCGGACATTGTCGCCAAGGGAGGAATATTAAGATGAAACTCAAGACATTATTTATAACAGCAGCTGCCGGCGCGGTGTTAGCAAGTGCTGCAGTTGCTCAGGACGTGACATTGCGTATCCAAACGCACTACGCGACTGAGCACCCAACAGGTCAGATGTTGGCCACTTGGATCGACGACGTTCAGACCATGTCTGGTGGTGAAATCACGATCGAGATGTTCTATTCATCATCCGTTGTTGCAACGGTTGAAACATTCGATGCGGCCATCAATGGCATCCTTGATTGTGACGCAACAGGCGGCGCGTATCAGACCGGTAAAAACCCAGCGTTCCAATTCGTGGGCGACATCATGGGCGGTTACGAAACACCTTGGCAGCAGTATAGCTGGCTCTATTATGGTGACGGGTACGAAGCGGCTCAGGAACTTTACAACGCACAAGGCATGCAGCTGATTGGTTGGGCCGTTTACGGTCAGGAATCATTTGCCTCATCCAGGCCGATTGCTGGTCCTGAGGATCTTGTTGGTTGGAAATTCCGTTCCCCTCCGGGCATGGAAACTGAGATCTTTCAACAGCTCGGTGCGTCCCCAATCGTGATGGATTTCACCGAAATCTTTACGGCTTTGGAAACAGGCATCATCGACGGTGCCGATGCGTCTGGCCTCGCCAACAACGTCGGCCTTGGTCTGTATGACATTGTTAAGCACGCCAACTATCCGGGCTTCCACTCAATGCCATCTGACCACCTTGCTTGTAACCAAGACGTGTGGGAAGGCTTGAGCGAACAGCAGCGTCGCATCATCGATACCGCATGGCAGAAGCTGTCCTTCCAGATTGCTATGTATAACGAAAAAGCCAACACCGAAGCTGCCGCAGCTTTGCAGGCACAGGGCGTCACACTGTACGACTGGTCTGTTGAAGATCGCGCTGCATTCCGCGTTGCAGCTCAGACTGCATGGGATGATTGGGCGACACGTAGCCCAGAGGCCGATGCGCTGGTTCAAAGCCATAAGGCTTATCTTACACAGCTGGGTTTGATCGACGGATAAAGGTCTGCTTCGTTTGACCAAATAACGATCAAGGCGAGTCCGGCTTGGACTCGCCTTTTTCAACCGAAGACATGACCATATGGGGCAGCATGCAATGCAGAACAATTCACTTTTTTTAGGGCGCATGCGAGCACCGGTTAAGACGGGAATGATCGTCCTTTGTAGCATTACATTTGCGCTTTATCTGGTCCTTATTAGTCAACAGATGTTCGCCGCAGAACCCTACGGCATGTTTGAAATGATCCGCCCTGCAGGCAAGCCATTGGTGCAGGTGATGCTGGCATTTTTCGCCGCCGCTTTGACCTTTGCCTCACTCTTTTTATCCGACACGAAAGGCGGGATCGAAACGCCGCCTGAAGGGTTCTTTGACCTTGTGTCGGTGGTGCTGGGTCGCCTTGCGATGATCATGACCGCCTTTATCGTTCTGGTGATGTTCTACGAAGTCGTTTCGCGCTACGTGTTCTCGCGGCCCACGCTTTGGGCCAATGAATTATCCCTGTGGCTCGCCAGTTTCGTGTTCTTGCTTGCGGGACTTTACGCCATGCAACAGCGCTGCCACATCCGCATTTATATCATCTACGATATGATGCCTTGGTGGATGCAAAAGACATCTGACCTTATCTCTGTCCTGCTGATCGTTGCGTTCACATTCGCCCTTGTTTGGGGTGGCTATACCGATGCCGAGAACCGCTTTATGCGCATGGAAACCTTCGGCACCGCGTGGGATCCACCCATCCCCGGTATCGTCAAACCCGCTTTGCTCATCATCATCGTATTGGTCTGTATTCAAGCCGTGTCCAACCTGTTCGCAGATTGGAACAAAGAGCCAGAATTGCACACACCAGCCGACGAGATCGACGAAGTTGAAATTGAAAAAATCCGCCGCACTCTTGAGGAAAAGAACTAATGGTCGATATTGGTACACTCTCTCTCATAATCCTGCTGGGCATGTTCGCTCTGCTGGCCATCGGCATGCCACTGGGTTTCGCCTCGGCCTTCTTGGCGGTCGTCACACTGGCTCTAAAGTTCCCACCTGATCTTTTGTGGGGCGACTTTGGGCGTGGCCCTCTGTCTGTTTTGGGGCAGGCGGTTTATCGACAAATGACGAACTACGTCCTGATATCGGTGCCGCTATTCATCTTTATGGCCGCGATGCTGGAACGATCCGGCATCGCGCGAGATATGTATTCGTCACTGAACGTCTGGATGAGCCGGATGCGCGGCGGCATCGCTGTCGCCACGTCTATCATGGCCGTGATTATGGCGGCGATGTCGGGCATTATTGGTGGTGAGGTTGTTCTGCTGGGCCTGATCGCTTTGCCGCAGATGTTGCGTCTGGGGTATGATCGCAACCTTGCGATTGGTACGATCTGTGCGTCCGGTTCACTGGGCACCATGATCCCACCGTCGATCGTTTTGATCTTCTACGGTCTGGTGACCGAAACATCTATCAAGGCGTTGTTCACCGCATCCTTCTTGCCAGGCTTTATGCTGGCTTCGTTCTTCATTCTCTACATCCTGATTCGCACACGGATGAACACTTCCTTAGCCCCCTTGCCGGATCCGATTCCAGGTGAGCCTGAAGGCTCTGAAAAGGGTCTGATGTTCCTTGGCTTCATCTCGCGCTTTGCGATGTGGGTGACGGGTGTCCTGTTACTTCGTGCGGTCTTCTTTACCATGACTGGCGACAACGTGATCCGCGAAAACGAAGATCCGATCCTGTTGGGGATGGTTGCTGATATTCCTTGGATCATCGGCGCATTCGTGATCTTTACATTGATCGTCTTTGTGGTTGTTGGTCGTGAACGCACTGCACGCGGTTGGGACATGGGCAAAGGCCTGATCGCCCCAATCGTTGTGATTGGCGTTGTCTTGGGGTCTATCTATGGTGGCATCACAGGGATCACCGAAGCTGCGGGCATGGGCGTCGTCGCCGTGTTCGCAATCGGTATGATCCGCCGCGAGATGACGTTTGATATCGTCTGGGACAGCTTGATCCGTACGCTCAAATCCACAGGTACGATCATCTGGGTGACTATTGGTGCAGCAGCATTGGCCGCGGCCTACACGCTCGTCGGTGGACCGACCTATGTGGCAAATTTGATCATCGGAGCAGAGCTACCAACGATGGGGATTATCTTGATGATGATGCTCGTGTTCTTGATCATGGGAATGTTTATGGATTGGGTTGGCATTGTGCTGTTGATCATGCCGGTGTTCCTACCCATCGTGGTGCGGCTACCCGCCGAAGAAATTGGGTTCTTGGGCAGTATCGAAGCACGCTACATCCCGATTTGGTTCGGCGTGGTGTTCTGTATGAACATGCAAATCAGCTTCCTGTCACCGCCCTTTGGCCCTGCGGCGTTCTACCTCAAGTCCGTTGCTCCACCCGAAATTTCGCTGGTAGATATCTTCCGTGGCTTCCTACCTTTCATCACGTTGCAGCTGTTGGCGCTTTCAACACTATTGATCTGGCCCAACATCATCACCGTCTTCTTGTGACCTTGAGCAATGGCCCAAGCCGTCGCACCCCGAGAAGAACGGATCGTCATCGGGCTTGGGTCCATGGCACTGGCGGTGATGTTGTTCACCATGATCGACACCTCAGCCAAATGGCTGGTGTTGGCGGGGCTACCGGCGATGCAAGTGGCGTTCCTGCGCTATGCAATCCACTTCTTGCTGGCCGTCGTGGTGTTCGTGCCGCGCGAAGGGCTATCCGCCTTCGAGTCGTACAGCCCAAAGTTACAGGTCTTGCGCTCGGCCAGTTTGTTCATCGGCACCTGCTTGAACTTCATGGCACTCAAGTATTTGCCAATTACGGTGACCACGACGATTATGTTTGCGGGACCGATCTTGGTCACACTTTTGGCCATCCCCATGCTGGGCGAAAAGGTCGGACGCCACCGCATCGCCGCCGTCTGCGTTGGGTTCTTAGGCGTCATCGTTGTCATGCAGCCTTGGGGAACCGGATTTCATCCCGCGATGTTGTTGAACCTTGGGGCCTTGGTCGGCGCGTCGATCTATTTCCTGATGACGCGCAAACTCGCGGGTATCGAGAATAACAGCACAGCGCAGCTTTGGGCAGCAGGGCTTGCGACGTTTTGTTTGGCCCCGTTTGCCTTATCACAATGGGTTTGGCCGACGGCGGCAGCCGATTGGGTGTTCTTTATGATGATCGGCATCTTCGGGGGCATAGCGCATATTCTGGTGACCTCAGCGCATCGTTTGGCCGACGCCAGCATTCTGGCACCTGTGATTTATACTCAAATCTTCACTGCGGCTTTCGCAGGGATTGTCTTTTTCAACACATATCCAACCGTGTGGACCATGGGCGGCGGGCTGATCATTATCAGTGCCGGCGTCTACATTTGGTATCGCGAGCGGCAAGCTAAAAAAGGAAAATAACATAACTGAAAAACTGGTTCTCATTGGTGCAGGCGGCAAGATGGGCGTGCGCAGTGCCGCCAACCTTGCGCGTACGGATTTTGAAGTGGCCCACGTCGAGATTTCTGAAGCGGGACGCACCCGATTGAAAGATGCAGTCGGCGTTGATTGCGTCGACATCGACACCGCGATGGAGGGCGCAGACGTCATCCTGCTGGCCGTCCCCGACGCCGCAATCAAAGCCGTCGCCGCCGCGATTGTCGACAAAGTACCAAGCGGCGCGATGGTGATCTGCCTTGACGCGGCGGGCCCGTTTGCGGGGCACTTGCCCAAACGTGACGACGTCACTTATTTCGTAACTCACCCCTGCCATCCCCCGATTTACAACGATGAAAAAACCAAAGCTGGCCGCAAGGACTACTTCGGTGGGATCGCCGCGGAGCAGGGTATCGTAAACGCGCTGATTCAAGGCCCCGAGGATCACTATGCTTTGGGTGAAAAAGTAGGCCGCGCCATCTACGCCCCCGTCGCCCGCAGCCACCGTGTCACGGTCGAACAGATGGCTTTGCTAGAACCGGGCTTATCCGAAACCGTCTGCGCATCCTTGTTAGACGTTATGCGCGAAGCGATGGACGAGGTCGTGCGCCGTGGCGTGCCAAAGGAAGCTGCGCGTGACTTTTTGCTTGGCCATATGAACATCCTAGGGGCGGTAATTTTTGAGGAAGTCGACGGCGTATTCTCAGACGCCTGCAACAAGGCGATTGAATTCGGCAAGCCTGTCCTGATGCGTGACGACTGGAAACGGGTGTTCGAACCAGACGAGATCGCAGCCAGCATTCAACGTATTACCTAATGACCATCGGCGAAAAACCCGTACTGGCGTGGCTCGGTGATGACTTCACTGGCGCTGCGGCGGTAATGGAAGTTCTGGCGTTCGCCGGCCTTCCCGCGGTGCTGTTCTTGCAGCCACCAACACCGGAACGGATGGCGGATTTTCCAGACATGCGAGGGATCGGCATCGCCAGCATGGCACGCACGTTTGACCCCGAGCGCATGGACGAAGAATTACCAGATCTGTTCGATATTCTGGGACAAACAGGTGCGACGTTGGTGCAATACAAGACATGCTCAACCCTCGACTCAGCACCGCGTATTGGGTCGATCGGCAAAGCGATGGACATAGGGTCAAAGACCTTCGCCACCAGCACAATCCCAGTTATAGTCGCTGCCCCTGAAATGCGCCGCTATCAAGCGTTCGGGCAGTTATTTGCAGGCACTGACGCAGGCGTGTTCCGCTTGGACAGACACCCCGTCATGGCCCGTCATCCCGTGACGCCCATGGGCGAGGCGGACGTGGCGATACATCTGTCAGCACAAACCAGAATGCCGATGCAATGCCTCAATCTAGAAGTTTTAGCCGATCCAGAACGCGCCACCACCATGATTGCTACTGCGCCGGGTGGGGTCACGATTGACCAGATGACACCCGCAGATGTCACCGCTGCAGGTGAGCTATTGTGGAACGCCGGGCATCGGTTTGTGGTCGGCTCACAAGGGATCGCCTATGCATTGGTCGCGCACCTTCAAAAGACGGGTGTGCTTGCTGCGTCACCGACGGCCAAAGGAATTGGCCACGCCAAGCGGATGGCTGTGGTGTCAGGGTCGGTCTCGCCAATCACTGCAGAGCAGATTGCTTGGGCGCTAGACAACGGATTTGCGGATATCAGGTTGGATGTTGTTCAGTCGTGCGACGGCGATCTTGCAGCCGAAGAAATCCGTGCTTTGAGCGCCGCAAAAGCCGCGTTGGAGCGCGATCAAGTGCCCCTGATCTACACGGCGCGCGGCCCAGACGACCCTGCCGTCAAGCAATTGCGAGTGGCGGCTGGCGATCATCTGGCGCAAGTAAATTATGAAATAGGTGCTGCACTTGGACGTATTCTGGCGCAGCTCGTCAATCAATCGGGCCTTGATCGTGCTGTGGTTTCGGGTGGCGATACATCGGGGCATGTGTGCAGCGCTCTCGGCATTGACGCACTCACCGCCGCCGCCCCAACCATTCCAGGCGCCGCAATTTGCAACGCCCATGGCGGCACGCGGCCCCTGACGTTGGCGCTGAAAGGTGGGCAGATGGGCAGCCGCGATTACTTTGGATGGGTCCTAAATGGAGGCGGCCACAGATGACACGTTTGACAGCAACCTATGAAATCGAAAGCCCCGTGGGCGTGCAGCGCGCCGCCGAAGTTATGGCAGGTGAGCAATCGACAGGCACCTTCGTGCGTCTCACATCCGAGACCGACGCCCTGCGCGACCGCTCTGCCGCACGGCTGGATCATGTTGATATCACAGGCACTTCTGAGCATCCGGCCTTGCCATGCAGGCTAAGCGCTGAGACCTACGAACAAGGCCGCGTCACGATCAGTTGGCCGATGGACAACTTTGGCCCGTCCTTGCCCAATATCCTTGCCACTGTTGCAGGCAATTTATTTGAATTGGCTGAACTCTCTGCGATCCGACTTGTGGATTTAGGCATACCTGATGCGCTGGCAACAGGGTGTCCCGGTCCTCAATTTGGAATTACCGGTACGCGAAAGCTGATGGGTGTGCCAAGCGGCCCGATGATCGGGACGATTGTAAAACCAAGCGTGGGCTTAAGTGCCGAACAAACCGCCGCACTTGCCGGTGATCTGGCGCAGGCCGGCATCGATTTCATCAAGGATGACGAGTTGCAAGGTAACGGCCCTGCATGTCTGTTTGACGACCGCGCCAAACTGGTGATGGACGTTTTGAACGAAGCCGCGCAAAAGGCAGGGCGCAAGGTGATGTATGCCTTCAATATCACCGATGAGATTGACGTGATGCGCCGCAACATTGACCTGCTCGAAAGTCTTGGTGCGACCTGTGCCATGGTATCGCTGAACTCTATCGGCTTGGCGGGCTTGCGGGCGATACGCGATCACAGCCCGCTGCCGATCCATGCGCATCGTAACGGATGGGGGCTGATGTCGCGTTCGCCACATGTGGGGATCGAATATCTTGCAATGCAAAAACTGTGGCGACTGGCAGGCAGCGATCATCTGCATGTGAACGGTTTGGCCAATAAGTTTACCGAAGGTGACACCGTCGTAACAAATGCCGCGCGCGCCGTGCAAACGCCCCTAAACGGCGCCACACCACACGCCGCGTTGCCGGTGTTTTCGTCGGGCCAAACCGCGTGGCAAGTCGGGCCGTCGATGGAATTACTCGGTAACGACGATTTACTGTTCTGCGCAGGCGGCGGGATCATGAGCCACCCATACGGACCAGCGGCAGGAATCATCAGTTTACGCCAAGCCGCCGCCGCACAAAAAGCAGGTGAGAAAGTCGAAGACTACGCCAAAGATCACCCCGAATTGGCGGCTGCATTGACGACATTCAAAAGTGCTGTGAACCGCAGCTAGGCAGTGGGTTTGTCGTCTTCCAAATAGTAGCGGATATTGTCTTCAAATGTGTCGTCTGCTTTCAGGCCCAAGCGAAGGGCTTTGTCAGCATGGATGTCCCAACGCCAGCCTGACACGATCCGTTTGATGTCAGGCTGCGGATCCCATCGAATTAGTTTGGCAGGATCAGTGCCCGCAACGGCGGTCATCGCTTCAATGACTTGCGAAATGGACCATGTCTTGCCCGGCATTTGCATGATGCGGTTCTGGCCGATGTTGGCGGCGTTCAATTCCGCCCCCTTTACCAGATTTTCGACGCAGCGTCGGGGACTGATATAGTAGTGTAGGAAGTCCGCTTCGACAGGACAGGTCGCGTTTTGGCCGTTCAACGGTTCGCGCAGGATCGACGACATGAAGCTGCTGGCCGCACGGTTCGGCTTGCCCGGACGCACCGAAACCGTCGGCAGTCGGAATGCGCGACCGTCGATGAACCCTTTGCGCGAATAGTCGTTGATCAGCATCTCGCCCACCGCTTTTTGCATTCCATACGACGTCTGCGGATTGGGGTAGCTGTGATCGCCAAGCGGGTCCTGGGCCTCGCCGCCATAGATCGCAATCGAAGAAGAGAACACCACCGTGGGTACGGTTCCCAAGACGCGGCAGCGTTCCAGCACATTGTAGGTCCCGAACAGATTGATGTTCATGCCTGCGTCAAAATCTTCTTCCGCGTGGGCGCTGACGATCGCGGCCAGCAGATAGATCACATCGGTTTGTGCTGTCACGCATTTTGCAACGGACGCGGCATCGGCTATATCGCAGGTGACGGTTTGCACAGGGAAGGGGGCGTTGATCTTAGGCGGATCCACCACGTCGGCCAAAGTGACTTGCGTGATTGCCTGACTTTTTAGCGTCGGATTGGCCGCTAATTTCAAGGCCAGCTTTTGCCCCAAGACACCGCCACCGCCGAGTATCAGAATGTTCATGTTATATCCCCCTATGCGCCTCGTGCTTGCAACATTGCCACGATGGTATACCATTTAATCAACGTGGTTTGATGCGGCCTTGTCAATGGTGCGCGTCCGGAGGATTTCAAAATGGCACAAGATATGACCATCGGCTTCATCGGTGTGGGTTTTATGGGCCATGGCATGGCAAGCAACCTGATAAAAGGCGGCTATCCGATGTGGATCAAAGGCAACCGAAACCGCGAGCCGATCGAAAGCCTGATTGCCAAAGGCGCGCAAGAGGCAGCGACCCCGCGCGAGATGGCGCAGCACTGCGATGTCATCCACCTGTGCCTTTCGAACTCGCCTCAAGTCGAGACTGTGATCCGCGGCGATGATGGTATTCTTGCAGGCGCACGCGACGGCCTGATCGTGATTGACACAACGACGGCAGACCCAACCTCGACCACTTTTTTGGCGGCTGAGTTGGCAGCAAAGGGTGCTACATTGGTCGACGCTCCGTTGGGACGCACCCCGAAGGAAGCCGAGGCTGGCACGCTTGACGCTATGGTCGGCTGTGATGCGGCGACCTTTGCCAAGATCAAACCGGTGTTGGACTGCTGGGCGGGTAACATCACCCATGTCGGCGACACGGGCAGCGGCCACAAAATGAAGCTGTTGATGAACTTTATTTCGATGGGTTACGCCGCCCTTTATGCCGAGGCGACCGTCTTGGGGGCCTCAGTCGGCTTGCCGCCCGCGAAGGTGCGCGACGTGATCGGATCAAGCCGTTTGTCGAACGGGTTCTTTGATACATTTATGACATACGCCGTCGATCGCGACCGCGAAATCCATAAATTTACCATCGAAAACGCGTCCAAAGACCTGCGTTATGTCAACGCAATGGCGGCCGAGGTGGGCGTGGTCAACATTATGGCGGGTGCTGTCAAACACTACTTTACCCATGTCGAAGCCTTGGGGCAGGGCGGTGATTACGTGCCGATGCTGATCGACCATGTCGCGCGGATGAACGGCATGGATATGGAGGTCGAGGCCGCCAAAGGCCGCGACTGATCAGTCTTCCATCACGGCACGTCCATCGGTCAGCATTTGAATAATGCGTGAATGTTCGCTGAACTCGCTTTTGACCTTGGCTTCCATCGCGGTTTCAGCGGCGCGCACCGCGTCGAGTTTTGCGATCACACGATCAATGCGCGCGTGCGGAACGACGACAACGCCGTCGATATCAGCCACGATGATGTCGCCGCTTCGCACGCGCTGACCGCCAACGCTGGCATCAAACCCGACGCGCCCCGGCTCATTGGCATAAGGCAAATTGGGGTTCAAACTTTTGCACCACGCAGCCAGGCGGACATCTTGAATGCCCACAAGGTCGCGCATCGGGCTGTCGGTCACAAAGCTGATGCCGCCCTTATTGCGGATCATCTCCAGGACCATATCGCCCGCCGCCGCGACAGACTGGTCACCCTTCAGTGACACCACAACCACGTCGCCTTCTTGCATGACATGCACCGCGCCCAAGGCTGACAAGTTACCTCCCGAGCAGTTGTCACCCACCACCGCACAGCCCGCGATATGCGCGTCGAATAGTGGCGAAATCGCGGTTTCTATGCCACCAACGCTGTCCATTGCATCTCAAACGAACCCTGTTGGCACGTCTTTGAATGCCGCAATCTGCGCCGCCGTCGGGCGCGGGAATTTCGCGCGTAAGGTTAGCTGGGTTGGCTCTTTGATCATCGGGTGTCCTTTGCATAAGACGCACCACTTATTGTCGTGATGGCGAATTGGGCTTGCATTTGGTATACCAAATTGACAGCCTACGACAATGCTGCAAATGCGGGACCGCAAATGCAGGGCCGAAACCAAGTGGGGGAGATCAACATGCCATCCATTCTTATCACAGGCGCAGGCAGCGGCGTTGGCCGCGCAACCGCAAAAGCGTTCTTGGAAGAGGGCTGGCAAGTGGGTCTCGTCGGCAGACGCGCCGCGCCGCTTACCGAAACCGCGGGGGATAATTCCGACGCGCTGGTTTTGCCCTGTGACGTCGCGAACGAGGTCGAGGTCGATGCCGCCTTTGGCAAAGCCGCAGCGCATTGGGGTCGTGTCGATGCGCTGTTTAATAACGCAGGCGTCAGCCTTGGGGGCGCTCCGATTGATGAGTTGGCCGTGGACGACATTCGCTACTTATTGGACGTCAATGTGATGGGTGCAGTCATCGCGGCGCGGGCCGCTTTCGGCCTGATGCGCAAGCAAGACCCGCAGGGCGGACGTATCATCAACAACGGATCTGTTTCAGCATACGTGCCGCGTTGGGGGTCTGTGCCCTATACGGTTTCCAAACATGCGATCACGGGTTTGACTCGTACCTTGTCTCTGGATGGCAGACCGTTCAACATCGCTTGTGGACAGATTGATATCGGAAATGCTTTGACGGAAATGGCGCAAAAAATGACCAAGGGCGTTCCGCAGGCCGATGGCCAGTTGGCGATTGAGCCGGTGATCGACGTCGCCCATATCGCCAGTTCCGTGGTGCACATGGCGCAGCTACCACTTGATGCCAACGTGCAATTTATGACCGTGATGGCAACGAACATGCCCTTCATTGGAAGGGGCTAAGCCATGCAAATGAAAGACCAAGTCGCCGTCGTCACTGGAGCTGCACAGGGCATTGGCCTCGCCGTTTCAACACTCCTAGCCGCGCGCGGTGTACGTGTCGCGGGCTGGGACATTGACCCGACGCACACGACCGCAATGGCGGGTCTGCCAAAACCGGGCACGGCGATTTCTTGTGACATCACCGATCTTGCTTCGGTCGAAGCGGCGCACGCGGCCACGTGCGAACAACTCGGCGTGCCGACGATCCTTGTGAATAGCGCAGGAATAGCGGGACCGAACGCGCCTGTCGAAACCTATGACGTCGACGCATGGCATCAAGTGATCGACATCAACTTGAACGGCACCTTTTACGTGAACCGCGTTTGCGTGCCAGGGATGAAGGCGCAGGGCTATGGCCGCATCCTGAACATCGCGTCCATCGCGGGCAAGGAGGGCAACCCGAACGCTTCTGCATACTCTGCGTCTAAGGCCGCGGTGATAGGCCTGACCAAATCGTTGGGCAAGGAATTGGCAGATATGGACATCGCGGTGAACTGCGTCACACCTGCCGCCGCTCGCACGCGTATCTTTGACCAGATGAGCGCGGAACACATCGACTATATGTTGTCGAAAATCCCGCGCGGTCGGTTCTTGGAAGTCAAAGAAGCCGCTGAGATGATTGTCTGGGCCGTGTCGCCTGAAAATAGCTTCACCACCGGCGCTGTATTCGATCTGTCAGGGGGGCGCGCGACCTACTAAGCGCCCTTTGGCCAAACCGCTTGGGAAAAGACGCCGCCATCAACCCATAGGGTTTGTCCTGTCACAAAAGCCGCTGCGTCGGACGCCAGAAACAAAATTGGCCCGACCAAATCAGCGGGGGTGCCGACGCGGCGCAGTGGGGTCAGTTTGGCCCATTGATCGGCGTAGTCTTCGTCCTCGTCGTTGGTTCGGTCCGTCTCGATCGCGCCGGGTGCAACGCAGTTCACGCGGATGCCGTGGGGACCAAGTTCAGCGGCTGACACCTTGGTAAACTGCTCGATCCCGCCCTTTGACGCCGTGTAGTCCACAAGGTTTGGAAACGCGAGTTTGTTGCAGCCAGATCCGAGGTTAATGATCGTCCCTTTGACCTTATCCGCAACCATCAAGCGGGCGACCATCTGAGTGTTCAAGAAGCAACCTCGCAGGTTGGTGCGGATAACATTGTCCCAATCGCTTACCTTAAGGTCCAGTAGCGGGGACCACGTCTGGATGCCCGCATTGTTCACTAAAAGATCAGGCGAACGGCCAAAGTCTTTCGCAACAGACGCATAAAATCCTGTGACATCGGCTTCGTCGCCAACATCGCATTGATAAGCCTTGACCTCAAAACCCTGATTCTTATATTTGATCGCCAGCTTCTGCGCTGGTGTGGGCGTTGATCGATAATTGAAAGCGACGCGGTATCCCGCCTGTGCAAGGGCGCCGACCAAATGGTGCCCAATGCCGGTACTTCCGCCTGTGACGACTGCGATTTTCTGCATAGGGGACCTTTCTTGTTTTCACGCGCGCTGTCCGAGACATTTACTGGGCGTGTTGTTGAGGCGGTTGTTAATTTCTTCGATGTCCGGATCTGACATCGAACGGAGCCAACGTCTACTTCGGACGCGACAAAATCATTCTACTGCAACGAGAAAGGATCAAACGAAAGACCCTCAAAACGCAACGCTTGCATCACAGGCCGCGCGCCGCATAATGTAGACAATCAGATGAGCCAAACTCTCTATTAGTTTAAGATGCCTTTGGTTCCAAAAACCTTAATGACGGACATATGGAAACCATCCTCGCAAAGCTGACGGTCTTTACCCATCCGCAGCTGCTTGTTGGGCGTGGAGCCTTCGCAGGCATCTATATGGGCGGCGTCTCCGAGGCGCTCCAACAATTGCAGAAAGAAGATGTGAAATCGGTCCGTCAAAAGATCGACCGCATCGTGGCATCGTTTGCGACGATCACCAGCCCGCTGATCCTGCTTTTGTCAGCCAGACACCGCTTTGTATCGCGATGAAAAATCGCCCTTTTGGAAGGACAGCACCATTACAGCCGCGGCAACCAACTCCGTCAAACTGGGACTAATCGGTGACAACATCATACATTCAAAGTCCCCGCGACTGCACCGCACGGCGGGGCAGCTGACAGGCCTTGACGTGACCTATGACCGGCTGATCCCGAAAGACATGGGGCTGTCTTTTGACGAGGTCTTTGAGCTGGCGCATACATCTGGCTTCCGCGGCATCAACATCACCTACCCCTACAAGGAGGTTGTGATATCGAAAGTGACCGTGTCTGACCCGCTTGTGCGTGGTATCGGAGCCGTCAATACGGTCGTGTTTGATTCTGATGGACCTAAAGGATTCAACACCGACTATACTGGTTTCATGAATGCATACCGGTTGGTGCGCGGCACCAAGCAACCGGGCGTTGTCTGTTTGATCGGGACCGGCGGCGTTGGCAAAGCGGTTGCCTTTGGCCTGATTGGATTGGGTGCAAAGGCGATCCATTGCGTCGATCTTGATCCCGCCAAAGCAGCCAGCCTTGCAGATACGCTGGTGGCACTCGGGTCGCAAACGCGGATCGAGGTGTTTGGGGATGCGGTTGCCGCCGTGGACGGTGCGGACGGGATCATTAATTGCACCCCTTTGGGAATGGTTGGAATTGGTGGGTCGCCATTGCCTGATGATGCAATGCAAGGGGCCGCGTGGGTTTTTGACGCGGTCTATACGCCCGTCGACACGCAATTTTTGCAAGATGCACAACGCACAGGTCTCACTGTGATTTCAGGCTACGAGTTGTTTTTTGGTCAGGGGGTTGATGCTTGGAAAATCTTCACCGGCTTCGAAATCGACCACGCCGCGCTCAGGATCGCTATTCAGGGAGGCCTTGTTGCATGACCCACCCGCTCCACTGATATCGATTGTGGCCAGTCTTCTTGAGGATGCTGTATATGCCGCACAAATTCAACGCTGACTGTTTTGCCAAGATCCCAAAGCAAAAGCGCCGGGTGACCAACTGCGCCGAGTACGACGATAATGACGGCGGCGCGGCGATCTGACTGGTTGGCCACCAGGTGTCGTGCGCGGCGGAGCCGACCACACCGCAAGCGCATCCTCGCTGATCCAAACGGTCAGATCGCCGCGCCGCCGTCATTATCGTCTTCATCGTCGTCGCCTTCAAAAAACGGTGTCATCTGTGCGACAATCACGCTGTTTTCGTCCAGCGCGCGCTGCATCAATTCACGTTCTTCTTGCGCGATCTCGTGCCCTTCCGCGAGGCGTTCGTCCAACGTGCCGTAACCGGACACGTCAAGGGGTGCCACATCGGCCTGTTTCAGGATGGCGACGGTTTCGCGCACGGCCTCAGCCTCATCAATGCCGGAGGCATAAATCATCAGCGCAGCACCTGTGCTGTCTTTGGGAAGCCCGTCACCGACCTTGCGGCCGACCTCTACGAGGAGGGTGAACACCTGCTGGCGCGATGGCTTTTTGGGTTTGGCATTGGATGTATCGGTCATGGCAGTGGCCGTAACGCTCAGTATGCGTCGCGTCAACATCTACGCAGATGACGAAACCTGCCCTTGCTAACAAAGTGAGCGAACCGAGGGAGTTTTATTGATGTTGATGTTGCGTGCCTTCTCCGTATTTTTGTTTGTTTGCAGTGCTTTTCCATCTTTTGCACAGGACGAACCACTGTCGTTTGCGACAGTTGAACGCCTGCCGTTCGCCACGCAAGTGGATGGTTTTGATATGGGATTCAGCCTTGAGCTGATCCTTTAGATTTTCAATCAACTTCGGCGCGAAATTACATTTGAGTTTTATGATAGTTTTCCTGCGATGTTGTCGTCGCTTGACGAAGGGCTGCACGACTGCGCGGTTGTCAATATTTCGATCACCTCAGATTGCGAGAGTTATTTGGATTTTTCACATCCGATCTTTGAGGGCGGCTTCGGAGTATTGTTTCTGGATAAAGGTAGCAGTGGAGGTACTGTCGCAAAGTTTGGCGACGCATCAAAAAACTAAACTTTGTTCTCTGCCCGACGTATTTGGACGTCAAGTTTCCGAGAATTTTTTCTTGTGTGGTCGGAATTTTGGATAATTTGGCATTCCAGAGACCTAAAAGTAGGTCTGCGAAGAACAAAATTTTTCAAGAAAAAACTTTGCGACAGTACCCGCCCCGGCGGCCAATCCAGCGCAAGGGTTGCGTGCCGTCATCACGTGTCATGACCATGCCGCCTGGAATTAAACCATCAACAGCGCGCGGCACGTCAATCGTATCAATCATCGTTCCAGCGACAAAACAGGGAATCGTTTCGACTGTCAGAAATCCAACATCGGTCCCAACGACATTGCCAGACCCATCGGTCCTCTCAACCTCATAAGTAAAGCTTGTCGTCTCAAAATCATCGTCGGTCGTGATGTCAAAGGTGCCATCTGCAAGCAGCTTTACGGTCTGACCCGTCGAAAGCGTAATTGTCTGACCTGCGACCACAGGATTGCCGTTGATATGGGTCACTTGCAACGTGCCGGATGTATTGTTGATATCGTTGTCCAGAACATCAACGTTCTTGGTGACGCTGTCTTGCATCCTGACTTGATCGTCCAGCGCGACCAGTTCGGTCTGTACTGAATTCGCGGCAATCAAAAGGCTGGAATAATACTGGTTGTTGCTGACATCCGCGATACCGATCTTGATCGAATTCACCTCGCCGACAGTCACCGGAATTGTCAGTGTCATCATGGCAGTAAAACCGTCCATCTCGGAGTTGAACTGATCGTTGGTATTGTCATTGTAGAGGTTAATGTTTTCGGTTTGGTTGGCCGAGTTGATCGTCGTTCCACTGCTCGCGATCGACAGCGGCACGTGCGTTCCATTGATCCAAACGCCAACCATGTCGTTGTAAACCGAGTTAGTATATTCTGGATATTTGTCCGAGCTAAACAAGAATTGCATCGTCATCACATCATCGGTCGGGATGAAATCCACGATCATATAGGACGCGTCATAGGTGTTGGTGCCGGCAATGGCGTTGAAGTCAGCGTCGTTGTTGTCGCCGCTTGTATCCGAACTCGTGTTGGACTTCTCGTTTGATTCACTCTTGTTTTTGTTCGTAAAGTCTTTCGCCTTGCCCGTCGAAAAGATCACGCCCGTATCGCCCGGCGTGACATTGGCCGCGGCGGCATCTCTTTTTGAATAAATCTCTGAAGAATCACTATCCCCAGAATAGGACGCTCCGACCACTGAAACACCATCGCCAAAGATCGTATTGGCCATCTCCATCGCCGATGCACTGGTATCATAACCCAATTCTACGCCTGCAAACATTGCTCACACCTGCTCCAAAAATGGGACAAGCCAGACGGCCCCCACACATAAACGGCGGTGAAATGCCTATATCTAGTGGTCGACGTTGCGACCTATAGACCATGTTGGGTCCGCTCGATGTCTGTTCTGCCTCGGGTCAATATTATTGTCCTCAGCACATGGTGGTGGTGGGCTTTTTTGGTGGCTTTTGGGGTGGTTATGCCCAAGTCGTTCACGTTCTGTGTCGGCTGGGAAACAGCCCAGACCCGACTGCGGGGGTTTGCATCACCGCTAAATCACCGATAACGCAGGGTCAATTAGAGGAGTTTTTATGCCTGTTGATCCCATTGCCCTCACCGCCGATCTGATCCGATGTCCCAGCGTCACACCAGTTGAGGGCGGCGCGCTGCAATTGCTTGATCGCCTCTTGTCGGACGCGGGGTTTGAAACGTGGCGCGTGGACCGCGCAGACACGCCAAACCTATATGCGCGGTGGGGTGGACGTGGTGCCAACAAATCCTTCGGCTTTAATGGCCACACCGACGTTGTGCCCGTAGGCGACGCGGCCGCCTGGACGATCGACCCGTTTGGCGGGGAAATCCGCGATGGCATTCTTTATGGTCGTGGTGCCACAGATATGAAGTCCGGCGTTGCAGCCTTTGCCGCAGCCGCCATTGATTTCGTGCAAGACACGCCGCCAGACGGGGCGATCATTCTGGCAATCACTGGTGATGAAGAAGGCGCATCAACAGACGGCACCATCGCGTTGCTGGACTGGATGCAATCCAACGGCGAAGCGATGACCGCCTGCATCGTCGGTGAACCGACCTGCCCGGATGTCATGGGCGAAATGATCAAAGTTGGTCGTCGCGGATCGCTGACCTCGCATTTCACGGTGACTGGAAAACAAGGTCATTCCGCCTATCCACACCGAGCCAACAACCCGCTGCCGGCCATGGCGCGCCTGATGGATCACTTGGCCAGCCATGAAATGGACACGGGGTCGGATCACTTCGATCCATCAACTCTTGCGGTTGTCACGATCGATACCGGCAATCCCGCGACCAACGTTATCCCCGCCATCTGTAAAGCCAGCGCAAATGTGCGGTTCAATGACCTGCACACATCGCACTCTGTCATCGCGTGGATGCAGGGCGAGGTTGATGCAGTGGCCGCAGAGTTTGGCGTGCAAATCGACATGGACACGCGCGTGTCAGGCGAAAGTTTCGTCACGCCACCCGGTGAGCTGTCCGATCTGATCAGCGCCGCTGTTCTGGCGGAGACTGGTTTAACGCCTGAGCTGTCCACCACGGGTGGAACGTCGGACGCACGGTTCGTCAAGAACCATTGCCCTGTGGTCGAGGTCGGTCTGGTTGGCAAAACCATGCACCAAGTCGATGAATGCGTACCAGTTGAACAGATCACCCAGCTCAAGGCGATCTATGCCCGTATCTTGCGTGACTATTTCACCTGATTGCACCTGCGGCGGGCGTAGGGGCCCGTCCCCACGTCCTTCGGACTCCCCCCGAGATATTTTATAAAGCAAAGGCGAATGTGTCTGACGCGGGATTTTGGGCGTGATAGGCACAGCCCATGACACGTATACCCTCCAAGACCGAAATCCTTGACTGGATCGCCGAAAACCCCACCCAAACTGCCAAGCGAGACATCGCAAAGGCATTTGGCATCAAGGGGGCCGCGCGAATTGATCTCAAACGTCTGATGCGCGAACTCGAAGATGATGGGAAGCTGCAAAAGCGCAAATCGTCCTATCGTGATGCCAATAAGCTGCCGCCAGTGTCCGTGTTAGAGGTGACTGGCCCCGACACCGATGGCGATCTGTTTGCGAGCCCCTTGGAATGGGCGGGAAAAGGCGATGCACCGCGTATTCTTATGGTTATGACCCCCGACGAACCTGCGCTGGGCGCGGGGGAACGCATCTTGGGCCGCTTGACCGAAGTGGCTGGCGAAGATTTCGCCTATTCCGCACGTCTGATCCGCCGCATCGGCACCAATCCGTTGCGGGTTTTGGGCGTGTTTCGTGCGGCGTCCGAGGGCGGGCGGATTTTGCCTGTCGATAAGGGCTCGCAAAAGGAATGGATCGTGGCGGCGGGCGCCACGGGTGATGCCAAAGATGGTGAGTTGGTTGAGGCCGAGCAAGCTGGACCAAAGGGGCGCATGGGTCTGCCACAGGCGCGCATCGTCGCGCGGTTGGGCGACCCGACGCAGCCGCGTGCTGTCAGCCTGATCGCGATCCACCAGCACGGTATTCCCGACCACTTCCCCGATGATGTCGTGGCGCAAGCCGACAACGCCAAACCCGCAGGCGTAAATGGGCGCGACGACCTGCAACATCTGCCGCTGATCACCATCGATCCATGGGACGCCCGCGATCATGACGACGCCTGCTGTGCGATCCCCAACGGGGAGGGCGGTTTTGCGCTTTGGGTCGCGATTGCAGATGTCGCGCACTACGTCACGTCTGGGTCCAAGCTGGATATCGAAGCCCGCAAGCGCGGCAATTCCACCTACTTCCCGGACCGCGTTGTGCCGATGTTGCCGGACCGCTTATCGGGTGATCTGTGCTCGTTGCACGAAGGCGTGCCGCGTGCTTGTATCGCAGTGGAAATGCAGATCGACCGCGAAGGTAACAAAACCTCGCACCGGTTTGTGCGTGGCCTGATGACCTCCCCTGCGTCGTTGAATTACGAGGAAGTTCAGGCGGCAATTGACGGCGAAGTAAACGACAAAGTCGCGCCGCTGCTCGATGACGTGATCCGACCCTTGTTCGCCTGTTACAACGCGCTGAAGAAAGCCCGCGCTGTGCGCCAGCCGCTGGAACTTGACCTTCCGGAACGTAAAATCATTCTTAATGAGGATGGGGTGGTCACGGATGTTGCGTTCAAGGATCGTCTTGATGCGCATCGCCTGATCGAAGAATTCATGGTGCTGGCAAATGTTGCCGCTGCTGAAACATTGGTCGCCAAAAAAACCGCGCTGCTGTTTCGGGTCCATGAAGAGCCGAAACCCGAAAAGCTGGACGCATTGCGCGAAACTGCTGAATCCGCCGGTTTGCAACTGGCCAAAGGTCAGGTCCTCAAGACGGCGCACCTCAACCGTTTGCTCAACCAAGCGGCGGACACCGACCACTCCGAGCTGATCAACATCGCGACGCTGCGCTCGATGACGCAGGCGTACTACAGCCCTGATAACTTTGGCCACTTTGGCTTGGCGCTCAAGGCTTACGCGCACTTCACCTCCCCAATTCGGCGCTATTCCGACCTGATTGTGCACCGCGCATTGATCACCGCCCACGGCTGGGGCAAGGACGGCCTAACGCCCAAAGATGAGGCGATTTTACCTGAAACTGCGCAGGCAATATCTGACACCGAACGCCGGTCCATGGTGGCCGAACGCGACACGACGGACCGCTACCTTGCGGCCTTCCTGAGCGAACGTGTCGGTGCCGTGATGGGGGGACGGATCAGCGGCATCGCCAAGTTCGGCGTGTTCGTAAAGCTTGATGAAACGGGCGCGGATGGCATGGTCCCGATCCGCAATCTTGGCGCTGAATATTTCCACTATGACGCCGACAACCAGACCCTGATGGGGTCGGATACGGGCGTTGTGATAGGACTCGGTGTGCGGGTCGTGGTGAAGCTGATCGAAGCGGCCCCAGTCACCGGTGGCCTGATCGTCGAACTGCTGGAAATTGACGGCAAGGCCATGCCCCAGGGCCGCCCCTCCAACCGTGGAAAATCACCACGGCGTAAATTTGGGTCATCCAAGAAAAAGGCAGCAAAAACAGCGCGTAAGGTCAATCGAACCCGCACCTGAGCAAGCGGAAGATCGCCCTTACCGCAGTCTGCTGGTTCCGGTCTGGGAATATGCGCGCTAGCCTAGTCGAAATGAGTCTCGCAATTTGGATGGTGGTATGTCGGTTTTTCACGCTCTTTTGGCTGCTGCATTTTGTGCGGCTGGCTCGGTATCTGCTGGTCCAATCCCGCTGGATGGGCCTGTCAACATCAGCCCGTTTACCCGCGTGCAAACTGCGAACCAAGGCTTCAACGCTTGGATTTCTGGTTTTCGCAATCGCGCAACACGCCAAGGCATTTCAACCGCCATGTTCGATGCGGCCTTTGATGGGATTATTTACAACACAACCGTCATTGATCGTGATCGCAACCAATCGGAATTCACCAAATCACTGTGGGACTACCTCGACACCGCCGTTTCGGATGCGCGCGTGCGCAATGGCCGCCGTGCGCTAAACAACAACAGGCAACTGCTGAACCGAATTGAAGAAACCTTCGGCGTCGACAAAGACGTCGTCGTCGCAATCTGGGGGCTGGAATCGGCCTACGGCGCGGTGCGCGGAAGCACCAATGTTATCGAGGCCATGGCGACACTGGCCTATGACGGGCGCCGCGGTGAGTTCTTTGAACAACAGCTGATCGCAGCGCTGCAAATCTTGCAGGCAGGCGATACGGCCCCGCGCAATATGACTGGGTCATGGGCAGGTGCCATGGGCCACACACAGTTCATTCCGACCAGTTTTCTAGATTATGCAGTGGATGGAAACGGCGACGGGCGGCGCGATATCTGGGCCGACGATCCGACAGACGCGCTTACGTCTGCCGCAAATTACCTGCGCAGTTTTGGCTGGGTGCAGGGCCAGCCTTGGGGCGTCGAAGTGCAAATCCCGCAAGGGTTTGATTACGCCACCGCGCGGCGCGAAAACGAAAAACTGCCGAGCGAATGGGCCACAATCGGTGTCGTCGATATGGCAGGACGCGCGGTTCCTGATCATGAGTCGGCGACAATCTTGTTGCCCGCAGGGGCGCTGGGCGCTGCGTTCATGATTTTTCCGAATTTCGCAGTGATCGAACGCTACAATACCGCTGATGCCTATGTGATCGGTGTCGGCCTGTTGTCTGATCGGATCAACGGCGGTGATCCTTTTCAGACGGCATGGCCACGTGGTGATCGCGCGCTCAACGGCGCGGAACGGGTTGAATTGCAGGGGCGTCTGACGGCGGCGGGGTTTGATACCACGGTCATCGACGGGCGCATCGGGCCGCTGACGATCAACGCGATCCGCAACTATCAACTGGCCAATAACATTACCCCCGACGGCTATGCATCGCTTCGATTGTTGAACCGCTTGCGCTAGAACGTCTGCTCTTGGCAGCCAGTGCCGCGCAAAGACGACAACGCTTGGGCTTGCCCCGTGATGACGACCAAAGCTGCCACCAAAATAGTCTTCATATTTTACTTCCAAATTCCTCCAGCACGGCCGCGTAAACGTCGCGCTTGAATGAGACGATGCTCGACAGCAGATCCTTGGGAGAAATCCACGTCCATTTGGAAAATTCTTGGTGTGCCTGCACAATGTTGATCTGATCATCGGTGCCTGTGAACCGCATCAACACCCATTTCTGTTCCTGACCGCGATAGTGGCCTTTCCAGATTTTCGGCACGATATTATGGGGCAAATCATAGGGCAGCCAATTGCCTGTCTCAGCCTCGATCACCACCAAATCAGGGGTGATTCCGGTTTCTTCGCCCAGTTCACGCAGCGCCGCTGTGGTGACATCTTCGCCGTTATCAATGCCCCCCTGCGGCATCTGCCACGCGTTTTGGTCATTATCCACACGCTGGCCGACGAACACTTTACCGTCACCATTCACCACCATCAGCCCGACGCAGGGGCGATAGGGCAATTTTGCGATCTGTTCAGCCGTTAATGTTTTGGCCATCTTGGCGATCCTTCAAATGAAAACACCGCCGAGCTTGACCTAATGGATCATTTTCGGCGGCGCTGTCTCCCGACATGGGACGTCTTAGTTGCCGTTGTTGGCGCCAAGAACTTGCAAGCCCTTAAGGATATCAATGGCATAGGCCATTTGGTAATCCTCAACGCGTAGGGCGGCGGCGTCTTCTGCGCGCAGCCGGTCCGCTTGAATTTGCTCAATCTCGTCGTCGGTCAGGCTGTCATTGTCCAACGCACCGCGCAGGTCCGCCTCGGAACGGGTGAACCCTGCATCTTCTTCTTCCACGACTTCGGCATTTGGATCACGACGTGGCTGTTCAACGATGATGTCAGGCGAAATGCCCAGCGATTGAATGGACCGGCCCGACGGCGTGTAATACCGCGCCGTTGTCAGGCGCATGGCACTTTCACCGCGCAGCGGCATGACCGTTTGCACGGACCCTTTGCCAAACGAATTAGTGCCGATGACCACGGCGCGTCGGTGATCTTGCAGCGCACCGGCGACGATCTCTGATGCGGATGCAGACCCGCCGTTGATCAACACGACAATCGGCAGCCCCACGGCAAGATCCCCCTCACGGGCATTCCAGCGTTGACCATCGTTCGGGTCGCGACCACGGGTCGATGTGATTTCTCCAGCGTCAAGGAACGCATCAGATACGGCAATCGCTTGGTTCAGCAAACCACCGGGGTTGTTGCGTAGATCGATGACGAACCCGTTTACGTTTTCGATGCCACCAGCCTCTGCCACCTGTTCGGCCAACTGTTCTTCTAGGCTTGGATACGTCTGGTCACTGAACGTGACAACGCGCAGCACAACAGTATCGCCTTCAACGCGGCTGCGCACAGCGGTCAAGGTAATGGTGTCGCGGATGATGGACACGTCAAATGGCTGGTCGAAACCTTCGCGCACCACAGTGATGATAATCTCCGACCCGACAGGCCCGCGCATCAATTCAACTGCTTCATCCAGCGTCAGACCCAGCAAATTTTCGCCGTCCACACCGGTGATGAAATCACCTGATTCGATGCCAGCTTCGGCGGCTGGTGTGCCATCAATCGGGGATACGACCTTTACGAAACCTTCTTCTTGCGTGACCTCGATGCCCAGTCCGCCAAACTCGCCACGGGTTGTTTCGCGCATGTCTGCGGCGTCATCGGGCGACAAATAGCTGGAATGCGGATCGAGTGAGCTCAACATGCCGTCAATCGCCGCCTCAATCAATGCCGCTTCGTCGACGTCTTCAACGTATTGCGCACGGATGCGCTCAAAGATGTCGCCAAACAGATCAAGCTGTTCGTAGACGCTGGCATTGTTGTCGGCTTCCTGCGCAATCAGCGGACCTGCGATCTGCGTTGTGACGATCGCACCCAGCAGGATGCCACCCGTAGCGGCCATTGCAAATTTCTTCATCTTATTATTCCCATTATCATGTTTGTGCCTGCACGACGTACGCTTATTCAAACGCAAACCAATCCGCGGGGTTCACGACACCTTGCCTGTCTCTTACCTCAAGATAAAGCGTTTGGGTACGTTGTCCGGTGGAACCCTGCGCGCTTTCGTTCAAAATTGCTTGAGCGTCCGTGATAATGCCCCCCATCAGACCAATCGGCGTTCCGTCCGGCACAATCTGTCCGGCTACGCCGAATGCCTCAGCCAAGCCTGCAATCACCCAAAGCGTATCCGCGGCAGGTTCCAGAATAATCACCGTGCCGTAATCCAGCAGCGGTCCCGCATAGCGGATTGTGGCCGACAGCGGCGTTGAAACCAGTGCGCGGGGCCGCGTCGCGATCAAAACACCGGGGCGTGTGACCCCTGCAGCATCGGCTTCGTTGAATTGCCGGATCACTTGTCCCGCAACAGGCAGTGGAACCGCGCCCTTAACGGCGCTGGCATCCGTCCCACCACCCGTTTGTGTCTGCGCCAACCCCGCCGCGAACGCGTCCAAGGTCTGCGCACTCGCCAGCAGCACCGCCATCTGGACCGGATCCTCCAAGAACTGTTGCGGCAAATCCGTGCGGTCCGAAATTGCCGCGCTCAAGGCTGACCGTGCGATTTGCGCACCTTCTAACCCGTCCCTAAGAATGCTCAGCGCGTCGGTTTGAAAACCGCGCAAAACTGCCACCTCTTCAAGTTGCTCGCGCAACGCCGTGACTTCGTCTTGCAACGCAGGCGTCACGTCCGCCAACATCATCCCAGACCGCGCCGTGCCAGTCGGCCCTGACGGGTGCAAAAACAGGATCGGCGCAGGGGCCCGCCCTATGGTTTGCAACACACCCAACAGGCGCGCGACCTCATTGGATCGCGCCGCCAAATCAGTCTCTAATGTGCGTTGTCGGATCGCAGCACGGCGCAATCCGTCGCGCAACGCTGCAAGGCCTGCTTCATAGGCTTGTACCGTTTCCGTCAAGGCCGCGACGCGGTTGGACCGCCCTTGCGCCGCCTGCAATGTTGCGCGTGCATCTTGCAGGCGCGCCGACGCTGCGAACGCCGCCTCTGCTGGTGTCTGCGCGCAAAGTGGTGCCGCAATAAGCGCACATATGACGGCCACTACTTTCACCCAATCAAACTTTCGCCCGTCATCTCGGGTGGCAGATCCAGCCCCATCAATCCCAACAACGTCGGCGCCAAATCTGCCAGCCGCCCGTTGTGCAAATGCGCGCCTTTGGGTCCGCCAACCAGCGCCACCGGCACCGGATTGGTCGTATGCGCCGTGTGTGGGCCACCGGTTTCAGGATCAATCATCGTCTCGCAATTGCCGTGATCGGCGGTGACAATCATCGCGCCACCTACAGCCTCAAGTGCTGCCAAAACGCGACCCAAACCTGCATCCACAGCCTCGCACGCTTTCACTGCAGCGCCGATATCACCAGTATGTCCGACCATGTCAGGGTTGGCGTAGTTGCAAACGATCAAATCATACTGATCCTTGATTGCGCCAACGAACGCATCCGTCACTTCAGCGGCTGACATCTTAGGCTGCAAATCATAGGTGGCAACTTTCGGTGACGGGGCCATATAGCGATCCTCGCCAACTTCGGGGACTTCAATTCCGCCGTTCAGAAAGAACGTTACATGGGGGTATTTTTCAGTTTCCGCGACGCGAAACTGCCGCAGGCCTCTGGACGCGACCCACGCTCCCAGCGCGTTGGCAATCTTTTGCTTGGGATAACACGTGGTCATATATCCATCATGGCTGGTGGAATAATTCACAATCCCCAACATATCCAGCCCGGGCCGACCCGACACATCAAACCCGTTAAACGCTGTGTCACCCATCGCCGCCAAAATCTCACGCGCGCGATCGGCTCGAAAGTTCAAACAAAACACTCCGTCGCCGTCGGCCATGCCCGCATAGTTCCCCAGCACCGTGGCGGGCACAAATTCATCTGTCACATCGGCGCCGTAAGCCGCTTCAATCACACCAACCGCGTCGTCGCCGCGCACACCAACGCCCTCAACCATCGCTTGGTAGGCTGTCTCGACCCGTTCCCATCTGTTGTCGCGATCCATCGCGTAATATCGTCCACAGACGGTCCCGAGTGTGACGCCCTTCGGCATCGCGTCGGTCAACTCGCGCATAAACCCTGCGCCGGACTTCGGGGCCACGTCGCGCCCGTCGGTGATCGCATGCAGCACGGTGCGCACACCGCGATCTGCCAGTGCCTGTAAGGCTGCCTGAATGTGCACGATATGCCCGTGCACGCCGCCGTTGCTCACCAGCCCAATTACATGCGCGACCTTGCCGGACGCCTTCAAACGCTCAGCAAAGGCCACCAGCGCCGCATTGTCGAAAAACGACCCATCTTCAATCGCCAGATCAATCGCGCCCAAATCCATCGCCACCACACGGCCGGCGCCGATGTTGGTATGCCCCACTTCAGAATTGCCCATCTGGCCGCGCGGCAGTCCCACGTCTGGCCCATGGGTGATCAATTCCGCAGTCGCGCCTTCCATCACGCGATCATAATTCGGAGTATTGGCCAAGGCGGGCGCATTGCCCGCAACCTGGGCACGTTTGCCCCATCCATCCAGAATACAAAGAACAACAGGTTTTGGCGCGGCCATGGTAAAATTCCTTATAGGTTTACACCCTTCTAGCGATCCTCAGCGAAGGCGCAAACCGCTCCTGACTTCATCTTGGCCAATACAACTCAAATCCTAAGCGCGGTGATAGGGTGCGCCCGCCAGAATGCTGGCCGCGCGGTACACTTGTTCGGCCAGCATCACCCGCACCAGCATATGCGGCCAGATCATTTTGCCAAAACTCAAAGACGCGTCACATTTAGCCCGCAAGCTTGGGTCAATGCCGTCAGCCCCGCCAATAATAAAGGCGAGGTCACTGCGCCCGTCGTCGCGAAACCGCGCCAGATCACCGGCAAAATCAGGTGATGATTTGATCTTGCCGCGTTCATCCAGCGCAATCACAACCGCCCCGTTGGGCAACGCCTTTTCCAACAAGACGGCCTCGGCTGCCATGCCGCCGCCTTTGCGGTCTTCCACTTCGCGCACGTCAATAGGGCCAAGGCCAAGGGCCCGACCCGTCCGGTCAAATCGCAAAAGATAGTCCTCAATCAGATCGCGTTCCGGGCCAGCCCGCAGGCGGCCCACAACACATAACGTCAGGCGCAAAGCGTCACGTCGTTCTCTTGGCGGCCTCTGCGGCGTTGTGTTCAGCCGTGGCGTCGCCAGGGTTCTGCCACATCTTCTCGAGCTGATAGAACTCGCGCACTTCAGGGCGGAAGACATGCACAATCACGTCGCCTGTGTCGATCAAGACCCAGTCACCTGTGGCACGGCCTTCGACCTTGCACAAAATCCCGAAGGATTGTTTCAGACGGTCGGTCAGCTTTTCAGCCATCGCCGATACCTGACGCGAAGAGCGACCGGACGCGATGACCATGTAGTCACCCATCTCGGACTTGCCGTGCAGATCGATTTGCACGATATCTTCGCCCTTGTCGTCGTCCAAAGATTTGAGAACAGCGGCCAGCGTGCTGTCAGCATTCGGGGCTTGCACGCTCATTGCGTGGATCCCGTGTGCGGCAGGAATTCCTGCCTGTGTAACAAAAGACAGATCATTGTCCTCCTTAAGAAACGCCATCCAAACCCCGGCGCTGGGCATTCATCAACTTAACAACCGTTCTGTCGCAATTCAATGAACAGGTATGTAAACTGGTGCAGTGCGCCAATTCTGCCCATTTGACCCATTAATCAAGCGCTTTGTGCCTGATTTCCGATCCTTCAATCATTTTGACCTCACGTTGTGGGAACGGAATTGAAATTCCGTTGTCCGCAAACGCGTCCCAAAGCGCCAAATAGACGTTGCCGCGAATGTTGGTCAGCCCCGCCGTCGGGTCCTTGATCCAAAAGCGAAGGATGTAATCAACGCTGCTGTCGCCAAAGCCGACAATGTGACAAACAGGGGGGCGAATTTCGAGAACGCGATCCACGCTCGCGGCTGCGGCAATCGCCAGTTTGCGCACCTCACGGGGGTTGTCGCTGTAAGCAGTGCCAAAATAGATATCTAACCGCACAAAGTCGTTGGAATGTGACCAGTTCACCACCTGCGTAGTGATCAGGTCTTCGTTCGGGATCAGATACTCGCGTCCGTCGCGCGTGGTGATGGACACATAGCGCGCGCCCAGCGAATTTATCCAACCAAACGTTTCGCCCACAGTGATAACGTCACCGGGCTTGATCGACTTATCCAGTAAGATGATGATGCCTGAAACAAGGTTGCTGACCACCTTTTGCAGACCAAAACCAATACCGACACCAATCGCACCTGAAAGAACCGCAAGGCCTGTCAGATTGAACCCGACAGCCTGCAAGCCGACGAAGAACGCAAATCCATACAGCACCACTTGCAAAAACTTGACGACCAGCACCCGCATCGACGGGCTGATGTCTTCGTTGCGGTGAATGCGCAACGACGTTTGGTGCGAAATAAACCGCGCTACGACAAAAAAAATCGACAGGATGAACACGCCTTGCACCAACAGCCAAAGTGACAGCCGCGCATCGGCGATTTCAATGGCCGCGGCATCAAGAACCTCGATCCCCTGTTCCGTCAGTCCAGTGATGCGCAGCGTGATCCAGATCCATGCACCGTAGCGCACGATTGATCGCAAAAACGGATTGCCGATCAGCCGTGTCGCAAACACCACGATCAGCCACGCCAGCGCAAGGTTGGCCACGATCCCGATCATATAAGACCGCGATCCCCACGTGACTTCGCGCATTACGATCAAAACAATCCAGATCAGCGCAACAAAGATTATTCCACGCAGCCGCCGATGAATGACCAACAGCCACCGCAAACGCCACTTCGGCCAGCCCTCGCGGGTGCGCATCCAGTGATGCAACGGCGGCTTGGCAAACCGGCTGGCCAAGTGCGCAACAAGATATATCGCAACAACGATACCCAACTGATAGGCATTCCATGGCCGCAACAAGCTTTTGAAAAATAAAACAATCTGGCCCCATATTCCTTGGCCAATCTGGGCAATCTCAGCGGCCTGACCCGCGAGGTCGAATGTGGTTTGTGGTTCCATGGGTAATCCTTAACTACCAAGCCACTTTGTTGTGTGGCGGGCAAAACAGCAAGGGTCCACACGGGTCTTTGAACAAGTACTGTAACGGGATCACCCTTGCGAGAACCAGACAGGATGTGTAACTGCACCTTATGACGCAAGTTTTTGACATGGATGACCGCGCCCGTCTGCCTTGGCGCTTTTATGGTGCCACGCGCACCATACTCGCACATCTATAACTCAATGCGCCCGCGATTGATCTCGGGGCGCGCCTGATACGATACCCCCCCAAATAACAATAACGGGAGAGGACACATGTCCCCCAAAACGCTTTATGACAAAATCTGGGATGCTCACGTTGCGGACCAATCCGACGATGGCACTTGCCTGCTGTATATCGACCGCCACCTTGTCCACGAGGTGACGTCGCCGCAGGCATTCGAAGGCCTGCGCATGACGGGTCGCACCGTGCGCGCACCGGATAAAACAATCGCCGTGCCGGACCATAATGTCCCCACCACACTGGATCGCGCCAACGCCGAAACCATGACCGAAGATTCTCGCATTCAGGTCGACGCGCTCGACAAGAACGCCAAAGACTTCGGCATCCACTACTACCCTGTGTCTGACGTGCGCCAAGGCATCGTGCACATCGTCGGCCCCGAACAGGGCTGGACCCTTCCTGGCATGACAGTTGTTTGCGGCGATTCCCATACCGCCACCCACGGAGCGTTTGGCGCATTGGCCCACGGCATCGGCACATCCGAGGTCGAACACGTTCTGGCGACGCAAACACTGATCCAGAAGAAATCCAAAAACATGAAGGTCGAAATCACTGGCAAACTGAACCCTGGTGTGACCGCCAAAGACATCACCATGTCCGTGATCGGCAAGACCGGCACGGCGGGCGGCACTGGCTACGTCATCGAATATTGCGGCGAAGCAATCGAAACTCTGTCGATGGAAGGTCGCATGACCGTCTGCAACATGGCCATTGAGGGTGGCGCACGTGCGGGAATCATCGCACCCGACGCAACAACATACGCCTATTGCAAAGGCCGCCCCCACGCCCCCAAAGGCGCGGAATGGGACAAGGCGCAGGCATGGTGGGAAACGCTGTTCTCCGACGACGACGCGCATTGGGACCTCATCGTGACGATGAAGGCCGAAGACATTGCGCCATCCGTCACATGGGGCACATCGCCCGAAGACGTGCTGCCGATCACTTCAGTCGTACCAGCTCCAGAAAGCTTCACTGGCGGTAAGGTCGACGCGGTCAAGCGCGCGCTCGATTATATGGGCCTGACCGCTGGCCAAAAACTCACCGACATTGAAATCGACACGGTCTTTATCGGCTCATGCACAAACGGACGCATCGAAGACCTTCGTGCTGCTGCTGCGATCCTCAAAGGCAAAAAAGTCAAAGACGGCATGCGTGCCATGGTCGTCCCCGGTTCAGGTCTGGTCCGTGCCCAAGCCGAAGAAGAAGGCCTAGCGGATATCTTCAAGGACGCTGGCTTTGAATGGCGCATGGCGGGCTGTTCCATGTGTCTTGCGATGAACCCTGATCAATTGGCCGAAGGCGAACGCTGCGCGTCGACATCCAACCGGAACTTTGAGGGTCGCCAGGGCTACAAAGGCCGCACGCACCTCGTGTCTCCGGCTATGGCTGCTGCCGCTGCGATCACTGGCAAGCTCACCGATGTGCGGGACATGATGTAATGTCGCAGACATTGAAATGAAACGCGGGCCAGATCACGGGGTGATCGTCCGGTTACGTTTTGTACAAACTATGCAACGACCCGTCTAAGGTTTGTACGAAACGTTAAAACTCCGGAGCCGACCCGCAACTGGTTAACGCGCACGCGTAATATCTTAACGATCCAGCAGTCTTTTGACTCCGCTGCGAAAGGAACACGACATGGAAAAATTCAGCACACTCTCTGGCATCGCGGCTCCGATGCCGTTGGTTAATATCGACACGGACATGATTATCCCGAAGATGTTTTTGAAAACGATCAAACGTTCCGGCCTTGGCGGGAACTTGTTCGATGAAATGCGGTTTGATCGACAAGGCAATGAAATCGCTGACTTTGTTCTCAACCAACCTGCCTACCGCGAAGCCTCCGTGCTGGTCGCGGGCGACAACTTCGGCTGCGGATCATCGCGCGAACACGCGCCGTGGGCGATTGCAGATTTTGGCATCCGCTGCGTGATTTCCACCAGCTTTGCGGACATCTTTTACAGTAATTGCTTTAAAAACGGTATCTTACCTATCATCTTGCCCCGAGACCAACGCGACTCTCTGATGAAAGACGCAGAAAAAGGCGCCAACGCCCGCATCGAAATCGACCTTGCGGCACAAACTGTCACGTCATCAGACGGTGATGTCTATACATTTGAGGTTGATTCTTTCAAAAAGCACTGCCTTATGAATGGGTTAGATGATATTGGCCTGACCATGGAAAAGGTGGCCTCCATCGACACATATGAGGCTCAACTTTCCGCCGAGCGGCCTTGGGTCTGATCCAAAAGCGCTAAATTTTGCAGGATTTTTAACAAGGGGCGCCGTGCGGTGCCCCTTTATTTGACCACAAGTCCTAACAGGCCACAAATCGCGCTTGTGCCGTGTGAGCCGCGCTACCACAACATCTAGACGTCCTAGTTCCAATGCTATGAAATGGTTGCAATCTCGCACCAGTGTTGCCGCAAATATGCCCTAATCTTTTTACAAAACAGATCAATGGCTTGTGGCGATAACTGAAATTGGGCAGGATTATGGCAATTATGAGGCAACCTGTTGACAATGAGCAGGGTCAAAACGGGATAAGGGCGCGGAACGTAATCGCGACCGACCGAAATGAGGGTAAGAGAGCAGTGTTTTCACGGCTTCCAGGTGCTGCCCTAAGGGCAGTCTTAGTGATCTTTATGATTGCTACACCATCGCTGATGCTGAAAGGCACGGCGACGGATACTGCACAAATTGTAGCTCTTGTTTGCATCGTAGCTGGCTTGTTTGTATTTGTTGAATACGACTCTAGTTCCCCAAGCCTGATAGAGTTTCGCGACGCTCCGCCCTACAATCGGGTCCGTTATTTTGGGCTTGCATCGACAGTATTGGCTCTGACGGTCATCGCCAAAGGCGTGGCCGAACCGACGACTATGACGGTGTTGTTCAACATTTTCGGTGGCGTGCTCGCTGACGCTATGGACTTCCAGTACTCCCCCGTCCGCCTCGTACTCCTTTTGCTCCCCGCTGATGCAAGTGCGGATCTCACCGACAGTGTCCGCACAGCCGCTGGCCTCAGCTATCTTGTGTCCTTATTGTCTCTGGCGTTCTTCGTCTTGGCGCTGTGGCTGAACAACTGGCCCAACCAGCGCGGTGGCTTCAATGTCTGGACAAACCTGCCCACATTCGACCCAACTGCCGGTGGCGACGTAATTAAGCGGCTTGAGCGCGACGGTCGGCTTAACCTTATATTAGGGTTTCTGCTGCCCTTCTTGATCCCAGCATTTGTGAAACTCGCTTCGGATATCTTCAACCCGATTCAGCTACAGGATTCACACACCTTAATTTGGACGATGACTGCATGGGCCTTCATCCCCGCCAGCCTGGTCATGCGCGGTATTGCGATGCTTCGCGTTGGTCAAATGATCGCGCTTCAGCGCGAACAGGCCTACCTGCATATGCAGGACGAAAACGTTATTCCAGTTTAAGTTACTGGCTCTGCGAATTGGTGGTTTGGGGTTCCACCGTGTCTGCCAAAACATGTGAGATTGTGCGAATTGCATCTTTCGCCGCCCCGCTGAGCCGCGATGGTCCGGGGTTGTTATTGCGTGATATCGCAAAGCAGGACGAAGCAGAAATAGGCGCGATTGTTGCGATCATAAACCAAATTTCCCAGATATTTTAATACTCACTGACTTTGATTATGATGCGGGTGGTGCGGCGCTGTTGGCTTTTTCTGACGCTCTGGCAGAACCGTATCAGTACAAATTTGCCCTGCGTCCGAATGCGGGAATGCTGAAGGGGCTGGATATTGATGGTGACGGTTTCACTGGTGATGCTCGCGATGCGATGGGATACGGGCGTTTTCTAGGTGACGGTGGCCTGGCGCTCTTGCCGCGCTTTTCGGTTGACGGTGCCAACGTCACGGACCTAACTGATCTGCAGTGGGGCGATGGGCCAAACGCGGTCCTGCCGCAAATGAACGGCGCAGCCTTCCCGTCTGACGAAGTGCAGGTGATGTTACGCGTCTCGCCGTCGGGCCATTGGATCGTTCCGATCAATTTTGGCGCGCAATCGGTCATGTTGCTCGTATATTCAGCAACAGCACCGGTGTTTTACGGGCCGGAGGATTTCAACGGCCTGCGAAGCTGCGACAAACTGCGGGTCTGGGAGGCGGTGTTGGATGGCACCTTGGCCGCGCCCCCGACTAACCCCATCATCATTGGGAATGTAAACGCGGACCCGTTTGATGGGCAAGGTATTCGCAGCGGTATCGCCGGTGTTCTATTGCGTCCTGATTTGCAGGATCCGATGCCGATGAGCCTTGGTGCAAGACAGGCAGCCGACCTCAATCAGATGGGAGATCTCGCCTTGGATGCCGCTGACTGGTCGGATGACGGGCCCGGAAACTTGCGGGTGTCCTACATACTGCCATCCCGTGATTTGAACGTGACGGGGGCGGGCGTCTTTTGGCCTGCGCAAAATGATCCCTTGGTGGCTCTACTGGGCAGTGACGGCTTTGCCGCTGGACCGCATCGCCTCGTTTGGGTGGACATCAAGATTGAGCGCCTGCGCTAACGCTTCGTGAAGCGGCGTCATCGCGACATTACCGCACAGCGTGGCGTGCCGTGTCGAATTGATATGGTGGGGCTTGTTCCAAAGATACCGCATTTCCAGCAAACTACGGCCCATGGGCCAAGCGATTCTTGCGATGCTTATGGGCCACCACGCCATGGGTTTCGCGACGACTGTCCGTCCGACAACTGTTGATATGGCCTGCGCCAGTTCTTCACCTGTCAAAGTGAAGCTTGGCACGGGGACGTCTTCATACAGGCCAAGACTGTGTCGTTGTTCGGCCAGTGCCACCATTGTTGGTGCCACATCTGGAAGAAACGTAAAGGCTTGTGGGCAATCAAGGGGGCCAGGGTAAGAAAACTCTCCCTTTGGAATTGGTTTGGCAATGATCATGTCGAACCAGTTCCCTGATGCTTGCGTGTCGAGGAAATCCCCCGCCCGCACCACAACGGTCTGAACGCTGGACGCACGATATGCAGCTTCCATTTCCACTCGAATACGGTCCAAGGGGTTGGTCGCGAGGTGCGGTGTGTCAGGCCCGAACCGTTCGGGACCCTGCGCGCCGTAAGCATAAACGTTACCCGGTATGATCACGGTCGCGCCGCTGACCTTTGCGACTTCGATCACCTGTGCGGTCTGATCTGGGACCTGAGCGGCCCATTGCGGGTAGGGCGGGTTCCAGCCGTTCACGATAAAGGATGCGCCCCATGCCGCGTCCCAAAGCGTGTCTTTGGCGCGATCATAACGACGGACCTCCCAGCCCGCAGATTCAAATGCGAGGGCTGCGTTGCGGCCAAGACGTCCCGTAGGGCCAAGTATCAGAACAGTCTTTTCCATCATGTTTCTCCTGTATTGGCGCCAAACTGCCCAATGCATATCTGTTTTGGAATTGCCTAATTTAGCAGATCATGTATTCATTTTTTTCATGGGACGCGCATTGAACCCCGCCGACTAGTCCCTGATCCAAGCCTTCCTGATGGTCGCCGAAGAAGGGTCTTTTTCTGCCGCCGCCCGAAAAATGGGGGCGAGCCAGCCAACATTGGGTCGTCAGATAAAGGCGCTCGAACATCAGCTAGGCGCGAGCCTTTTTACCCGGCAGGCACGCGGGCTTGAACTTACACAAACCGGTGCCGCGTTGGTCGCGCCAGCGCGGGCGATGCGCGATGCGATGGGACAGATAACGCTGACGGCCGCAGGGCAATCGGCGCGGATGAGCGGCACAGTCCGAATCACCGCAAGCGTGATGACGTCGATGTATCACCTACCGGACATCATCGCGAATATCCGATTTTTGGAACCTGCGATCGCGATTGAAATTGCCGCCTCTGACGACACCCGCAACTTGCTGTATCGAGAGGCTGATATCGCTGTGCGGATGTACCAGCCTACGCAATTGGATCTGGTCACACAGCACATTGGGGACATCCCGCTGACCGTATGTGCCTCAAAAAGCTATCTCGCGCGCAAGGGGCCGCCTGAAGGCGCCGCTGATCTGGCGCGCCATGATTTCGTCGGCTACAATACCATTCCCACACTTATCGATGGTTTTCGCGAAATCGGTAGCGAGGTTACGCGTGATTTTTTCAAGGTGCGTTGTGACGATCATGCGACATACTGGAATCTTGTTCGGGCCGGCTGCGGGATCGGATTTGCTCAAGGTTCGATTGCGAAAGGTGACCCGGACGTGGTGGCGATTGATCCTGGCGTCGCGATTCCGTCCTTGCCAGTCTGGTTGGTCGCACATGAGGCCATGCGCCACACGCTGCGGATCAGACGGGTTTGGGAGTTTCTTTTAGAGGGTTTGAAGCCGCTTGTTGCGGCGCACCCCTAAGTCGGGTTTTCTTGACCCGCGCGGGCTGACGGGCTAGGCGCAATTAACAGTTATCAGCTTAGGATGCACCTCATGTCGAACCCCTCTCTTTTGATCCTGCCAGGTGATGGTATCGGCCAAGAAGTCATGGCAGAAGTCCGTCGCGTCATCGAATGGTTCGGGGCCAAGCGCGAAATGCATTTTGATGTCTCCGAAGATCTGGTTGGTGGCGCGGCTTACGATAAACATGGCACACCACTGCACGATGACACGATGGCCAAAGCGCAAGAGGTAGACGCTGTGTTGCTTGGTGCAGTCGGTGGTCCTGCCTATGACGATCTGGATTTTTCGGTCAAACCTGAACGTGGCCTTTTGCGTCTACGCAAAGAGATGGACCTGTTTGCCAATCTGCGACCTGCTCAGTGTTTTGACGCCTTGGCGGATTTTTCGAGCCTGAAGAAAGAGCTTGTCGCAGGCCTCGACATCATGATTGTGCGCGAACTGACGTCGGGGGTTTATTTTGGCGAACCTCGCGGTATTCACATGGAAGACAACATGCGCGTTGGCATCAACACCCAGCGCTACACCGAAGCCGAGATTGAGCGCGGCGCGCGTGCGGCGTTCGACATGGCAATGAAGCGGTCCAAGAAGCTGTGCTCGATGGAAAAAGCCAACGTCATGGAATCGGGTATCCTGTGGCGTGATGTCGTGACCGAAGTGCACGCGGACTACCCCGAGGTCGAGCTGTCGCACATGTACGCCGACAACGGCGCGATGCAGCTGGTGCGTGCGCCAAAGCAGTTCGATGTGATCTACACCGACAACCTGTTCGGCGACATTCTGTCTGACTGCGCTGCGATGCTGACAGGCTCGCTTGGCATGTTGCCGTCTGCGTCCCTCGGTGCGCCGATGGCGAACGGCCGCCCGAAGGCGATGTATGAACCGGTTCACGGGTCCGCACCCGACATTACAGGACAGGGTAAGGCGAACCCGATTGCATGTATCCTCAGCTTTGCGATGGCGCTGCGCTATTCGTTTGATCAAGGCGATGAGGCCGCGCGGATTGAAGCTGCGATAGAAAAAGTTTTGGCGGACGGCGTGCGTACAGGGGATTTGCTTGGCGATGAAGACACCGTCGCCGTAAGCACATCTGGCATGACGGATGCAATCTTGGCAGCACTGGACGCGTCACTTTAACGAACGACAGACTGTTGCCTGTTAGGGGTGATCACGTCGGAAGAATACGGAAAGAATAGACCATGTCTTCTAACGCAAAAGGCGCGCTTCTGGCGCTGATCGCATTTGGAGTGTTCGCGACCCATGATGTCTTCGTAAAGACCTTGGGCGTGATCTATTCGCCGATCCAAATCGTGTTCTTTTCGGTGCTGTTTAGTTTTCCTTTGGCGACCGTCATGTTGATGCGTGATTCCAAACCAGGCAATCTTTTGCCACGTCATCCATGGTGGATGGCGCTGCGCACAATTGCATCCGTCGCAACAGCTGTGACGGCGTTTTACGCGTTCACGGTACTGCCCTTGGCGCAGACCTATGCGATCCTTTTCGCGGCGCCGCTGTTGATCACGATCCTCGCGATACCAATCTTGGGTGAAGTCGTGCGGTTGCGCCGCTGGCTTGCAGTGATTGTAGGTCTCACCGGGGTGCTTGTGGTGCTGCGTCCGGGAACGACAGACCTGAATTTGGGCCACGCGGCGGCATTGACGGCCGCTGTAGGTGGTTCTGTCGCCTCCATCGTTGTGCGCCGCATTGGGGCCGATGAACGCCCTGTCGTGATGCTATTGTATCCGATGATGGCGAATTTTGTGCTGATGGGCATCGGATTGGCGTTCGTGTACATTCCGATGCCCATCGAACACCTTGGCTTGGTAGCACTTGTGGCGGCCTTTGCGTGGACGGCGGGGCGGTGCATCATTGCGGCCTATCAATCCGGTGAGGCCGCGATCATTGCGCCGATGCAATATTCCCAGATCATCTGGGCAACAGTCTACGGCACGCTGTTTTTTGACGAACGCATTGACAACGCGACGATCCTTGGCGCGAGCATCATAATCGCGTCCGGGATGTATATCGTGCTGCGCGAAAGCAACGCCGGCACATCGGCGACCACCCCAGTGACGCGCACGCGGTCGCGTCATGAAACTGGCACTTATATGCGTGCGGGGCCATTCATGCGGCTGATGGGGCGACATCCCGACGACAAATAGTGGCTGCTAGATAATCGCGCTTTCGGCAAAGGGACTGTCAGCCACGATGCGCTCAAACCCGAACGGCGTCAGGTCAAGCGTGCGGTATGCGCCGTACGTCAGCATTTCGGCCGTGCCGCGCCCCAACGCAGGGGATTGCTGCAATCCATGACCGGAAAATCCATTTACGAAGAAAAAATTGTCGATCTCTGTGTGTGGCCCGAGGATCGCGTTTTGATCCAGCGTGTTGTAGTCATAATGCCCCGCCCATTCGGTGACGACTTTGATGGCCTCAAATTGTGGAATGCGGGTCGCGATAATCGGCCAGATTTTATCCTGCCATAGGCCGTGATCCATGGTGAAATCGTCAAAATCAGCGACCAGATCAGGGTGCGCATGGCCCCCCGCCAGATAGGTATTTGGCCCGTCCTGCCGGAAATGAACGCCCGACGGATCAATCGTAAGCGGCAGGACCTGACCGAGCGGTTGTTCGGCGGAGAATATCCATGTGAAACGCTTCCGTGGCTCAACAGGAATTCTTATCCCCGCCATGGCAGCAGTCTTCGCGCCGCGCGGGCCAGTGGCATTGACGACCTTACCACAGGCAATGACGTCGCCGTTCGCAAGGTTCACACTGTGCACGCACCGTCCCACGACGCGCATCGACGAAACTTCACCCGCGATGTATTCCACGCCACGCTCCCGCGCCGATCTGCGCCACCAATCAAACACTGTGCCGCCGTCCCAGTAGCCTTCATCGATAAGGTTGATGCTGCCAAGCACAATGTCATCGACGTTGTAGAATGGGTACGCGGACCTGATCTGGTCGGGCGTCATTAATTGCGTCGCCGCGCCTGCATTTTTTTGTACGTCTTGCGCGGCGCGCAATTGATTGGCGAAGGCGTCAGTGTCGGCGAGATACATGTAGCCATAGCTTTGGATCGACAGGTCCGGAACGCGGGGATCATTGCCCATGAAGGCTTTGAAGCCCTTGATGAACGTAGCACCGAACTGGGAAATCTTGACGTTCAACTGGTTGCTGAACTGTTGGCGGATACAGGAATTGGTGCGCGCTGTTGCGCTATTTACGTAGGTCGGGTCGCGTTCAATCACCAAAACTGAGCCGTCAAAATCAGGATTTTCCGTCAAAAACCAAGCCACGGCGGACCCGTACATCGCGCCGCCAACGATCACCACATCATAGCTGCTGCGGGTCGCAGTAGTGTCGAATTGTCCAACGGCCATGGGTGATCCTCCTCCTCAACACTTGGGGCGCAAAATGTGGTGCTGGTCAAGCGCTGTAAGTCGGCGGATTAATTCTGATTAATTTAGTCGGGATTACTTGACGGAGCCGCAAGGTGGGGGTATCCGAGTAAAAAAGTCGGATATAAAGGATCGACAAAATGACCACTAGAACCATCACTCTCGCAACATTGCTGCTGTGCACCGCCGCGCCAGCATTCGCTGATGGCGAGCTGAACCTATATTCAGCGCGCCATTACGATACCGATGAACGCCTGTATTCCGATTTTGAGGACGCCACTGGCATCACAATCAATCGCATCGAAGGCAACGCAGATGAGCTGTCGGCGCGGATGCAGGCTGAGGGTATCAATTCGCCGGCTGACGTGTTGTTGACGGTCGACACATCACGGCTCGAGCGCGCCAAAGATGCTGGCCTGTTGCAGTCTATCGACAGCACGATCCTCGAAGAACGCATCCCCGACAACCTGCAAGACAATGACAATCAGTGGTTTGGTTTTTCACAGCGTGCCCGTGTGATTTTCTACGATAAGGCTGACGTGACAAACCCGCCGATGACATACCTCGATCTCGCAGATCCTGCTTACGCTGGGTTGGTGTGCATCCGGTCGTCATCAAATACTTACAACCAAACCTTGCTGGCTTCGATCATCGAAAACCACGGCGAAGATGTGGCCCGCGCTTGGGCGCAAGGTGTTGTTGGTAACATGGCACGTGACCCCCAAGGCGGTGATACGGACCAGCTGCGCGGTATCGTGTCAGGCGAATGTGAAATCGCGGTGTCCAATACCTATTACTTTGCGCGCGCACTGCGCACGGACGTCGATGGTGTGTCTGAGAGTATCGACATGATTGGCCTGCAATGGCCCAGCCAAGATGCAGAAGGCGCACATGTAAACCTGTCTGGCGCTGGCGTGGCAACGAACGCCCCGAACCGTGACAACGCGATCCTGTTCCTTGAATACCTCGCGTCCGATCAGGCGCAGCAGTATTTTTCAGCAGGTAACGATGAATTCCCTGCGGTTGAAGGCGTGGCGCTAAGTGCGGAGGTCGCATCCTTGGGCGATTTCATCGCCGATGATGTCAGCCTAAGTGCTGTCGCCAAACAGCTGCCGTTGGCTTTGACGATCTTCAACGACGTCGGCTGGAAATAACCTCAGTCGATCCGAATTAAAGGGGCGTGGTAAAGGCTGCGCCCCTTTTCTTATGCCTTGTGTGCCGCGACCTGACGACAGAGCAGGATCACTGGTAACAACCCAATGGCCCCGATCAAAAGGCTTGGTACTGCCGCGCCGTTAAGTCGCTCGTCGGATGCCAGTCGGAATGCCTGAACAGCCAATGTGTCATAATTAAACGGACGCATGATCAGCGTGGCTGGCAATTCTTTCATGACATCAACAAAGACAATCAACGCAGCAGTCAGCAGGCTCGGCGTCAGGATTGGGATGTGAATGCGGCGCACTGTGCCGATGGAATTTTGCCCCAAAACACGGCTCGCGGCATCAATGTTGCGGCTGACGACGGCAATCCCACCTTCATACGCACCCAAGGCGGCGGCAAGGAAGCGGATCATGTATGCGCCGATCAGCAGCCAGATCGACCCCGTGAACAACAGGCCAGTGGACACGTCAAACGTCGCGCGCATCCAAGCATCCAGCGCGTTGTCAAAGGCCGCAAACGGCACGATCAACCCGACCGCAATGACGCCTCCGGGTACGGCATAGCCGATCCGCGCGATATAAAGCGCGGCCGCAGCAAAACGTGTTTCGCGCAAGCGGTTTAGACTGCCCAGCAGGACCGCAGCCGTGACAGTTACCAGAGCTGCAACGGCTGCCAAAGTCAGTGAATTTGCGATGAAGTGCAGATAGCGCGGGCTGAACAGATTTTGTTCAGACCCGACGGCCATGACGGACAAGGCCAGAACGGGGATGATGACGCCAAGCATAACTGGCAATCCGCACAAAATCACAGCGCCCCATTTTGCAACGCCTGCCAGTGGAATGCGCGCGACGACGTCTTGGCGTTTACCGTTACTGAACCGCGCGCGGCCACGATTTGCGCGTTCCAACATGGCCAAAAGCAACGCAAACACCAGCAGCCCAAGCGATAATTGTGCCGCCGCCCCGCGATCTGCCATGGAAAACCAGCTGTTGTAGATGCCCGTCGCAAACGTTTGCACGCCAAAATAGGAGACCGTTCCAAAATCCGCGATCGTCTCCATCATCGTGAGAAGAACACCCGCCGCAATCGCGGGGCGCGCAAGGGGCAGGGAGATGGACAGGAATGCACCGAATGGCGATTTCCCTAACGAGCGTGCAGCAAGGAACGTCGTTGCGCTTTGCCCAATAAACGCGGCCCGCGCCAGCAGGTAGACATAAGGGTATAGCACCAAAATCAACATGATCGCAGCGCCGCCCAAGCTGCGAATTTCGGGAAACCAATAGTCGCGTGGGCCCCAGCCGGTCAGATCGCGCAGCACTGTTTGAACGATTCCGGGATGGTCCAGCACATGGGTATAGGCATAGGCCAAAACATAGGCTGGGAATGCCAGCGGGATCACCAATGCGACCTCAAGCCAGCGGCGACCGGGGAAGTCTGTCATTGTCACCAGCCATGCCGCGCCCGTGCCGACCATGAACGTGCCAAAGCCCACGATGAAGACCAAAGCGGCGGTATTGCGCATGTAATCATCAAGTACCGACCCCGCGAGGTGGCGCAGCGTGCTGGTGTCGCCTGACACTGATGCAAGCGCGACAGCAAGGAACGGCAGAAGACAAAACAACGCTATCCCGAACGCGACCAAAGCGATGGCTTTGTCGGCCATAAACCACGACGATTTCGTGGCAGGGGGGTGGTGTTGCGTACTGTCGGACATACCGGCTTGCTACCCTATCGCCATCGCGTCGTCTATCGAAGACCGATTGTTTTAGTCGGGATTAAAAATTCAGTCGGCTGGGTGGTCGTCATAGTCGTCACGCAGGATGCGGGCGGCATCGCCGTCGGGGTCGTCATATTGATCAGACCGTAGCGTCCACAAGAAACCGACAAGGCCAAGCCCGCCGAGCGAGAGAGTTATCGGAATGAGGTATGCAAGAATATTCATTTTACCGAACCCTCAACGCATTAAGAGACACGATGATCGAACTGGTCGACATGGCGATCGCAGCCGACAGCGGCGTCGCAAAGCCAAAGAAAGCAAAAGGCACCGCAATCATATTATAGCAAGCCGCGACGCCAAAATTTTCTAGAATGCGGCGACGGGCCGACCGCGCGATCCGCAGGGCGTCTTCTATCTTTGAAACATCGCTTGAGATCAGGACAATGTCTGCGGCAACCCGCGTCGCGTCCAACGCGGATGCGGGCGCGATAGAAACATGTGCGAGTGCCATCGCCGCAGTGTCATTCAACCCGTCGCCGACCATCAGAACGTGTTTGCCTTTAGCGTTCAGGTCTTTGAGGAATTGTACTTTTTCAGTCGGCAAGACGCCGGCGCGCCAATCGGGGAGGCCGATTGCCTCGGCAAATGCCTCTACATTTGATGCAGTATCGCCGGACACCAGCGTCACAGGCAGGCCGCGATCGCGCAGGTGAGCAAACAGCTGATCGGCGCCGGCCCGCAGCGTATCTTGAAATTCAAAGGTTGTACGGATGTGTCCATCTACCGCCAGAACCGTGCCGTGTCCTGCACTGCCCGCCCAGTCAGCCCGCCCCAGCGCGACGCGTTTGCCGTCCCAGCACCCTGCGATTCCATGGCCAGGTAGTTCCTTGATGTCTGTCACCGCGACAGTCGGTAGGGCTTGGCCCTGTGCCGCGTCGACAATGGACTGGCTGCGCGGATGTGCCGACGCCATAGCAAGTGCTGCGGCAAGAGCGAAATCCTGCAGTGCAATATCGCCCGAATTCAACAGCGTTGGCTTGCCCACAGTCAGCGTTCCGGTCTTGTCAAAGATTACTGTGTCGACTTCGGCCAGACGTTCCAGCGCAGTGGCGTGTTTCACTAGCAGGCCAAGGCGAAACAACGCACCAGAAGCGACTGTGGACACAGCAGGAACAGCCAAACCTAAGGCACATGGACAGGTGATGATCAGTGTTGCAACCGCGATGTTAAGAGAATAGCGCACATTTCCACCCGACAGGTACATCCACATGACAAAGGCTGCAAACGCCAGCAGGTGCACAGCGGGCGCGTAGATCGCGGCCGCGCGGTCCGCGAGTGAATTGTAGCGCGATTTGGCCTCTTCCGCGACAGAGATTAAATCGGCGAGGGAATGCAGGAACGTGTCTTTGCCAACGGACATCACCCTTACGTCAAGCGGGCCTGTCAGATTGATTTCACCCGCTCGCACGATGTCATCAGGACATACAAAAACCGGATCGGACTCGCCCGTTAGAAAGGCACGGTCAAGTTCGCTTTTACCACGCATGATCTGTCCGTCGACCGGCATCCGCGCGCCGGGTCGGACAAGAACAAGATCGCCAACGCAAAGTTCAGACAGTGACACCGTTTGCGGCATGCCATCTTTTAGGCGCAGGGCCGTCGGCGTTTCTAGTGCGGCCAGTTCTGTGGCGGCTGATCGCGCCACAGTGCGGGTGCGTTGGTCAAGATAGCGCCCCGCCAGTAGGAAGAACGTCAACGACAATGCGGCGTCGAAGTACGCGTGATCGCCGGAATGAGCGACCTCAAACAATGACATTCCGGCGGCCAGCAGAATGGCGAGAGAAATTGGAACGTCCATATTGAGCCGCGCAACACGCAGGGCCCGCCATGCGTTCACGTAGAACGGCTGGGCGGCGAAGATGATAGTCGGCAATGCGATGGCGGCAGAGATCCAGTGGAACAGATCGCGGGTGGCATCGCTTGCACCAGACCAGACCGCAACCGACAGCAGCATAACATTCATCATTGCGAAGCCCGCAACGCCAAGGCGCATCAATAAATCACGCGCGGCACGGTCGGAATGATTGGCGGACAATGTGGCTTGGTCCAGCGGTTGCGCGTCATAGCCCAATGCCGCAAGCGCATCCGTCAGCACCACGTCATCAATGTCAGGCTTTACGTAGATGGTCGCGCGTTTGCGGGTCAGGTTCACACGCACATCGGACACGCCCGGCAGGGCCATCAAGCCACGCTCAACAACCGAAATACAGGCCGCACACTGGATCGTGGGGAGGGACAGCGCGACTTCGCGGTCCCCTTGCTGTGCGCGTTTGCTAGCCCGCTGGGTCGCAAGTGCTGTGGCGTCGCATCCGGGGCAGGCGGACAGTCCAATATGGGTGTCGGTGATTGTCATCTCTGGACCAATACCACCACGCGTTGCCGAAAGGCTGTGCCGTCTTGCGCTGTGGCTTCCATGCGCAGATTCCAATTGCCCGGCGCAGTGATCACAGGTGCCACGTATTTTGTTCCAGTGAACACGAAATCCGGCGTCTGATCGTCGCGCACGTTGGTGGCGCGCCCGAATATGGCATCTAGGTCCGCGACCTCAACAGGGCGACCTTCTGTGTCAGTGATATTCAGGTGAAGTTCTTCGCCAGACACATCCGCCGAAACGGTCCAGCCGAGCGCAAGTTGCGCCCTGCGATCCGCGTCGAAATTCTGACTGGCAACGTATGTGTTTTTCACTTCCAATCCGGGAAAGGTCGCGATTGCTGAATATGCCAGAAACAGATTGACCGAAAGGATCACGCCAAATGCGCCTGCCATCCCGAAGAATACTTTGCGCCCTGTAAGCGGTGCCATGATCTAAGTTCCCCCTGTGCCGTTAAAATAGGTGTCATCGTGGGCGCGGTCATCGTTGATTGTGTCCACAACCCAGAACCGCATTGGCGTGCGATCATCGGTTGATGCGGGGATTTGCGCGGCGGCGCTGACAAAGACCCGCACAAGGTGGGTTGAATCAGCTGGCACATTCACGATGTCATCACCGCTGGCCTGCCCCTGAACGTCGATTTGAAGCGCGGCATCTGATGTAACCGACAATTCAAACGGCCTCGTTTCACCGTGTTTGTTGCGCAAGCGAATTTCGTAGACATTGCGGATCGTGCCATCAGACAGGACGACATAGGTCGGGTTGCGCACCGCAGCGACGGTCATGTCGATGTCGGATTGGATGAATAGAGCCACCATCAATCCCATTCCAACAATGGACCACAAGCTTGAATAAATGAGCGTGCGCGGACGCAGGATGTGCTGCCAAACGCGTTTTGTCGGCAGGCCCTTTCGTTCCGCGTCTTCATCATCAAGTGATAGATAATCAATAAGCCCGCGTGGTTTGCCGATCTTGGCCATGATGTCGTCGCACGCATCAATGCACAGCCCGCATGTGATGCATTCCATTTGCTGGCCGTCGCGAATGTCGATGCCGACAGGGCAGACGTTGACGCAAGCCATGCAGTCGATGCAATCGCCTTGCGGGGACTCTTTGGTGATCGCATCGGAATGTTTGCGCGGCTCACCGCGCCATGAACGGTAGCCAATGGTGATCGTGTCTTCGTCCATCATTGCGGCTTGGATGCGCGGCCACGGGCAGGCATAGATGCAAATCTGTTCGCGCGCGATCCCGCCAAAGAACACGGTGGAAACGGTTAGCATTGCCATTGTCGAATAGGCGACCGTATGGGCGGTTCCGTTGATCAGGTTCACCAAAAGCGTCGGCGCATCGGTGAAATAGAACACCCACGCGCCGCCTGTGGCCAATCCGATCACCAGCCAAACGGCGAATTTCGTCGTTCGCAACCGGAGTTTGCGAATATCCCATTTTGCATTCCAAAGACGCACGCGGGCGTTGCGGTCGCCCTCAATCCAGCGTTCCGTGGCGATGAACAGGTCCGTCCAGACGGTTTGTGGACAGGTATAACCGCACCAAACGCGGCCCATGGCAGATGTGAACAAGAACAGACCAAGGCCCGCCATGATTAGCAATCCGGCAATGAAATAAAATTCATGGGGCCAAATTTCGATCCAGAAAAAGAAAAACCGCCGACTGGCAAGGTCAACCAGAACCGCCTGATCAGGCAGCTCTGCGCCGCGGTCCCACCGAATCCATGGCGCAAGATAATAAATGCCCAGCGTCAGGATCATGATGCCCCATTTTAGGGAGCGGAATTTACCCTTAACCTTGCGCGGAAAGACAGGCTCGCGTTTTGCATAAAGTGGCTTGTTGTCGGTGGACGTCACTGTGCGCTGCCGAGTTGATGAACGTAGGTGGCAATGGCATTTATCTCGGCAAGACTTAGGCCACTCGCACCACGGAATTCTTCGGACCACGCTGGCATAACGCCAAAACGTGCATTCTGAATGGTCGTGAGAATCGTGTCTGTGTCGCCGCCGTATAGCCAAATTGCATCGCTCAGGTTTGGCGCGCCGATCTCTTGCATTCCGGTCCCGGCCTCACCGTGACACGACGCACAGTTATCAAGGAACAGCGTCGACCCAACTCCTGCCAGAACGGCATCATGGTCTTGACCCGAAATCGAAAGGACGTGCTGAACGATCGCGTCAATCTCGTCATTCGTGAGGATTTCGTCAGCGCCAAAAGCGGGCATCAGGGAATAGTGACTGTCCAATGACTGCTCATTCCGGATGCCGTGGGTGACTGTGTAAGCAATTTGTTCGATGTCGCCGCCCCAAAGCCAATCATCGTCAAGCAGGTTTGGATACCCACCCGCCTGAACGCCAGCAGCACCACGTCCGTGGCACTGCGAACAATTCGCCGCAAAAATGGACCCGCCCGCATTGACTGCAAAGGTGTGCAATTCCGCGTCGTCGCGGATCACCGTCAGGTCCGCCGTCGCCAACCGTGCCAGAACTTCAGCGTTTGATGCATCCAAGCGGGCAATGTCTTCGGCGACTTCACCGCGTGTTGAATAGCCCAAGAGACCTGCTGTTGCGCCATTGATCAGTGGCCAAGCAGGGTATGCGATTGAATAGCCCACAGCCCAGATGATCGTCAGATAGAAAACCCAGACCCACCAACGCGGCATCGGATTGTCGAGCTCTTCGATGCCGTCCCAAACGTGACCCGTGGTTTCGACGTCGTCTTTTTTGTCTAGCTTATTCACTTTTGACCCTCCAGACCTTTGGTGGTGTCGTTAATTGGACCGTCTTCGTGGCGGAATATGACGTCTGCGGCGTCGGCGTGCAGATCGCGTGATCCCGGGCGGAATGCCCAAAGCCAAACGCCCGCAAGAAAGACAAACAGCGCCAGCAGCGCCCAGCTGTCGGCGAGTTCGCGAAGGAATGAATAGGTGTCCATGTGCTGTCCTCCTAGCGGCTTGCGTCGGGCGTGAAGGTCGAAAAGTCGACCAGCGTGCCTAGCATTTGAAGGTATGCGACCAGCGCATCCATTTCGGAAATTCCATCACTGCTATCGAAATTACGAACCTGTGCGCCGGGGTAGCGTTCTACCAGAGCATCCCAATCGCTGTACGGGTCGGCTTGCGCAATGAAATCTGCCTGTGCGTTTTCGATCATGTCGTCTGTGTAAGGGACGCCGACAATTGCATGGGTTCTGACCAGATCTTCGATGTGATCGGGTTCCATGAAGCGGTTTATCAAGAACGAATAGGGTGGCATAACCGATTCTGGCACAACTGACTGCGGATCACTGAGGTGATCAATGTGCCAAGAATCCGAATAGCGCCCACCGACGCGCGCAAGGTCCGGTCCCGTCCGTTTGGACCCCCACTGATGCGGGTGGTCGTACATGGATTCCGCCGCGAGCGAATAGTGGCCATACCGTTCGACTTCGTCTCTTATCGGGCGGATCATCTGACTGTGGCAGACGTAGCAACCTTCGCGCACGTAGATATCCCGCCCTGCCAGTTCCAGCGGGGAATAGGGGCGCATGCCCTCTACTTTCTCGATTGTGTTTTCGAGATAGAACAGCGGCACGATTTCAACGATCCCGCCAACGGCGACAACCAAAAGGCTGCCGACCAAAAGGAGCGATGCGTTCTTTTCGATGACCTTATGGCGATCAAGAATACCCATAATTAGCCTCCTTATTCAGCGGGAATGGCAGCGGTGGAATCTGCAGCAGGTTGCTGCTTTCCAAAGGCTGTCATCCAAAGGTTGTAACACATGATGATTGCGCCGGTGAGGTAGAGGGCTCCACCCAGTCCGCGAACGACATACATCGGGAATTTGGCCTCGACGGTGTCAGCAAAGCTGTTCAACAAGAAACCTTGTGCGTCGACTTCGCGCCACATCAGACCTTCCATGATCCCTGTGACCCACATCGAAGACGCGTAAAGAATGATCCCGATTGTCGCGAGCCAGAAATGGTAGTTCACCAGACGCAGCGAATAAAGCCCTGCGCGGTTCCACAGTTTTGGCGTCATGAAATACAGCGCCGCAAACGTGATCATACCGTTCCAACCAAGTGCGCCGGAATGCACGTGGCCGATGGTCCAGTCGGTATAATGGCTCAGCGAATTCACAGCGCGGATCGACATCATCGGCCCCTCAAATGTGGACATGCCGTAAAAGCCAAGTGAGATGACCATCATGCGAATGATTGGGTCGGTACGGATTTTGTCCCAAGCACCTGACAGCGTCATCAAACCGTTGATCATGCCACCCCAGCTGGGCATCCACAAAACAATTGAAAACACCATGCCAAGGGTCGTCGCCCAGTCCGGTAACGCGGTGTAATGCAAGTGGTGCGGACCGGCCCAGATGTACAAGAAAATGAGCGACCAGAAATGGACGATCGACAGTTTATAACTGAACACTGGCTTGCCGGCCTGTTTGGGGACGAAATAATACATCATGCCCAAGAAACCGGCTGTCAGGAAGAAACCAACCGCGTTATGGCCGTACCACCACTGGGTCATCGCATCTTGTACACCTGCAAAAACTTGCACTGATTTTGAACCGAACATGCTGACTGGAACCGATAGATTATTGACGATGTGTAGCATTGCGACGGTCACGATAAAGGCCAGGAAGAACCAGTTCGCAACGTAGATGTGCGGCTCTTTGCGTTTGATGATCGTGCCCATGAACACCAAAAGATAGGCGACCCAAACGATGGTCAGCCAGATATCTACATACCATTCAGGTTCGGCATATTCTTTCGATTGGGTCGATCCCATCAGGTAACCCGTCGCGGCCAGTACGATGAACAGGTTGTACCCCCAAAACACGAACCACGCGGTGTTGCCGCCCCACAGACGGGCCGCGCAGGTGCGCTGCACGATATAGAGTGACGTGCAGATCAACGCATTGCCACCGAACGCAAAGATCACTGCTGACGTGTGGAGCGGACGCAGGCGACCAAAGTTGCCGTAACCTTGTAGGAACTCAAAATTCAGCGATGGAAACGCCAGTTGGAACGCGATGAATGTGCCAACAAGAAATCCAGCCAGTCCCCAAAACGCGGTTGCAACAACGCCGTACCGGATCACACCGTCCATATAGCCCGTGGGTTCTGGTGGCCTGATGTCATCAGCTGTGCGTACCGACCAAATGAACATACCTGCTGATATGATCATGATGATGATGGCGTGAATTTGATAGGCGATGTCGCGCGCCCAACTCGCGGCGACCGCCGCGAGCAGGGTGACAATACCGAACGCCACTATCTTGAACCAGTTCCACATCGTGGCGTTCCCTTCTTGGAATAGGACGAATGTGTCCCGCAAATATCTATGGGACGGGTTTTTCACGGATTAGCGGAAGGCCGCCTTGATCCATGTCAAACAAATGCGTGGTTTTTTTTGACTTCAATCAAGGCAAAGCAGTCGACTGATTGGCACACTAAAAAAGTCCGCAACAGGAGTACTGAACATGAGCTATAAAACCATTGCTATCGTCATTTCTGACGAGGTTGGCGACAAAGAAGCGTTGCAAGCCGCAGTCACACTGGCGAACCGTGAGGGCGGACATCTGGACGTCTATTGTCTTGGCATTGATCCGGTGCGTTACGACATGGCGCCGATGGGGGCGTCACCAGCATTGACGTTGTCAGGCAACGGTGAAGCGCAGGTGCGGGCCAAGACACTTGTCGATTGGGCGCATGACCGTCTTAGGGGCGCATTGACACCAACGGCGGTCCAGAAACTTGTCGTTACATCTGCCGGCCTCGACGCGGCCATTGCCCGAGTTGTGCGGTATTCCGACCTGATTGTCGCATCACAGCCATACGGGGAGGGCTCGACGCAGGTGCAGACCATTATTCTTGAGGCAGTTTTGTTTGGCACTGGCGCGCCCGTTCTGATTATTCCACGCACCGCAGAAGATATTGGAGCCTTTGATCGAGTCATGGTCGCATGGGACGAAAGTACCCAAGCACTTGAGGCCGTGCGCAAAGCCTTACCAGCCCTAAAAAGTGCCACACGAGCCGAGATCGTCATGATCAACCCGCCCTCCCATTCACCGGAACGATCCGACCCGGGTGGCGTCATTTGTGTGATGTTGGCGCGCCACGGCGTTAAGGCGGACGTGTCGATCCTTGCCAAAACAATGCCGCACGTCGCCGAAGTCATCAATCGTCACGCACAAGATCACGCAATCGATTTGATCGTCATGGGCGCATACGGTCATTCGCGCTTCCGCGAGGCGATGATTGGTGGCGCGACCCGCGACATGCTTGAAACGGCTCGCGTCCCGATCCTGATGGCGCACTAAAGGTGCGAGATAGCGTCGCTGCCAGTTTGCGCCAACAAACGCGCTATATCTGGTACGACCACTCGCCGTTTGCCTTCAAGTAAAATAATACCCTCCCGCTTCAGCGCGGAGATTTGGCGGCTGACCGTTTCCAACGTCAGACCCAGATAATCCGACATCGCCTCGCGGGTGAGCGGCAAATCAATCGTCACGGGCGCATTGGCCCTTGGGACATCGGGGGCCTGTTCACGATGCACAATGATCGTCAGCAAGCTTGCGATTTTTTCACGCGCAGTTTTGCGACCAAGGATCAACATCCATTCGCGGGCGGCATCCAGTTCATCCATCGTCATTTCCAACAGGCGCTCGCCGATGTGTGGGGTGCGAATCAACATGTCCTCGAATGGTTTACGCCTGAAACAACACAGTGTGACATCTGTGATCGCGCAGACGTCATAGGCAGATGTCTTGCGCCAAGGGCGGCCAATAAAATCGGACGGCAGCAACAGGCCCAACATTTGCGTACGCCCGTCCTCAAGCGTTTGTCCCAGCGTTGCGACACCGTGCACAACAGAGGCGACAAAGGTCAGATTATCACCCGCCCAGGCTATCGTTTGGCCTGCCTCAAACGTCCGATAAAATTTCATGTCCTCAAGTGATGCCAATTCATCAACTTCGCACTTAGAGCAGACGGCGCGGTGACGGATCGGGCAATCTGCACATTGGACGTCGAATTTGGATATGTTGATTGCCAAGATAGCATTCTCTTAGGTTTGTGGCGTTAGCGGCTTACACCCAAGGTAGTGTAGAAGACTGACAGAGTCTCTAGGCATCTGCGCGCACGAATGGCGTTTTTTCGCGTGTAAGTGCAAGGGGATGGGTGCTTCGCATGCTTGCGCCTTGCGCGCCACCGTGCGAGTTCATGCGGGAATAAGGGGGGCTTTCGTATGCGCATCGGTTTGATCGTTTTGGTGCTAGGCTACGTACTCAGCCAATTTTATCGTGCTTTTCTTGCGGTGCTGACCCCCGCGCTTGAGGCTGATTTGGGCGCGACAGCCGCCGATCTGTCGTATGCGTCGGGTCTTTGGTTTATCGTCTTTGCCGTCATGCAGATTCCCGTCGGAGAGGCATTGGACCGCTTTGGGCCGCGGATAACGGCCGTGGTTTTGTTCAGCTTGGGCGGGGCAGGCGGGGCATTGGTTTTCGCGATTGCACAGACACCAGCCCATATCGCATGGGCCATGGCGCTGATCGGGATCGGTTGTTCGCCTGTCTTAATGGCAGCCTATTACATCTTTGCAAAAATGTATCCGGCGGTGATGTTTTCGACCCTTGCAGGGGCGACAATCGGCTTTGGAAGCTTGGGAAACCTTGCGAGTTCCGCCCCCATGGCCTGGGCCGTAGAATCGTTCGGTTGGCGCGAGACCATGGTGGCGCTGGCGGTGTTGACCCTCTTGGTGTCAATCGCGCTTTGGCTGGTTGTTAAAGACCCACCAAGAACTGCGTCCACGGGTCCACGCGGGTCCGTGTTGGATATCCTGAAGATAAAGGCACTGTGGTTGATTTTTCCGATGATGTTTGTGAACTACGCGCCCGCTGCGGGTCTGCGCGGACTTTGGGTCGGACCGTACGGCACGGATGTGTTCGGGGCTGACACGTCGATGATTGGCAGCATGACGCTGGTGATGGGCCTTGCGATGATCGTAGGAAATTTCGCTTATGGACCGATGGATCGCGTGTTTGGCACCCGCAAATGGGTGGTATTTGTTGGCAACACACTAGGTGCGGCAGGCTGTTTTGCCTTGTTTGCTTTGCATGGACTGACGTCAGTTTGGACAGCGACCGCGTTGCTCGCGCTTGTGGGGCTTGCGGGGGCGTCGTTTCCTTTGATGATCGCCCACGCCCGCCCCTTCTTTCCTGAACACCTAACAGGGCGCGGTGTGACGTTGATGAACCTGTTTGGAATCGGCGGTGTCGGGGTTATGCAAATTGTGACTGGACGGTTGATGACGTTCTGGCAGGATACCAAAGGTGACAGTGAGGCATATGCGTCCCTGTTCGGGTTTTATGGCATTGTGATGTGTTGCGGCCTTGCGATCTATGTCTTTAGCACGGACCGCACAGACTAACGCCCCTTTTGTTTAAAGCGCATTGGGTCTAAGAGGCGCGTGTCCCATAGTGGACATGCATTTACAAAGGATCCAATCGCATGGGCTATAGAATCGTCATTGCGGGCGCCACAGGTAACGTGGGCCGCGAAATGCTCAACATTCTGGCAGAACGCCAGTTTCCAGCGGATGAGGTTGT